>OGUO01001250.1_pt1 | contig 17302 bp, 16 predicted proteins | sample 1553641 | NCBI WGS metagenome assembly OGUO01 (sample SAMEA2579980, study PRJEB22360) | human gut metagenome | biome: human gut; feature: human-associated habitat; material: faeces | place: Denmark | collected 2008/2010 | reverse complement strand
GCAGTTATTTGGTTATGAGCAAGTAGCGAAGCGGATTGCGAATATCCGCTTGACACAAAAATCATAAATCTACATGTAGAAAGGAGCTTCAACATGAAAACAACCATGTTAAAAAACGAATTCTGGTACGGCGGTGCAGTCTACGAAGGTTACCGCCAGCCTGTAAGTGCAGAAGATATTGTGGACTGGGATTTCCGCGAGAACCCAACTCACAATCAGATCATGCCTTTATTCCTTTCCTCGAAAGGACGTTACATCTGGAGCAATGCAGGTTTCCACATTTCTTTTAGAAAAGGTGAGATCCTGGCGGAGGGTCCGGAAACTGTCGTTCTGGAAGATGGCTTTCAGGATCTGCGAGGTGCATATCTGGCAGCTATGAAATCTCATTTTCCATTTCATGAGATCAAACTTTCAGACAGGTTTTTCCAGACTCCGGTATATAATTCCTGGATCGAGCTGACTTATTATCAGACCCAGGATAATATTCTGAAATACGCAAAAGGTATTCTGGAAAATGGTTTTCCGGCAGGGGTATTGATGATCGATGATGGCTGGTCTCCTTATTATGGAAAGTGGCAGTTCCGTGGGGATAACTTCCGTGATCCGAAGGGAATGATCAGGGAACTGCATGAGATGGGCTTTTCTGTGATGTTGTGGATCTGTCCTTTTATTACTCCGGATACTGTGGAGTTCCGGGAAGCAAGGGATAAGCATTTTCTGATCGAGACTCCTGAGGGGAAACCGCGGATCCTGGAGTGGTGGAATGGTTATTCTGCTGCGCTGGATCTGACAAATCCGGATGCTATGAAGTGGCTGAAGGATCAGCTGGATGTGCTTATGGATATGGGCGTGGATGGTTTTAAGCTGGATGCGGGTGATCCCTGTTATTATCATGCCGGGGATAAGATGTTCCGGGATGCTTCCGGGGATGAGTTGTCCAGGCTTTGGGCGGAATTTGGAGAGCAGTTTGCGTTTAATGAGTTGCGTGTGTGTTTCCGTGCAGGGGGTTATTCGCTGATGCAGAGGCTTTGCGATAAGCAGACGAAGTGGGACGAGACTGGTATTGCGGGGCTGATCCCGGATACATTGATCCAAGGACTGACGGGGCATCCTTTTGGCAGTCCGGATATGATCGGCGGGGGTGAGTATACCTGTTTTCTGAATGGAAATGAGAATGCATGTACGCCGGAGATGTTTGTGCGGTATGCACAGATTGCGGCTCTGATGCCGGTCATGCAGTTTTCCGCGTCTCCGTGGAGAGTGCTGCCTGAGGCGGATTTTCAGAAGGTTAAGGATGCGCTGGCGCTCAGGGAGAAGTGTTTGCCGGAGATTTTGAAGGCTGTAGAGAATGCAAAGGCTACTGGGGAGCCGATTGCCCGTTCTATGGAGTTTGTTTTCCCTGGACAGGGTATGGAGAGAGTGATGGATCAGTTTATGGTTGGTGATGCGCTTTTGGTGGCGCCTGTTTGGAAGCAGGGAGAGGTTGTCAGAAGTGTGACTTTGCCTGAGGGGCAATGGAGGTGTGTTGGCCTTGGGGAGACTGAGGGTGATGTGCTGAATGGTGGCCGGGATGTGGTTCTTGGTGAGAATGATGGGTTGGTTGTTTTGAGAAGAGAGTAGGTGAAAAGGGACGCCTCGTGGGCTGTTTTTTCAGGACAGAAAGGTGAGATGGAGGGAGTGGATGGATATGCGGACGCCATCAAGGCGTGTGCTGGTATTTCCAACCGTAAGGGAGATGTGGCTGTACGGAAGGGAAATCCGATAGGATGATGTGTGTGACTGGATAAAAGGGGGATCAGATGGTCTGGTATGAGTGGTTGAAGTGGAAAGATGGTTCAGGGTGGAATGTAGAGTGGTTTCCCGAGAGTTGGATGAGTCATCAGCGCTGCGCTGGATGACCGGGACGAAAGGCTGAGTTTCCCTGTGGTCTGACGGGAGATGTCGAGTCGAGGTGCTGCGCTTTCGACTTGGGTGTAAATCGGCGTAACGTTACATTGCCAGCACCGTAGAATCCATCGCCCCACCAGTATATATTCACATTTCCACAACGCACAACAACTGCGTGCCCGGAAAGGGGGAGCGCGAGGGGGAAAAACGGGCTTCGCTAACTCCGAGTGCTTTCCCCCTCGCATTTCCTCAGCTTTGAAAAGCCAAAAACTTTATTATCAAAAATTAAAAACAATTTTCCCTACGCTTTTATCACAAAAGCGAAATATCCTCCTCCGGAGGAAGCAGCTTCTTAAAAAATCGATACAACAGCATCGAATTTATAAAAGCTACAAGTCCAAATCCAAAGAAAAACCAGCAGCATGCGTAAAGTGGCTGCAGCTTTGCATCGAGATAGGTCATATATAATGGAAAGATCGTGATCACCGCAATGGCGATCGTTGTGGGGAAATGCATAAATGCCAGCAGAAATGCATTTCTGCAAAGTGCCCCCAGTGTATTGGCAAAGGTTGCGATCACCGGGAATATGTATAAAGTAAAAATTATCAGCAGAGTCAGAACTCCCACAGAAAGATAAAACAGCATATGTGCAGCGCTTCCTTCTGCATGGAGCAGAAAGCGGATATTCAGGATGATCATGGCTCCGGCAGCAAGGATCAGCAGCCATATGATCAGTGACTGTTTGAAGCTTTCCTTAAAAGCTCTGAAAAATGTTTTTGTTGTGCCGTTGTTATTTCCTTTTACTGTACGCATCATGCAGTGATAAAGGGCAGTTAGTGACGGCCCAATGGTGATCACGGGGATGCAGCAGAGAATAAAAAGAAGATTGGCGATCACGATGTCACCCAGCTTGTTGAGAAATACATGGACGACATTATCTTCATTTAAAAGATTCATAACGAAATACCTCCTTATATAGAAATGTAGAAATGAAAAACGGACCATATGGGGAAAGTCCGATACAGCTAATCTTAGCACAGTTTTTGATTGTGTGTAAAGAGAGGGAACGCAGATAAGCATCCAGCGTATCACGAAGCGTGTTGCCGGTTACAGGGTGAACAGTAATACGCCTCACAGAGAATATGGATCGTAAATATAAATATCCATCTGACTGTGAAAAAAACGATATTGATGGGGATTTTTGCGGGAAAAATGGAGGATACAGAACGTTTTATGGGACTGTACAAAAAAACATGGAACTTTGCGTGCACATGTGAAAATGATGGCACGCATGGAATTATGTTAGGAAAGGAAAAGTGTGTTTTTCGGAAAATGACATTTATACATGTGCTGAGTTAGTAAAAACATACAAAAACAGATATGTAAAAATGTTGGTTTTGCTACAAGGAAATAAATGGGTGCCAAAATATGCTCATAAATAGTGAAAAATATGAAAATATATGTAAGAAATGAAAGAAAACATATAAAAATGACGAATAATTAACAAAGTATGAACAAAAAATGGATAAAATGAATAAAAAGTAACATTTTTACATATTGAAATGACAATAATCCATTTATCATTTTTCCATGTGTAATTATAATAATATCAACGGTCAGGGACGTGGAAAAATATAAAAACTGACCAAAGAAAGAGGGAAAATAAGAAAGATTTAAAAGGAGGAAGAAGTTATGAATTTTAAAAGAGTAGCAGCATTATTGTTAGCAGGTGCCATGGTAATGACAGCAGTTCCGGTATATGCCAAGGGCGACGATGTTACACTTTCCGTATCCATCTGGGACACCAACCAGGAGCCGGGAATCAAAGAAATTCTCGCAGACTTCACAGAGAAGACAGGAATCAAGACAGAGATCTCCGTTGTTAAATGGGATGAGTACTGGACAATGCTCGAGGCCGGTGCACAGGGTGGTTCCCTTCCGGACGTATTCTGGATGCACTCCAACGAGAGTCAGAGATACATGTCCAACGATATGCTTCTTGATCTGACCGATAAGATCAAAGACAGCGATCTGATCGATCCGGAGAACTATCCGGAGGATATCTGGGGACTGTATACATACGATGATAAATATTATGCAGTACCGAAGGATATAGATACAATCGCTCTCTGGTACAACAAGACATTATTTGACGAGGCAGGACTTGATTATCCGACAGCTGACTGGACATGGGATGATGTTACAGAGGCAGCTAAGAAGCTTACTAAGGATGATGGTTCCCAGTACGGTCTCGGAATGAGAAATGATAACAACCAGGCCGGATACTACAACCTGATCTATGATAACGGCGGATACATCATCAGCGATGACAAGACAAAATCCGGCTGGGATGATGAGAAGACGATCGCAGCTATGCAGACACTGGAAGGATGGATCAAGGATGGCGTGATCCCGTCTCTTGAGACAATGTCCGAGAACAACGAGGACGTACTTTTCGAGGCTGGCAAGATCGCTATGACATGCCAGGGCTCCTGGATGCTTGCAGCATTTAAAGAGAACGAGTACACAGCAGCGAACTGTGATTGTGTAGAGCTTCCTAAAAACGCTGAGACAGGCAGAAGAGCTTCCTCATATAACGGACTTGGATGGGCAGCATCTGCTTCCGGTGAGCACACAGACGAAGCTTGGCAGCTGATCGAGTACCTCGGATCCAAAGAGGCTCAGGAGAAACAGGCTGAGCTTGGTGTTACAATGAGTGCATACAAAGATACATCTGATGCATGGGCTAAATCCGCAGACTTCAACCTTCAGGCTTATCTGAACATGATGGATGACATGGAGATCCGTCCATACTCCAAATCTACTGTAACATGGGAGAACGAGGACAACGAGATCCTTAAAGGCGTATACACAGGCGACATCACAATGGAAGAGGCTTGCAAGCAGATGGCTGATCAGATGAACGAGAAGCTGGCTGAGGAGTAAGCATTAAGAAACACCGATAATTAAGTGCAGTAATGAGAGGGGCCGCCGCACTCAGGTGCAGCGGCCTCATACATAGAAGGAATAGAAGGAGTGATTCTTATGGCTAAAACTACCAAGTCACAGGCACGGACAAAGAGAGAGCGCAGTGAGTTCCTCTGGGGCTGGCTGTTTATTCTCCCAACAACAATCGGACTGATCGTATTGAACATCATTCCGATCTTCCAGACTATTTACCAGAGCTTTTTCAAGACAGGAGATTTTGGTAAAGGAAATATCTTTATCGGTTTACAGAACTACCAGAAGGTTTTTGCAGATAAAGAGATCTGGCAGGCACTGATCAACACATTCAAATATGCGATCGTGGAGGTCCCTTTTTCCATTGTCATCGCACTTGTTCTTGCAGTACTTCTTAACAGAAAGATGAAGGGCCGTTCTATTTACAGAACCATCATCTTCCTTCCGATGGTAGCAGCTCCGGCAGCGGTAGCCATGGTATGGAGATGGCTGTTCAACTCTGATTATGGTCTTATCAATAACGTTTTCCATGTTCATGTAAACTGGGTTTCTAATCCGAAAATTGCAGTATTTGCAGTTGCGATCATCGGTGTATGGTCTATCATCGGTTACAATATGGTTCTTTTCCTGTCAGGACTTCAGGAAATCCCGAGAGATTATTATGAAGCAGCATCCATTGACGGTGCAACAGGCGTGAATGCATTCTTTAACATCACGGTCCCGCTTCTTTCACCAACCATTTTCTTCGTACTTGTTACCCGTGTGATCGGATCCCTTCAGGTATTCGACCTGATCTATATGGTTATTGACAAGTCAAACCCGGCACTTACCAAGACTCAGTCACTGGTTTACCTGTTCTATAAATATGCATTTATCAATAAGAACATGGGATACGGCGCTACGATCGTAGTAGTACTTCTTATTATCACCATGATCCTGACAGTATTTCAGATGATCGGTCAGAAGAAATGGGTATTCTACAACTAAAAAGGGGGATTAACCATGGATAGTATGGAAACAAAAAAGAAATTAACCACTATTTTAATACATGTCATACTGATCATTGTGTCCATAACGATGCTTGTGCCATTTATCTGGATGATCCTGACAGCTTTTAAAACTGTAACGGAAGCAACATCTGTAGATCCTTTCACCATTTTCCCGAAAATATGGAGAAAAGACGCATTTATTTCTGTTATCAATAACATGAACTTCCTGCTTCTGTACAAGAATACACTGCTTCTGATCTTCTTCCGAGTAGTGTGTGCGGTTCTTACAGCAACTATGGCAGGCTATGCATTTGGACGACTGAACTTCAAGGGCCGTGATCTCTGCTTCAGTCTTGTACTGTTCCAGATGATGGTTCCGGTACAGATCTTCATCATCCCGCAGTACCTGATGGTCAGCAAGATGGGTATGCTGAATACGATCTTTGCCCTTGTATTCCCAGGTATTGTTACTGCATTCGGTACTTTCCTTCTGAGACAGGGATATATGGGACTGCCGAAGGATCTGGAGGAGGCTGCCAGACTTGATGGATGTAACATCGGTCAGACCTTCCTTTACATCATGGCACCACTTACAAGATCCAGTATGGTCGCACTTGGAATTTTCACAGCTGTATTCGCGTTCAAAGATCTGATGTGGCCGATGATCGTTAATACAGATAAGGATATGCTGGTACTTTCTTCCGCACTTGCAAAGATGCAGGGCCAGTACGTATCCAAATTCCCGGAACTGATGGCTGCATCTCTGATCGCCTGCATTCCGATGATCGTGATCTACATGATCTTCCAGAAACAGTTTATCGAAGGTATTGCTACCAGCGGTGGAAAACTGTAATCAGAAATATTACATAAGGTAATACAAGACCGCTGACAATGTATATAACTGAGGATTTGGTTATTGAGGTTGTCAGCGGTATTTTTATCGAAGCAAATGCCAAAATGCACAGTTATTTGATGATTCTTAAGGAAAGAGGCGGATATTTTTATCCGCAGTAAACGAAAAAAGGAGAAAATTATGCCGATCAAATTTCACGAGGGATCAAAGACATTCCACATTTATAACAAACATTTAAGCTACATCACCTGTATCATGGAAAATGGCCAGATGGAGAATCTGTACTATGGAAAAGCTATCCGCGATAAAGAGGATTTCAGTTATCTTCACGAGGAGATCATGCGTTCCCTGATGGCTGTATGCGTTCCGGAACCGGGACTTCTTTCCATGCAGTATACCAAACAGGAGTATCCTGTTTACGGAACCGGTGATTTCAGAAGCCCCGCTCTTACTGTTCGTCAGGAGAACGGAAGTGAGATCGTAGATTTCAAATATGTTTCCCACGAGATCTATGGCGGCAAAAAGAAACTTGCAGGTCTTCCTGCAACTTATACAGAGAGCGATGAGGAAGCAACATCTCTGGACATCATACTTCATGATTCCGTGATGGACACAGATCTTGTTCTTACCTATTCTGTATATGAAGATTATCCGGTGGTCACCAAAAGCGCACGCCTTGTTCAGAAAGGGGATCAGAAGATCCGTCTTGAGAACGTGATGAGTGCAGCAGTGGAGTTCCCGGATATGGATTATGAGATGATCCATCTTTCCGGTGCGTGGGCACGTGAGCGCTATGTAAAAACGCGCAAACTTGAGATGGGTACACAGGCTGTACAGAGTCTTGCAGGAACTGGCTCCAGCTCTGAGCAGAATCCGTTTATCGCGCTGAAGCGTCCTCATACAACAGAAGATACAGGCGAGGTTTTCGGCTTCAGCTTTGTGTACAGCGGCAACTTCCTTGCACAGGTCGAGGTTTCCACCTACGAGATGACACGAGTTATGATGGGAATCAATCCACAGGGATTTTCCTGGGAGCTTTCCAGAGATGAGGAATTCCAGACTCCGGAGGTCGTTATGGTATACAGCGATAAGGGCTTAAACGGAATGAGCCAGGCTTACCACAGACTGTACCGTGACCGCCTGATGCGCGGAAAATGGAGAAATCATGCACGCCCGATCCTTCTTAATAACTGGGAGGCAACCTATTTTGATTTTGATGAGGAAAAAATCCTTAATATTGCAAAAAAAGCCAAAGAGGTTGGGGTAGAGCTTTTCGTTCTGGATGACGGATGGTTCGGAACCAGAAACGATGATTACCAGGGCCTTGGCGACTGGTTCGTAAATAAGAATAAGCTTCCAAACGGAATTTCCGGACTTTCCCGCAAGATCGAGGAGATGGGCCTGAAATTTGGCCTCTGGGTAGAGCTTGAGATGGTAAACAAGAACAGCGACTGCTACAGAGCACATCCGGACTGGCTCATCGGAGCACCGGACCGTTTTGAGTCCCACTCAAGACATCAGCACGTTCTTGATTTTTCCAGATCTGAGGTTGTGGATTTTATTTATGATTCCATCTCCAAGGTTATCGAGGAATCTTCCATTTCCTACATTAAATGGGATATGAACCGCTACATGTCCGAGCCTTTCAGCCGCGGCGCATCTGCAGCAGATCAGGGCAAGACTATGCATAAATATATCCTTGGTGTATATGAGCTGTATACAAGACTGACAGAGAGATTCCCTGACATCCTCTTTGAATCCTGCGCAAGCGGCGGAGCAAGATTTGATCCGGGAATGCTGTATTTTGCACCACAGACATGGACCAGTGATGATACCGATGCTGCTGAGAGAGAAAAGATCCAGTATGGTACTTCCTTCGTTTACCCCATCGTCAGCATGGGATCTCATGTATCAGCAGTACCGAATCATCAGCTGCACCGTACCACACCGCTTTCCACAAGAGCAAATGTGGCATATTTCGGAACCTTTGGCTATGAGCTGGATCTGAACCTTTTAAGTGCCAAAGAGATCGAAGAGGTAAAGGCACAGGTGGAATTCATGAAGGAACATCGTGACCTGATCCAGGTGGAGGGTGATTTTTACCGTATCTTAAGCCCGTTCGAAGGAAATGATACTGCATGGATGGTTGTTTCCAGAGACAAAAAACAGGCAGTTGCCGGATACTATGAAAGACTGAACAAGGTCAATGCTTCCTGGATGCGTTTGCGCTTCAAGGGTCTTGACGAGGATCAGCTTTACAAAGTAAAATGGGAAGATAAGTGCCTGAAAGCTTACGGAAATGAGCTGATGTATGCAGGAATCCCGGTTGATCGTGACTACTGCAATAAGACAAACGGTGATTTCCATTCTGTATTGTATACAATTGAAGCAGAGGACTGATTTCTGTAAATGATGGAATAAAAATTATCTGCAGAAAAAACATTCGCCTGACCAGAAAAATAACAGGCCGCCGGATATGGCGGCCTGTTATTGGGTGGCGAAGCAGCTCACAGGCAGAAACATAATATATGACATCAGGGAGGTGACAAGTTGCTTCATACAGTTGGTTTTACAAGCTCGGACAGCTTTAAATGTCTGGAGAATTTAAAGAAAGGTGCGGTGGATCTCTGTCTTACTTATTGTGGATGGGAAAAATGCGATCCGGGACATCGATTTGGACCAAATAACAGGATCTCTCATGTACTTCATATCGTGGAATCCGGAAGCGGAGTTTTTGAGATGGATGGCCATCAGTATCATCTGACAGGTGGAGAAGCATTTCTGATCCCATCCAGTGTGGAGGCCTGGTATGAGGCAGACATGGACAATCCCTGGACATATCGCTGGGTAGGATTTGAGGGAATGACTGCGGAGGAAGTGATCCATGTAAGCGGCTTCAGCCGGGAAAATCCGGTCCGAAGGATCCACTGTATGGAAAATGCTGCAAAATATATTGATGCAATGGTCCAGACCAACAAGCTCGTTTTTGAAAATGAGCTGAAACGGAACGGACTTCTGCTGCTTCTTTTTTCTGACCTGATCACAGATAACCGGGATGCATGTCTGAGAGAAGGCAAGCTTCTTCCATCCCACAGATATCCCAATTCCGTTTATGTGGAGCAGGCAGTGGATTACATTGCAGCCAACTTTGACAAGCGTCTGAAGATCAATGAGCTGGCAGACCGCATTGGTGTCAACCGGAGCTATCTTACCAGCTCGTTTAAAAAAAGCCTCGGATGCTCGCCGCAGGAATATCTTATGAATCTTCGCATCGAGAAGGCAAAGACTCTTCTGAAAAACGGAGATATTCAGGTCAGTGAAGTAGCTGCAAAAGTAGGGTATGGAGATCCGCTGGCTTTTTCCAAGGTATTCAAGGCAAGAACAGGAAGAAGTCCGAGAGAATACAAGGAAGAAAAGAGAAAACTTGTAGTGAAGGGGAAAAAAGGGGATTATACGGAATCTGAGGACTGATTCTGTGATATATTTCACGAAGAAAAAAACTCTCTGTCTGTGCCAGAATATATAAAATTCTGGTATCGGGCAGAGAGTTTTTTATGTCATAAGAAATGTTATAGAAAATTACTTCCAGGTATCTCATGCAACAAAACAACAATTATTAACATCAAAGTACATATTTTAAACAAGTTTCTGGTAGTATGATAAGATCACAAAGAAAACGAAGCGGGACTGCACCGCAGAAATAGCAGAAAATCAGGAATTTTAAAGAAAAATATAACAATTCCGGATAAGAGATCCAACAAAGAAAGCAGGAGGAAACGAACATGATCAAAATTACATTCATGGGAGCTGGAAGCACGGTTTTCGCAAGAAATGTACTTGGCGACTGTATGTGCACACCGGCACTTCGCGAGAGCGAGATCGCACTTTATGATATCGACGAGAAGAGACTGGAGGATTCCAGGATTATCTTAAGTGCCATCAACCACAACGTAAATGAGGATCGCGCAGTGATCAAAACATATCTCGGTGCTGAGAACCGTAAAGATGCACTTCGTGATGCAGACTTCGTAGTCAATGCCATTCAGGTAGGCGGCTATGAGCCATGTACAGTAACAGACTTTGAAATCCCGAAGAAATACGGCATCAAACAGACTATCGCAGATACCCTGGGAATTGGTGGTATCATGCGTGCACTTCGTACCATTCCGGTTCTGGAAGAGTTCGCACGGGATATGGAAGAGGTCTGCCCGAACACTCTGTTCCTGAACTACTCCAACCCTATGGCAATGCTCACCGGCTATATGCAGCGTTTCACAAAGATCCGCACCGTAGGTCTCTGCCACAGCGTTCAGGTCTGCTCCCAGAAACTTCTTGAGGGAATGGGAATGGAAGACAAGCTTGAGGGACGTACCGAGCTGATCGCAGGTATCAACCACATGGCATGGCTTCTTGAGATCCACGACAAAGACGGAAATGATCTGTATCCGGAGATCCGCAGAATTGCCGAGGAGAAGAATACCTCCGGTGAGAAGCATGAGGACATGGTGCGTTATGAGTATATCCGTCATCTTGGATACTATTGTACAGAGTCCAGTGAGCACAATGCAGAGTATAATCCGTTCTTCATTAAATCCAAATATCCGGAGATGATCGAGGAGTTCAATATTCCGCTTGACGAATATCCGAGAAGATGTATCAAACAGATCGAGGGCTGGGAAAAAGAGCGCGAGGATATTCTCAAGGATGGCAAGATCGGCCATGAGAGAAGTAAAGAGTATGCTTCTTATATCATGGAGGCTGTTGTTACAAACACACCGTACAAGATCGGTGGAAATGTTCTTAACAACGGTTACATCGATAACCTTCCGTCGGATGCTTGCGTAGAGGTTCCATGCTATATCGACGGAACCGGTGTACATCCGGTAAAAGTGGGCAAGCTTCCTACACAGCTGGCAGCTATGAATTCATCCAATGTCAGCCCGCAGCTCCTTGCTATTGAGGCAGCAGTGACCAAAGACCGCCAGAAAATCTATCAGGCAGCCATGATGGACCCGCACACAGGTGCAGAGCTGAACATCAAAGACATCCAGGCAATGTGTGATGAGCTGATCGAGGCACACGGGGATTATATGAAGATGTACCGCTAAGGCAGGAAATGATCGGAAAGCAGCAAAAACTTTGAAATAAATATGCAAGGCGGCATAGAAAGGCCGGAACACCAGAATGGGGAGGGTGTTTCGGCCTTTCTTTATATGGAACTTTTGATAAATAATAAAAACAACTTGTTCGCATGTATATACAAGTTATAAAATAATTACAGATGAAACGAACAGGATAAATACAGATCAAAATACAAACGAAGGGAGGAGCTTATGGCAGAAAACGGAAAAGCAAAATATTATGCACTGATGGAAGAAATGAAAACAGACATTCTTTCCGGAAAGATCCGTCCGGGTGAGAAGCTTCCCTCTGAAAACCAGCTCAGTGTACGCTATGGGCTGAGCAGGCATACGGTGCGAAAGGCTCTGGGGATCCTGGCAGGAGATGGATACATAGAATCCTTTCAGGGAAAAGGAACCTTCTGTGCGGATGTGCTCCGTCAGATTCACGGGACCGGAAACATCGCAGTGGTGACTACATATATCTCGGATTATATTTTTCCAAGGCTGATCCAGGGAATCGATGAGGTGCTGTCCGATAACGGGTACAGTATCATCCTGAAAAATACAGGAAACAGCCGCCAGAAGGAGGCAAGATTCCTGGAAGAGCTGATCAGCAAGGGAATTGACGGACTGATCATCGAACCCAGCAAAAGTGAGTTGTTGTGCAGACATGTAAGCCTGTACGAAACACTGGACAAGTATCAGATCCCCTATATTTTTATCCAGGGACTGTATACGGAGATGCAGGAAAAGCCCCACATCCTCATGGATGACGCAGGAGGCGGTTATCTTGTGACAAAACATCTCCTGGACTCCGGCAGGCGCAACATCGCGGGATTTTTCAAGGCAGATGACCGTCAGGGAATCGAACGGCATAAGGGCTATGTGAAGGCTTTGCAGGAGCATGAAATTGCCTATGATCCGGATAAGGTGGTCTGGTTTCACACCGAGGACCGGCGAAAAAAACCGGCACTTATGGTCCGGAACATGGTCCGTCAGAACAGCCTTCCGGAGGGAATTGTATGTTACAACGACCAGATCGCTGTCCAGGTAATGGAAGAACTGGAACGTCAGGGCAAAAAGATCCCGGAGGATGTTGCGGTGACCGGTTATGACAATTCGCTGTACGCAAGACAGGGACGGGGCATTACCACCATCGCCCATCCGCAGGAAAAACTTGGAGAGATGGCAGCGAAATTACTTCTGGAGAAGTTAAATGGCGTGCCGGATGAAGAGAGTACCGTGGAGCGGCTGATCCGGCCGGAGCTGATCGTCCGGGGCAGCAGTTTGAAGGCAGAAATATAATTTTATATTTTATTTCAAGGAGGAATTTTCACATGAAAACAGGAAAAGATTATAAATTCTGGTTTTGCACAGGTTCACAGGATCTTTACGGAGATGAATGTCTCCGCAAGGTAGCCGAGCATTCAAAGATCATCGTAGAGGAACTGAATAAATCCGGTGTACTTCCGTTTGAGGTTGTATGGAAACCAACGCTGATCACAAATGAGCTGATCCGTAAAACCTTTAATGATGCCAATGCAGATGAAAACTGTGCCGGCGTGATCGCGTGGATGCACACATTTTCCCCGGCAAAATCCTGGATCCTTGGCCTTAAAGAGTATCGCAAACCGCTGTGCCATCTTCATACACAGTTCAATGTGGAAATCCCCTATGACACCATTGATATGGACTTTATGAATGAGAACCAGTCCGCACACGGCGGCCGTGAGTTTGGCCATATGGTAACCCGCATGGGAATCGAGAGAAAAGTCATTGCAGGACACTGGGCAGACAAAAAGGTCCAGGAGCGTCTGGCATCCTGGATGCGTACTGCAGTTGGTATCATGGAGAGCAGCCATATCCGTGTATGCCGTGTAGCCGACAATATGAGAAACGTAGCTGTAACAGAGGGCGATAAGGTTGAGGCTCAGATGAAATTCGGATGGGAGATCGATGCTTATCCGGTTAACGAGATCGCAGAATATGTACAGGACGTAAGCCAGGGAGATATTGATGTTCTGGTAGAAGAATATTATAATAAATATGACATGATTCTGGATGGACGTGACCCTGAGGAATTTAAGAAGCATGTAGCAGTCCAGGCAGGGATCGAGATCGGTTTTGAGCGTTTCCTTGAGGAGAAAAACTATCAGGCTATCGTAACACACTTCGGTGATCTGGGCGCCCTGAAACAGCTTCCGGGACTTGCGATCCAGCGACTGATGGAAAAAGGCTACGGCTTCGGTGGCGAGGGCGACTGGAAAACAGCAGCTATGGTCCGTCTGATGAAGATCATGGCAGCCGGCAAAAAGGACGCCAAGGGTACATCTTTTATGGAGGATTACACTTATAACCTGGTACCTGGTAAAGAGGGAATCCTTGAGGCACATATGCTGGAGGTTTGCCCATCCGTTGCTGATGGCAAGGTCAGCATGCGTGTATGCCCGCTTTCCATGGGAGATCGTGAAGATCCTGCAAGACTGGTATTTACTTCTAAGACAGGTCCTGGAATCGCAACATCCCTGGTTGACCTTGGTGACCGTTTCCGTCTGCTGATCAATGCGGTTGAGTGTAAGAAAACAGAGAAGCCGATGCCTGCACTTCCGGTAGGTACTGCATTCTGGACACCGAAGCCGGATCTTTCCACAGCAGCAGAAGCATGGATCCTTGCCGGCGGCGCACATCACACTGCATTTACCTATGACCTTACTGCAGAGCAGATGGGTGACTGGGCAGCAGCTATGGGTATTGAAGCGGTTTATATTGATGGCGATACAACGATCCGGAATCTGCAGAATGAGCTGAGATGGAACAGCATGTATTTCAGCAAATAATATGGGAGGTTTTTTACAATGGGAGTAAATGAGGCAAAAACAGCAATTCTTGAGAATCGCACGGCTCTTGGTATTGAGTTTGGTTCCACAAGGATCAAGGCAGTTCTGGTGGATGATAAGAACCAGCCCATCGCATCCGGAGCCTATGAATGGGAGAACCAGTATGTGGATGGTATTTGGACATACAGCCTGGAGGAGATCTGGAAAGGTCTCCAGGGCAGTTACCAGGATATGGCAAAAGATGTCCGGGAAAAATATGGCGTGGAACTGACAAGCGTAGGTGCTTTCGGTGTCAGTGCCATGATGCACGGATATATGCCGTTTAATAAAGCGGGAGAGCTGATGGTCCCGTTCCGCACCTGGAGAAACAATATCACGGGAGAAGCCTCTGAGAAGCTGGCAGAGCTTTTCCATTACAATATCCCTCAGAGATGGAGCATCGCACACCTGTATCAGGCGATCCTTAACGGTGAGGGGCATGTAAAAGATATCGATTATATCACCACTCTGGAAGCCTATGTGCATTGGAAACTCACCGGAAAAAGAGTTCTTGGTATCGGTGATGCGGCAGGTATGTTCCCGATCGACAGCGAGACAAAGGACTATAACGAAGAGATGGTGCAGAAGTTTGATGAGCTGGTTGCATCTTATGGATTCCCATGGAAACTCCGTAACATTATGCCGGAAGTCATGGTTGCAGGTCAGGATGCCGGAGTTCTTACTGAGGAAGGCGCAAAACTTCTGGATGTAAGCGGAACGCTGAAAGCCGGAATTCCGATGTGTCCGCCTGAGGGAGACGCAGGAACCGGTATGGTTGCCACAAACAGTGTCCGCCGGCGTACCGGAAATGTTTCCGCAGGAACTTCCGTATTTGCCATGATCGTCTTGGAGAAGGCACTTTCCAAACCGTATAAAGAGATTGATATGGTCACCACTCCGGCAGGAGATCCGGTTGCCATGGCACATTCCAACAACTGTACTTCTGATCTGAACGCATGGGTAAATGTGTTTAAGGAATTTGCAGAAGCTATGGGTATGGAAGTGGATATGAACAAACTGTTCGGAACTCTTTATAACAAAGCCCTGGAAGGCGATTCGGACTGTGGCGGACTTCTTTCCTATTGTTATTTCTCCGGTGAGCATATGACCGGTTTTGAGGAGGGACGTCCTCTGTTTGTCCGCTCTCCGGAGAGCAAATTTACACTTGCCAATTTTATGAGAAACAATCTTTATACCTGCCTCGGCGCCATGCGTGTAGGTCTGAATATCCTTCTGAATCAGGAGCATGTAAAGATCGATAAGCTTCTGGGCCACGGCGGTCTCTTTAAGACAAAGGGGGTCGGCCAGCAGATCCTTGCAGATGCGGTAGATGCACCGGTATCTGTAATGTCCACAGCTGGAGAAGGCGGAGCCTGGGGAATCGCACTTCTGGCTTCCTATCTGATTAACAGGAGAGAAGGCGAAGACCTTGCGGATTTCCTGGATGAAGATGTCTTCAAAGGAAACGAAGGCAGCACACTGGCGCCGGAAGCAGAAGGCGTGAAGGGATTTGATGCGTTTATGGACCGGTATATGAAAGGCCTTGGCATTGAGCGTGCGGCTGTAGAATCCAGGATCTGGTAAAGAGCAGAACGGATTGAAATATAAATCTTTGATTTACAGGAATAATGAAAAATGAAATCAGAGGAATGTAAATGAAACAGACAGATCATGAGAAGAGACCTGCTCCAGGCCAGATCGTACATGTCGTGATCGATCGTCCGATGAATACTTACCATCCGGAGCACAAGGATCTTTTCTATCCGGTAAATTATGGATACATAGAAGGGATCATTGCTCCGGATGGAGAGGAACAGGATGTATATGTTCTGGGCGTAGATCACCCGGTAAAGGAATTTACAGGTAAGATCATCGCTGTTATCCACCGTCTTAATGATGTGGAAGATAAATGGGTGGCAGTACCGGAAAACATGACTATGACGGCAAAGGAAATCATGGCTCAGGTAAGCTTTCAGGAACAGTATTTTAAGACAGAGATAGAGATGATTGAATAAAAGGCAGCAAGTGACATTAAATAAGGAGAAAACATCACAATGGAAAAATCAACAGTTTATTTTACAGATTTTCGTTGTCCTGTAGGAACCAGCCAGCTTGATAAGCTGAAAAAACTCTGTGTTGCTGCCGGAATCAGAGACATTGACATGGATGGAAAATTTGTAGCCATTAAGATGCATTTCGGTGAGCTGGGAAACCTGGCATTTCTTCGCCCGAACTATGCAAAAGCTGTGGCAGATATCTGCAAAGAACAGGGCGGACTACCATTCCTGACAGACTGCAACACTCTTTATCCGGGAAGTAGAAAGAATGCGCTGGAGCATCTGGACTGTGCCAACCTCAATGGTTTTAATACCATTACTACAGGCTGCCAGATCATTATTGGAGATGGACTTCGAGGAACAGATGAGATAGAGGTTCCGGTAGTAAACGGAGAATACTGCAAAACTGCGCTGATCGGACATGCGATCATGGATGCAGACATTTTTATCAGCCTGAGCCATTTTAAGGGACATGAGACAACCGGATTTGGCGGAGCCATTAAAAATATCGGTATGGGATGCGGAAGCCGTGCAGGAAAAATGCATCAGCACAGTC
>OGUO01001240.1_pt1 | contig 17384 bp, 19 predicted proteins | sample 1553641 | NCBI WGS metagenome assembly OGUO01 (sample SAMEA2579980, study PRJEB22360) | human gut metagenome | biome: human gut; feature: human-associated habitat; material: faeces | place: Denmark | collected 2008/2010 | reverse complement strand
ATGACCTCCGGCTCATACTTCGGCTTTGCTTCCATCACCAGCCCAATCATGCTTTTATTCTGCATCATTCTGATGGCCTACGCCGTGATAAAGGTCTTCTTCGCAAACCTAAAGCGCGGCGGCATTCTGCTCATTCAAATTGCAGTGGGCAGTCTCTATATGTTCAGCGTCCCACGCGGTTATACGGATGGTTTCATCCAATGGTGCAAGCAGATCATCGGATAGTGTCTAACCGCCTTCCTGCAATCCACCATTCTCATCGCCGGTCTCATGGTATTCAAGGACCATGCCCTCCTTGGCCTTGGTCTGATGCTGTCCGCCGGCGAGATCCCCCGTATTGCCGGCGCCTTTGGTCTGGATACCACCACAAGAGCCAATATCATGTCTGCAGTCTATACCGCTCAGGCTGCGGTCAATACCACAAGGACCGTTGTTCAGGCGGTAGCCAAATGAAGACGCTGACAATGGGCAGCTTGTTTGACGGGATTGGCGGTTTTCCCCTGGCTGCGGTTCACAACGGCATCGTACCTGTGTGGGCAAGTGAGATCGAAACCTTCCCCATCGAGGTGACGCGGCTTCGATTTCCCGATATGGTTCATGTGGGCGACATTACAAAGCTTGACGGAGCAAAGCTGCCGCCGGTGGATATCATCTGCGGCGGCAGCCCGTGTCAGGATCTGTCCGCGGCCGGAGCCAGAGCCGGGCTGGCCGGAGAGCGCTCCGGCCTCTTCATGGAACAGATCCGCATCGTAAAGGAGATGAGAGATGCAGACAGATCACGAGGCCGGGCAGGTATCCATATTCGGCCCCGATTTATGGTATGGGAAAATGTGCCGGGAGCCTTCTCCAGCGGAGAGCGGAAAGGCGAGGACTTCCGCATCGTCCTGGAAGAGATCGTCCGAATTAAGTGCGGTACCGTTCATGTCCCTGGACCTTACCCCTGGGCATGGCAACCTGCTGGGCGAATCCTACTGGGAACTGATTTCTCCCTATGCTGGCGGTGCCTGGACGCTCAATACTGGGGTGTCCCCCAGAGACGCAAGAGAATCTTCCTTATCGCGGATTTTGCAGGGCGCACCGCCGACAAAGTATTATTTGACGCCGAGGGCTTGTTTGGGGATACTGCGCCGGGCGTTTGAACGAGGCAAAGCGCTGCCAAAGAAGCTGGAACGGGCGCTGAAGATCCAGGCGGGTCTTGCGCTCCCGGACGGCCAGATCACAGATATAGATGCCTATCACATCAACCAGCGGGACGAGGGCATCGACCTGCAAGGGGTGTCTGGTGCGCTGATGGCCACCTCAAATATGCAGATGCAGACTTTCGTGACGCAGGCAAGTGAAAACACTGAGGGCTTTGACGGCTACAACGGAGACTTGACCGGCGATGTGGCAGCGACCTTGGGCGTGAACTGTGGGATGTCCACCGGCAGGAATGGCGTTATAGCCTTTGCGGCCAACCAAAGAGATGAGGTTCGTGACTTACATGATGTGGCGGGTGCTCTAAATGCACAGCCGGGAATAAAACAGCAGACCTTTGTTGCCGGTTTTTCTGCAGGTGCCGGGGCCAGTGCCGGGAGCATCGGATACCACGAAAGCGTTGCTCCGACACTGAAGGCGGGTGCCAGTGGGAACTGTATGCCATCTGTGCTGTGCATCAACGATCAAGGCGGTCAGATCATGGAAATTTCCGAGGGTATGACAGGCACACTGCGGGCGCAGGAGCACGGCCATCAGCCGCTGGTGTATGAAAACCACGGCATTGATGCCCGCTACCGGCAGATGGAGGAGGTTGCGCCTACCATGTCGGCCCGCTATGGGACGGGCGGAAACAATGTACCGCTGGTGGAGCAGGAACCTGTGATCTGCATTACGGGAAATGCCATAGACCGCCAGCCGCAGAACGGCGGCAACGGGATCGGGTATCAGCGGGACATCGCATATACACTGACGGCCACCGATCATTTATCTGGATATCCAGATAAGTGATCTAATCCCGAGGATTGAGTTATCCCGAGGAAGTCAGATGGGCCATCGGCTTTTTGTTGCGAGATAGTGTTTTTGCTGCTGTAATTCATGTTAAAACCTCCGGATAATAAATTTGCGGCGACCAGCTATGATCTGGTCGCCGCATTGTGAACACGATTAAAATGTGGTAAAATCAAGCCAAACCATAAAGGCGCTTTATCAACTCCTCATCGTTTGCCCATATTGGTTCAATAGTATCTCCCTCTGTGACCTTGGATACCTTTTGAATTGCCTGCCGCTTCATCTCAGTATCGGCCCATGCATAGATCCGGGTTGTGTTGACGTCGGCATGCCCAAGGAACTCCGAGAGGAGGACAAGCGGCATCCCGGCACGATACAGATGCATGGCACGGGAATGCCTAAGTTGGTGTGGATGTACTCGTTCTGGCACTTCAGGACAAGCCCGCCTTGCCATTTCACCATATTTTTTCATAAAGAGATTAACGGCATCGGTGGACATTCTGCTTTTGCGACCATGATGCGTTGTAAAGAAAAGATAGTCATCACTCTGCCTTTGCTCGGTCGGATGTGCTTTATCCAGATAAGTTTTGAGCAATTCAACCACAGAGGGGGAGATTGGAACTATTCGCAGTTTATTTCCCTTTCCAGTAAGGCAGATTGTTGCATGAGTCTTTCGAATGCTCAAATCATGAATTTTTGCATCCACCAGTTCCTGGCAACGTGCTGCGGTGTCGTACATCAACCGCATAAAGCAGAAGTCACGGTATCCATTCGTCTTGAAGCGGTTGGGCTGCTCAAAAAGAGTTTCCAATGCAGGAGCCGTCAGAAACTCCACGACTTTTCCCGGAGTTTTCCGAACAGAAATATTGCCGACTTCGACCTGCATATAGATTTTGCCGGAATCTAATATCCCTGCATATTTTGTGAAAGAACGAATTGCCATCAAACGCAGATTTACCGTTGCTGGAGAACATCCTCTGGATTTTGAGAGCCATTCGAGAAAACCGGTTATATTTGAGTAAGTGATGTCCTCGAACCCAATACTGGCATATTCAAGCCCCAGTTCCGTTTTAAAATAAAGGAGAAGAAGATTTATTGCCTCTCGATACGATTTCTGAGTATTTAAGCTATAGCCTCTATGCTTGATCAAGTAGATGTCAAGGAAGTCCCTTACCGTTTTATAGAATTTCTCGTCTTTCAGTCGCATAAATCTGCCTCCATTTCAAGGGAACTATCAAGACGCAGTTCTGGCAAGTCGGTATAAAGCGTTGGAAGAAGATGAATATAATATGCCGTGCTCTCGAGATTTGAATGGCCCATATACCCGCTCAAATACGCAAGGCAGGCATTTATATCTTTTCCTTCCTTTACCCACTGGTACAGCCGATGTGTTGCAAATGTATGCCGCAGGTCATAAAGTCTGGGCCGGACCTCACCGTATCCGGATATGCCTGCCGTCTGAAGGAACCTTCTGAATGTCGGAATAATCCACTCCATTGAGTACATTCCGTCACCTCGGACACTTGGACTCTGGAAGAAATATTTGCGGTGAGGGTATATCTTCTCTACGCGCAGGTCATAATTCCTGCACAGTTCAAGCATATCTTCGGACAAGACAACGATTCTGTCTTTATGTCCTTTCGATTCAAGGATATTCACCGTCCCATCAAACAAGTTGACATCCTCTCTTCGGAGCCGTCTGGCTTCTACGGGTCTGAGACCGCAACAGTAGATCAAGCGAAATATTACAGATACCACCAGATGCTTTGTGGGTGCTCTAAGGCTGGGCTGCAGAGAATCTATTTCCTTGAACAACTTAGACAAATCTTCCTTTGAATAAATGTAGGGGATATGGCGTCCGCTTTTCTTCGTGAGTTGAAGTGGTAAAAGATAAGCCTGTTCTCCTACACTATTCATGTATTTAGCGAGCTCCCGAATCACAGATACCCTATTCAATCTGGACAGATTTTTCTCGGTCTTGAACTGTTCAGCCCATTTCATGGCTAACTCCGCAGTCAAGCAGGTCTCGTTCGGAAATTGCTCACGGCAGAATTCATCAAAAGTTCGAAGAATGCACGCACTTCCGTGGTAGTCATAGCCGAGGGCTTGTTTCTTTTCAATCAAGCCGCAAATATAGGGCGCAAATGCCCCGGTGAATGCAGATCTCATAACAAAGCCTCCTGGACAACCTCAATACCGTCAAGTCCGAGTGCACACATTGCGAGCTTGTCCCGGCTGATCCGCATATATGCTTTCATGGAGCCAATCTGCGTATGCCCTAAGATTTCTTTCACTGTATCGATCGGTACTTCTTGGTTTATCATGGAACTGGCAACATACCTTCTGAAACTGTGAAAGCCTTTTCCATCGCCCGGAGTATACTCAACATCTGAGAGTTTCATATATTTTCTGAGCCGGTCTCCCGCAGCAGTCGAAGTCATGAAGTCAAAAGGAATACGGGAACGCACAAAGAGAGCTGGGGACTGCGTTTTGGGCCGCTCGTGAAGAATATAGTTCGCAATGGCGTTTCCTACCGATGCTTCGAGAGGAAGGTGCAGTTCCACTCCGGTTTTGTTCTGTACGAAGCGTATTTCATGATGAATCCAGTCAATGTCCGAGAGCGTTAAGCGAACAATGTCCCCAGCTCTCAGTCCCAAACTGGCGGCAACAGCAAACATCGCAGTATCGCGGAGCGATAAGGACGGATTTTTTGCCGCTGCATCCACGACGGTGTGAACCTCTTTTGCGGAAAAGGCAGGCCGCAGTTTCTTTCGGGGCGCGGGACGAGTAGTCAATGCGGCGCTGAAATCGCAGCAGTTTTGTATGGACACCAAGTATGCGCTCAGATGTTTCAATGTGTTGCACACTCTGTCCATGCTCGATTTTCGTTGAGATGCGATGAACAGCAGAAAAGCGTTGACATTTACTAAATTAATATCTTGGCAAGTATGGCAACCGCTGGCATCGAGGTATGCAAAGAATTTGCGGCAGACATTCTCCTCGTCCCGTAAGCTCTCAAATCCAATGGCCCGCGTATTCGCTTCATGTTGACAGAATCTACGCAGGAGTTCGTGATAGTACGGAGCTAAGGAAATTTTCGGATCAGGTCTAACACGTTTCCAGACTATTTTTCCGGTTTGAACATACTCCTCGAAGAGAATGGATGCCTTTCTGACTTTTGCCCAGATCCGGTCGGCTACCAAACCATTTTCATGATCCAAGTGAAAACGATTCACAATTTCATTTGTAAATGCAGCACTATAAAATATCACCCCCTCGGAACGGTAGACCTTTATGATTGGCCACATCCCTTCGTAGTAGTAGTTTCGTATGCTGAACTTACCAAGCCCCAGAGCCCGTAATGCATCCAGCACTTTTGTGCATAGAACATCAAACACAATTTCATCGGACATAAAAACACCTCTGAATGCAGTTAGTCGACTTTCGCCGCCAACTACATTATAGAGGTGTTTTTATATTTTTTCTTATCTGGAGGTTATTTATGAACAACACACAAAAAGTATTGAAAAACAAGCACATTTGCGAACAGGCCACGCCCAATCTCGGGATAACTCAATCCTCGGGATTAGATCATCATGCGGTCTACAGTCGCCAGCGTGTGGATGATTTCCGTGAGAATGGTGTGGTCAGCACGCAGAGCGCCCGCCAGCACAAGGATGCCACCGATCTCGTCTGCCAAAAGGCAGAAACCTATGCCTATCTCATTCGTCGTTTGACTCCGTTGGAGTGTGAGCGCTTGCAGGGCTTTCCGGATAGCTGGACAGATATCCCCGGTGCTTCGGACAGCGCCCGTTATAAAGCGTTGGGCAACAGTGTGGCGATACCCTGTGTGGAGTTCATTATGGGGCGGATCGCCGCAGCCCTTCGGGCGGTATAGCTGCCTTGGTGGTTTTGCTTCCGTTTCGCATAGCTTCTTCGTTGAGTTTGGTGAATAGCTTTCCATGACTTCTTCCGATATGCTTTGCTTGCAAAATCAAGGAAAGGAGCAGAACGATGGCGGGCAAAAAGAACCTCTGTGCCATGATCCCGGCAGAGCTTCACGCAAGGATCATGGCAGAGAAAGAAGAAATGAAGCTGGGTACACTGGCGGAATATGTGGAGCGCATCTTCGCAGAACACTTTGAAGGAGGAAACGATATGCAGACAGAACGCACCCTTGCGGTGAAAATCTCCGCAGAACTCTTCGACCGACTGAAAGAGTATCTGGAAAAGAATCACCTGAAGCAGAAGGACTTCATCACACAGCTGATCCAGCAGGCGCTGGATAACGCAGAAGAATAATCAACCCACTGGATGGCCGCAGGGAAACCTGCGGCCATCTCTATTCTCCGGAGGTGAGAGCAATTTATATTTACCCTGATAATTTGACCGCAAAAGCCATGCTGTGGCTTTGGGAGCTGCGGGACATCGGCATCATCGGCGTGGGGCTTCTTATCTCTGTTCTGGCGCTGACCCAGACAGGCATCGCCCTGCCGCTGGTGCTGACGACTGTTTACGCTTTCCTCAGCATTCGATTCGACGGAACCAGCATATTGGATTTCCTCAAATATGCCGCCGCGTTCCTGATTACAAAGCAGCAATTCTATGATTGGAGGTTGGAGTCGTGAGTAAAAAGCAGAAAAAGGACAAAGCCGCCTGCTCCACACGGCAGCTCATGGGCATTGAGGAGATCAAGGACTACTGCATTGCCACCCGTATGGGCAATCTCGTGTTCTTCATCATCAAGCCCACTAACATCTCCGTCCTGCCGGATTCCAGCATCAGCGCCCGCATCTATGCGCTGCTGAATGTCGTAAAGGGACAGGCGGAGATCGAGATGCTGGCGCTCAATTCCAAGGAATCCTTTGAGCGCAATAAGGACTTCTATCGGGAGCGTCTGAGTCAGGAGGAACTACCCGCAGTTCGCAGACTGCTGGAGCAGGACAGCAAGCATCTGGACCGCATTCAAGTGCTCATGGCGTCCAGCCGTGAGTTCTATATTATCATCCGGCTGCGCGGAGAACAGGAGTCCGATGTGTTCTCCTATCTTTCCCGCATCGAGCAGAACATCAACGACAACGGCTTCACGACCCGCCGAGCCACCGAGCAGGATCTCAAAAAGATGCTGGGGGTTTATTTCGAACAGAACGTGACGACGGAAAAGTTCGAGGACTTCGACGGTGACCGTTGGGTCATTGTTGGCGAGTAAAGGAGGGATCCATTTGGCAAAGAAAGCGAAAAAAGCAGCGCCGCAGAACCGGGAGACTGCAGGCATCAAATCCTTTCTGGATATGATCGCGCCTTCCGTGGTCAAGTTCGAACCCGATCACTTCATCTGCGGCAATACCTTCCGCTGCGTGTGGGCGCTGCGGGAGTATCCCACGCAGACCGATGAGCAGGCTATTCTCCGGCATCTGGGTGAAAAGGATGGGATCACGCTGCGCATCTACACCCGTCAGGTAACGCCTGCCGAGGAAAGGCGCATCATCCAGAATGCTGCCAACAAAAACCGCATGGGCAGCTCCAACACCAATGACCTTCAGCAGACGATCACGGCGGAAAGCAATCTGCAGGATGTGGCGTCGCTGGTGGCTTCCATGCACCGTAACCGAGAGCCGCTGCTCCACTGTGCGGTTTATATCGAGCTGACCGCTTCGGATTATAACACGCTGAAACTGCTCCAGACCGATGTGCTGACGGAACTGGTGCGGAGCAAGCTCAATGTGGACAGGCTCCTGCTCCGTCAGCAGCAGGGCTTCTGCTGTGCCAGTCCCGTAGGATACAACGCCTTCGGCCAGCAGTTCGAGCGTGTCCTCCCGGCAAGCTCTGTGGCGAATCTTTATCCCTTCAACTACAGCGGTAAAACGGACGCAAAGGGCTTCTATGTTGGACGGGACAAGTACGGCAGCAACATCCTCGTGGACTTCGACCAGCGCGATGAGGACAAGACCTCCGCCAACATCCTCATTCTCGGTAACTCCGGCCAGGGAAAATCCTATCTGATGAAGCTCCTAATCCTCAATCTGCTGGAGTCCGGAAAGTCCGTTATCACACTGGATGCCGAGCATGAGCAGCAGGAAATGTGCGAGGCCGTGGGAGGTTGCTTTGCAGACCTCATGGCGGGAAAGTACATCATCAATGTGCTGGAACCGAAATGCTGGGATGACGGTGGTGACCCGGACGATACGGCAGCGCCGGAAGCCTTCCGCAAAAGCACTTTGCTGGCACAGCATGTTTCCTTTCTCAAAGACTTCTTCCGGGCCTATAAGGATTTCAGCGATGCCCACATCGACACCATTGAGATTATGGTGTCCAAGCTCTATGCGAAATGGGGAATCACGGAGCGAAGCAACTTCCGCCGCATGCGACCGGAGGACTATCCGATCCTCTCTGACCTCTATAACCTGATTGAAGAAGAATTCAAAAGCTACGATCCCAACGCCCATCTGCTCTATACGGAAAAGCTCCTGCAGGAAGTGCTGTTGGGACTGCATTCCATGTGCAAGGGTGCGGACGCACAGTTCTTCAATGGACACACCAACATCACCTCCAGCCGCTTTCTTGTCTTTGGCGTCAAGGGAATGCTGAGTGCCGCTAAAAATGTCCGCAACGCCATGTTGTTCAATGTGCTGTCCTTCATGTCGGATAAACTTCTGACGGTCGGCAATACCGTGGCGGCACTGGACGAGCTGTATATCTGGCTGTCCAATCCCACGGCCATTGAGTACATCCGCAACTGCCTCAAGCGTGTGCGCAAAAAGGAATCCGCCATGCTGCTGGCTTCGCAGAATCTGGAGGACTTTGATCAGGAACATGTGCGCGAAATGACCAAGCCGCTGTTCAGCATCCCGCCCCACCAGTTCCTGTTCAACGCGGGATCCATTGACAAGCGCAGCTACATGGAGATGCTCCAGCTTGATGAGGCGGAGTATAACCTCATCAAGTTTCCGCAGCGCGGTGTCTGCCTGTACAAGTGCGGAAATGAGCGCTACCTGTTGGAGGTACATGCACCAACCTATAAAGAAAAGCTGTTTGGCACGGCGGGTGGTCGCTGATGGCAGTATCTGCAGGCATGATCGCAAAAGCCGCGGCGACGGTGCTCTCTAACGAAAAGCTGCGCAAAGGCGTGGGATGGACGCTGGTCGCAATTCTCTCGCCAGTCATTGTACTCATCGCACTTCTGTGTTCCATTGGCTCCGGAGGTGCGGATCACAACAACCAAGCGGTAGCTGCAGCCTTCTATGGCGTGAGTTACTCAACAGAAGTACCCGCAGAATTCCGGTATCATATTGAGGAGATGCGTACCGCTTTTTCTCTTCTGGATTCGGCAGTGGCTTCCGTCAATGGACAGACGGAGAGCGGAAACGGCCTTGACCCGATTCGAGTCAAGGCCGTTTTTTATTCCCTCTGCTTTGGCGAGGATGCGCCGTCCGCACGGGCGGCAAGCCGCTTCGTAGAATGCTTCTTCATTTGGGAAACCCGTACCCGCACGGTAGATGTCGAGAACGACGATGGCACGGTCACCAGCATGGAAGAAGAATACACCGTCGCTGTTCCGGTTTCGTTATATCAGGCGTATGCCAATCTGGAAGCAGAACTTGGCAGGACGATCACAGAGGACGACAAGAGTAATATCAACCACATCTATTCCATGATCGCCGGCGCTGCGGGCGGCGGGAATTACAACGGTGAGTTCCTTCGCGGAGATGGAAGCAGTATCGACTTGGACATCACGGCTTTCACCGATCCCAACAGCAAAAATGCTGCTGACCTTGTGACCTACGCCATCCACGCATGGGAATCTGGCTGGGGCTATGTTTGGGGGACCTATGGCGATGTGCTGACCGAATCGCTCTTTGCCTACAAGCTGGAACAGTATCCTGACGGTGTCGGCAGCTACGAAGATTTTATCCGTGCCAACTGGCTGGGCGGCAGGACTACCGACTGCGTGGGACTCATCAAGGGCTATGGCTGGTTGTCCCCAGAAACGATGACCATCGACTATGGAACTCACGGAATGCCGGATATTGGTGCCAACCAAATGTACTATAGTGCTACGGAGTCCGGAACCATCGATACCATGCCGGATATTCCCGGTCTTGCCGTTTGGCATGACGGACACATCGGCGTTTACATTGGCGGCGGTCAGGTCGTTGAAGCTATGGGTACCAAGTACGGTGTTGTCAAAACAGAATTGGCTGGCCGAGGTTGGACGCACTGGTTGAAGATTCCGTATATCAATTATGACTGAGGAGGTACAACATGAAAAAAGTAAATATCACTCTCACCTTTGACGATGACAAGCTGGACGCACTGGAGTTCTCGCTCCGCAAGGAACACTCTTCCGTGCAGGCCCGCATGGACGATGCACTCAAGCAGCTCTATGAGCAGACGGTGCCGGAAGCTGTGCGGGAGTATCTGGACAGCAAGGCTGTCCCTGCTCCCAAGCCCAAGCGCACAGCCAAATCCGCTGCTCCGAAAACGCCGAATAGTGAACCGAAGCCCGCGGCAGCCGTGGTAAAGGAGGGCAACTGATATGGCACAACAGGAAGAAATCGTTCTGTGGATCGACCGGCGTTGGAAAAATGCTATCGAGAAGCATCTCAAGGATGAAACCCTGCAGGAGCATCTGGAGAATGTACTGGACGAGCTTTGCAATCGGCTTCCGGAACGGGAGTATGATCGCATCAGCCGTGCAATCCATTCGGAAGCTGCCGCACAGCGCGCAGAGGAGGAAGCAGCCCGCACTTATGCGGCCTACCATGTGACGGAGCGCGGTCAAGAATGGTACTTCAAGACCTCGCCCGGTGAGGAGCTGTTGGCTGTCGGAAAAAAGCTGCGCGGTTATCTTACGCAGGGCAGCGGCGTGGCGCCAGACAAATTCATCGGAATGTTTTTCGGCGGGCAGCCCATCACAGCAAAAGAGTTTGATGTCCTGACAGCCCTTCGCATGGAGAACACTGGAAAGGTGCGCGGTGTGTTCGATGTGAACTTCGACAAGTGTGAATTCTCGGCTGTTCAAATTATGGATGGCTGGCAGACCTGGGCAATGCGTGATGTATCGGTGGCGGTCTATCACGCCACCCGGTCGCAGTTCGCATCGGGCGATGATAAGTGGCGCAAACTGTTGGATCATCTGAAGGGCAAAGAGATCACATCGGCAGGGCATCTCTGCGCACAAAACTTTTCCTTCGGTGAGGAGATCATCGAATTAGACGGCAAGCTCAACTTTTATCTGCAGGCGGACTTCGATGTGGATGCCGCCTTCGGGACATTCGTCTGCACCGATCAGAACGATGACTGGCTAAACATCTACGCTAACTATGACGTGGATCAGGATCGTCTGTGCAACACACTGGATCTGAACCTCTGCAAGGGAGACGGTTCGCAAGAAGACTGGAGTTACCCTCTCAACGCCGCCGAACAGGAAGTCCTGCTCTGCAAGATGGAGGTGTTCTGCCAGCAGCAGACCGGCATGAGCCTGCACGAGTACGCCCGACAGCTTCGGGACAGTGAAACGCAGGCTCCTGAGATGCAGATGTAACCGCCGTGTCCGCCCCTGTGGGCCGCTGTGTGCGCTTTTTACAGGTAGCCATTTGGGTGGGCTTTGAACCGCTTTGTGGGGATATCAGCATCCGACGAAAGAAAAGCAGGAGAAAGAGCCGGGGACAAAGCGCCCCGGCTCGACTCACTTCTGCCCGCAGTGCGGGCAGTTTTCGGCTTTTTAGGCTGGGGACAAAATAGCACCTTGCAGGGCGGCCTGGACCCTATAAACCGAAATATCCCCGTGGGACAAGGGTTTCCAGCGGGGACAACACGAAAATTAGGAGGAATTTGTCAATGGAACACAACAATAAGATCAAAAAGGCTTTCTGGATCACCGAGGATATGGACAGAGAGATCGGTGCACACCTGAAGCTGGATAACTGCAGCAGCCGAAGCGAGTTCGTGATGAATGCGCTCAAGTTCTATGTCGGCTACTTGAATACGAAGAACGCCAGTGCATTTCTGCCTGAAGTACTCTCCGCAACGCTGACCGGAACGCTGGACGGTTTCGCAGGCCGCATCAACTCTCTGCTTTTCAAGCAGGGCGTGGACATCAACCTGATGGCACAGATCATCGCCTATGATACCGACATTGATGAAGGAGCATACGAGCGTCTGCGCGGCAGGGCTATCCGTGATATGAAGCGGACCAATGGCCGCATCTCCTTCAAAGATGCGCTGGACTTCCAGAAGTCGGTGTAAGCGATGGCGAAGCTCGTACAGAAAAGCGGCTATATCAAATCCGGGAAAGCTGGCGGGTACATGCGCTACATTGCTACCCGTGAAGGAGTGGAGAGGTTGGCCGGAAACGGTGCGGTCACAAAAGGACAGCGTGAGCTGATTCAAAAACTGCTCACGGACTTCCCGGATGCGGTGGAACTGTTTGAGTACGAGGACTACTGCAAAACGCCCACGCTTGGTACGGCTTCCGCATTTATCAGTATGGCACTGGATGCTAACCTTCACGAAATAGACCCGGAGAGCGGATACATGCAGTACATTGCTACCCGTCCCCGTGTGCAGAAGCGAGGTACTCATGGCCTGTTCAGTTCTGCCACTGCCGTAGATCTTGCCTCGGCAATATCAGAGCTGGAAGCGCATGAAGGAAATGTGTGGACCATCATCTACTCTCTGCGCCGTGAGGATGCTGCTCGTTTGGAATACGACAACGCCAATGCGTGGCGCACGCTCCTCATGGAGAGCGAACCGACGCTGGCAAAGTCAATGAAGATATCGCTCGATAACTTCCACTGGTATGCCGCCTTCCATGACGAAGGGCATCACCCTCACATTCACATGATGGTCTGGTCCGATGATCCCAAGGAAGGCTTCCTGACCAAGGACGGGATCGCGGCGATGCGCTCCAAGCTGACCAATGCCATCTTCCGGGATGAGATGCAGCAAATCTATGAGCGCAAGGATGTGGCCTATTCAGATTTGGTGGAGGCAGCGCAGAATGCCATGCGGGAAATGATCAGCCGGATGCAGCGTCAGGTCTGTGACAGTCCGATCATCGAGGATAATATGCGTCAGCTTGTGCAGGCGCTGGAAAGCACCACCGGAAAGAAACAGTATGGCTATCTCAAGAAGCCGCTGAAGCAGCTTGTCGATACCGTCGTGGATGCGCTGGCGGAACTGCCGGAGGTCTCTGAGTGCTATGAGGTGTGGAATCAGATCCATGAGGAACTGAACGAGTGTTACGGTCATAGTACCCCGTGGGAACGACTCCCGCTATCTCAACGCAAGGAGTTTCGCAAAATCAAGAACGACATCATCCGGGAGGCCGAGAGCATTCGTCTCGGCCTCCCGACCTTTGAGGATGAAGGAATGCAGGATGACCCGGAGCTGGAAACTCAGAAGGAAGAGCATCAGTCCTACAGCGTGTACGAGCAGGCGCAGCGTTACCGCGCCGCAAAGGCTGTCCTGCAGGACATCTATGCACTGGATGCGGAACACGCAGAAGCGGTCAAAGCGCTGGAGCAGCTCTGGGAGGAGGGATATACCGTTGCGGCACATCAGCTTGGTAAGTTCTATCGGGATGATCTCTCCACCTTGCGTGACCATGCAAAGGCAGAGCAGTGGTTTCGGCGCTCGGCAGAAGCCGGTAATGATTTCTCGGAGTACGCCCTCGGGAAGCTGCTTCTCACGCAAAAACGATGGGATGAAGCGATGGAATGGCTTGACAAGGCCGCAGACCATGGCAGTCAATTTGCACAGTATCGTCTCGGAAAGATTTATCTCACCGGTGAGTTTGTACCGAAGGATGTGGAAAAGGCTCTTGCGTACCTGACAGCCTCCGCTGATCAGGAAAATCAATTTGCACAGTACGCCTTGGGCAAGCTGTATCTCTTTGGGAGGGATGTTCCTCCGGATCGTGAGCAGGCCAGAGAATGGCTGATCCGAGCCGCGGCACAAGGCAATGAGTATGCACGATTTTTTCTCGACCGCTTTGACCAGTTCCGGGATCCGACTGTCATGCTGGCAGCAACCAAACTACTCCATCACATGAGCAGGATATTCCAAAGCAATTCCGTTCCACCAAGTAACCCGGCGGGGATCCGCATCGATTCCAAACGCCGCAGACGGCTTATGGAGAAACGTATGGCCATGGGCCACAAGGCGGATGACCGTGAGGAGCAGACGCAGTATCAGCAGAGTATGTAAAAAAGGAGGTCTCCATGTCAAGCTATATTCATTTCACCGAAGAGCAGAAACAGCGCGCCGCCGCAGTGGATCTGGAGGAGTTTCTGCGCTGCCGCGGTGAAAAGCTGCTTTCCTCCGGCAGAGAAAAACGCCTTGCCAGTGACCACAGCGTGACTGTCCGAGGCAACGAATGGTATGACCATGCGGAGGAGCGAGGCGGACATGCCGTCAGCTTTGTGCAGCGCTTCTATGGTCTCAGCTACCCGGACGCAGTGACACTACTGTTGGGTGGTGAGCTGGGAACAGCGTATCCCTCTGCCGGGGAGCGCACCGAGGAACCGGTGAAACCATTTGCACTGCCGCCCGCCAACAAAGAGATGCGCAGAGTGTTTGCGTATCTCATCAAGCATCGCGGCATCGCAAGAGATGTGGTAGCGCACTTTGCCAAGGCCAGACTTCTGTATGAAGATGCCGAGTATCACAACGCCGTGTTTGTTGGCACGGATACAGATGGTGTCCCCCACCACGCCCATAAGCGCAGTGCCAACAGCTACGGGAAAGCCTTTCGCTTGAATGTGGAGGGCAGTGATCCACGATACAGCTTCCACTATTTCGGCACAGACAGAAGCCTGTATGTGTTTGAAGCGCCCATCGATATGCTGTCCTTCATCACCCTTTATCCGGAGAACTGGCAGCGGCACAGCTATGTAGCCTGTTGCGGCACATCCATTCAGCCGGTATTGCAGATGTTGGAACAAGTGCCGCAGCTCGACACCGTCCTGCTCTGTCTTGATAATGATGAAGCCGGTCATCAGGCCAGCCGCCGGATGCGGGAGCAGTTGGAAATGCGCTATTCCGTGGAGCGCCTGATCCCGGAAAACAAAGACTGGAATGACGATCTGACCCTGAACAGCGAAAACGCTCAGGGCTTTGCTATGAATGAAATGAGGTGAAATGTTGAACGCAAGTATTTGGATCCTGATCGCAGCGGGAGCAGCAATGTTCCTTGTCATCGGTGGGCTGTCCATGATGTCTCATCACTATACCCTTGGCAATATCAAATCCCGCACCGTGGGAGATGGACAGCACGGTACAGCCCGATGGGCCACCGACAAGGAAATCAAGCAGACCTATGCCCATGTGCCCTTCAAAGTCAGAGAGTGGCGCAGAGGACAGAATCTCCCCACGGAGCAGGGATTGATCCTCGGTTGCAAGGGGCAACCGCAGCAACTCACCGCACTGGTGGACAGCGATGACATTCACTGCCTCATGATCGGCGCCAGCGGTATTGGTAAGACTGCATTCTTCTTGTACCCCAATCTGGAATATGCCTGCGCTTCCGGTATGAGCTGGCTGGCGCTGGACAGCAAGGGTGACCTGGCCCGCAATTACGGCACGATTGCAAAAAACTGCTACGGTTACAATGTATCTGTTATTGATCTGCGCAATCCCACTCGTTCAGACGGCAACAACCTGCTGACATTGGTCAACCGCTACATGGACATCACAAGGAAAGATCCCAAGAACCTGGCGGCTCGAGCCAAGGCGGAGAAGTACGCCAAGATCCTTGCCAAAACCATTGTCAACCCCGATGGCGATGACAGCAATCGCGGACAGAATGCCTTTTTCTACGATGCGGCGGAGGGCTTGCTCACTTCAGTCATCCTGATGCTGGCGGAGTTTCTGCCGCCGGATAAGGAGCATCCACAGGAGCGCCGGCACATCGTTTCTGTCTTCAAGCTGGTGCAGGATCTGCTGGAACCCAGCAAAGTAAAGGGCAAGAGTCACTTCCAGCTCCTGATGGGCAAGCTGCCACCTGACCACAAAGCCAGATGGTTTGCGGGTGCTGCACTCAACAGTGCGGAGCAGGCCATGGCCTCTGTCATGTCCACGGTGCTTTCTCGCCTCAATGCGTTTCTGGACTCGGAGCTGGAGCAGGTGCTTTGCTTCGACAGCGCCATCGATGCAGAGAAGTTTGCTTCTGAAAAGTCTGCCATCTTTCTCATTCTTCCGGAGGAGGACACCACCAAAAACTTCATGGCGGGCTTGATGATTCAAAATCTGAGCCGTGAACTGTTTGCTGTGGCGGATGAAAACGGAGGGAAGCTGCAAAACCGTGTATTTTTATGTAGTCGGGCTCGTTCTATCTCTTTGGCTCTGCGCGGCAGTTGAACTGCTCTAACCTCTGGCTGGAAGAGAAGGTAGGCCGCCTGTATGCAGTCTGCCTCAATCCCGCTTGTACAAGCCCATGGGCAGCTATGTGGCATAATCGCGCAGGGATTTTGATGTTACCGCCTTGCTTCTATAAAAGATTCACAAAGGAGATTCCTACTATCCCAGCGTCACGTCAAGAATCATGACGCTAAAGCCTGCTGCAAATAAACCGATTTTCTTCATAATGATTGTCCTCCTATGTAAGATGTGTGTATGTCAAACCGATGGCCGCGATGGCGGTATCGGAATGCACTTAATGCTGCTTCTTCCCGAAATGGAAAAAGCCTTTCTTTTCGCAGACTGCGGCGCTGATCTCCCCCGCCGCATAGCCGGTGGCGTCAATGGCGGCGCGCAGGGCGTTTTCGCCCAGCGGCTCTTTCGAGAGGATTACCGTCTCTCCCTGGGAATGGGAGGAGGAGACCTTCTCTATGGGGAATGCGGCGCGAATGGCGTCGTTGATGTGGGCCTCGCACATGGAGCAGGCCATGCCGGAAACTTTAGCTGTTGTTTGGGTCATATCTATACCCTCTTTCAGAATCATGGATTCCTCAAAAATCGTACATAGCTACACCACTGCGATGCAGGCAAAGGGTATAGAACAGGAAATGCTATTTCACGATCTTCATGCAAAATCGCAGCGGTCGTTGCCACGCTCCAGCGTCATGGTTCTTTGTCAAAGGAGCTTCGAAGGCAGACCGGCATAGCTGATGTCATCGCCGCCTTACTTTCTCCCCACCAGCAAGGTTGAGCCGCGAAGCATCAGGCGTTTGGCCTCCTTCGGCGTCATGAAGCTGCCGTCGGTCGTGTCGATTAGCTCTACACGCTCATAGCCCATGTCCCTGAGCTTTTGGACAAATGCCTGCATATTGCCGTATCTACCGGGCGACATCAGGTCGTGGATGGCAAACGTTCCGCCCTTTTTCAGAACCCGCAGTGTTTCCAGCAGAAGTGCCTGCTTGTCTGCCCCTGTGATATTGTGATAGACATAGTTGCTG
>OGUO01001211.1_pt1 | contig 17588 bp, 19 predicted proteins | sample 1553641 | NCBI WGS metagenome assembly OGUO01 (sample SAMEA2579980, study PRJEB22360) | human gut metagenome | biome: human gut; feature: human-associated habitat; material: faeces | place: Denmark | collected 2008/2010 | reverse complement strand
GGGAAGAAATTGCCAAGGCTGGCTTAGACCGGAGCATCCACCAGTATTTTGCGGTTCTGACCAATATGCGTTCTGTTGGCGTTATGGGGGACGGCAGAACCTATGATTATACATTGGCACTGCGTGGCGTTACGACTACAGATTTCATGACAGCTGATTTTGCACGGATTCCATATGAAGTACTGGAAACGGTTTCTGCAAGAATTGTCAATGAATGCAAGTGCATCAATCGGGTTGTGTATGATGTCACCACAAAGCCGCCGGCAACGATTGAGTGGGAATAATTTACGAATTAACGTTATTTAAAATTTAGAAATCATTTTTAAAAGAGGAATTTTTATGAAAGAGATGAATGAAAAGGAACTGCCAAAGCTCCGGAGGGGTGGACTGTTTGTAGTTGCTTTGGTGCTGCTGATTTTTGTTTTACTGGATGCATTTAGAATTTTGTCGATGGGTGCGTATCAGGGCAGCCTTGCACTCATTGGTGTTGCAGGATTGTTATTTCTTGCGACGAAAGTCATTCGCCGGAGAAAAGAAAGTAGAACCTTGCGATTCTTTGGAAGAATGGTGATTATTTCCACCATTTTGGAATTGACGCTGTTTCAGCTTCCATCGTATAGTTTGCTGTCCGGTGGATATGAACAGAAAACATTTCTTCCGACCAGTGCCTCTATTTCCGGTGGGGAAAGTACCATTGATGAAACCGGCGGAGCGGTGACTGTCACCGGCAAAGATCAAGTCATCATGGAATTTCAGCAATTGAATATGCCAGTGGGCACGATTCAGGTAGATGTTGACTATGGCGAAAAAACAAAGCGTGCACAGTTGAAAATTGATATGGCAGATGAAACACATGTGGATTACCGATATGACATTGCGTCCGGTGTTGTTGTAAAGGACAATGACAACTCGAACTATACAGCGTGTCGGTTTTCCGGAGATGTTTCGCAATTGCGGTTGAAGGTTTCTTGTTTCAATGACAATGATTCTGTTACGATTCAGGCAATTCATTTCAACAAGACGATTCCGTTTGATATTTCTGCTATACGGTTTGGATTTTTGACGTTGGTAACCACATTTTGTTATGGAATCGTGGTTTCCAGCTTCTTGAAAAAGCCGTTTCGGGAAACTCGAAAGAGCACCACTGCCAGTGTACTTGCATTGACTGGGGCAGCAGTGTTGCTGGCAACTTCAATTATTATGATAAAGCTGCCAGAGGATGGCTTTGCTTCTCGCTGGAAGTTGGAAGCAGGGAATCAGATTACACAGGAATTGGTCGATGCATTTGAAAACAAGCAGGTAAACTTGTTAAAAGAACCGACAGAACAACTCATCAATATGGAAAATCCATATGACTGGAGTGCCCGCAATCAGGAGGGTGTTAGTGCAGAATGGGATCATGTTTATTATGATGGGAAGTATTATTCCTATTATGGAATTGCTCCGGTTCTGACATTCTTCCTCCCATATCACAAGTTGACAGGGCATTATTTTGCCTGCGATATGGCGGTATGGATTTTCTCTTGTATCGGTCTAGTCTTTTTGGGGCTGACGTACTTGGCAATCGCAAAACGCTGGTTTCGAGATGTGCCAGCTGGTTGTGTCATCGGTGGATTTGTAATCCTGCTGACTGCCTGCGGCATATGGTATAGCGTTGGCAGAACGATTTTCTATGAAATTGCCATGTCGTGCGGCTTTATGTATCTGAATGCAGGGGCATATTTCTTGATTTCTTCGAATATGCTTTGCGATGGAAAAACATCTTTTGTTCGCACGGCACTTTGTTCGCTGTTCTTAGGATTTGCAGTATTATCTCGTCCGACACTTGCTGTGTATGCAATTTGTGCAGCAGTGTTCTTGTTGATGTCGATAAAGTCTTCTTCTTCCACTATCAAGGGACGGATTTTGTTCATTCTCTGTGCAGCTGTTCCGATTTGTGTACTGGGTGGATTCCAGATGTGGTATAATGCTGCACGGTTTGGTTCGCCGTTTGATTTTGGTATCAAGTATTCTCTCACGATAAACGACTTCGTACATTCTCAGTTCCATCTTGTTTTTGTACTGATTGTATTGTTTAATTTCCTGTTTGCAGTGCCGGGCTTCTCCACAGATTTCCCGTACATCAAGACACCATTCAGTTCCTTCCATGCAAACGGCTATTATTTTGCTGATGCTGGAAACACTTCGGGTATCTTTTTCTTAGCACTGCCCGTTTTCGGTTATCTGCTGAGCGGACGAGCACTTCGCCGCCTGCCTGACCGGAAATCTAGATTGCGATATGGAACACTGGTTGGATTGCCGTGTGTAATTATGCCATTGATTATCATCTGCTCAATCTGGGAAAGCGGCTATGCAATTCGTTACACAGCAGACTTTTCTTGGGAGATTATCATTGGTGCATTGGCGGTGCTCTTCTGGCTTTATAGAATGAGTACCAACGAGACAAAAAAGACATGGTTTCGTGGCTTTTTGGCGTGCTCAGTTATGCTGGCACTGGTAATCAATATTGTACAAATTATACCATTTGCTTTTTCTGAAAATGATTATCCTGAAGTTTGCAGAGCCATGCAGGATATCATTGCATTCTGGGATTGAGGTGTATTGTGATGCAGAAATTATATTTAGTAATCCCCTGCTATAATGAAGAGGAAGTATTGCCGGAAACATCGAAGCAGCTCCGTGCGAAAATGGAAACACTCATGGCAGCGGGAAAAATCAGCAAAGAGAGCCGGATTGTTTTTGTCAACGATGGTTCAAAAGACCGGACGTGGGAAATTATCGAATCCCTACACAAGGAAAATCCGCTGTTTCAAGGAATTAAGCTTTCCCGAAACAAGGGACATCAAAACGCACTGCTTGCAGGGCTGATGACGGTGAAAGAACATTGCGACATGGCGATTTCTATGGATGCAGACTTACAGGATGACATTGATGCGATTGATGGCATGCTGGAAAAATACGCCGAAGGCTGCGACATTGTCTATGGAGTTAGAAACGCCAGAGATACAGATACTGCATTCAAACGCAAAACCGCAGAGGGATATTATAAAGTAATGCGGCTATTGGGGGCAGATATTGTATACAACCATGCAGACTATCGACTCATGAGCAAACGGGCGTTGGATGGCTTGGAACAATTCAAAGAAGTGAATCTGTTCTTGCGTGGCGTTGTGCCGATGATTGGCTATAAAAGCGACAAGGTTTATTATGCAAGAAAAGAACGCTTTGCCGGAGAATCCAAGTATCCTTTGAAGAAGATGCTGGCGTTTGCATGGGAAGGGTTGACCTCACTTTCTGTGAAGCCGATTCGGATGATTATGACATTGGGTAGTGCAATTTTTCTAGTTAGCATTGCCATGTTGATTTATTCACTGGTACGGCATGCGATGGGTGCAACGATGGTCGGCTGGACGTCTACCGTGGTATCTATCTGGGCAATCGGTGGATTGCAGCTGTTAGCAATCGGTATCATTGGGGAATACATTGGTAAGGTTTATCTGGAAACCAAACAAAGACCAAAGTTCATCGTTGAGGAATATCTCAAGGATGAAGATGCAGAAAAGAAAAATTAAGTGGAATTTCCATACATAATCATGAAAAAGAGTGGTTGAATTGTGATTTCAACTGCTCTTTTCTTTGATGTAACGTAAAAATAGCAGAAATTGCACGCAACACGTTCTTTACAATTGTATGAAATTATGTTATACTATGCATAGAGCGAATGGCGAAGCCTGAAACAGACGGAAAGGAGGGAGCACAATGGTATTTTGGATTTGGGGAAGTTTGTTTGTTCTGACTGTGATTGCAGAAATTGCCTCCCAGCAGTTGATCTCCATCTGGTTTGCAGCTGGTTCGCTGGTTGCCTTACTTGCAGCACTTTGCGGTGCACCTATTTGGCTGCAAGCATTGCTGTTTGTTGCAGCATCTGCCCTGCTGCTGATTCTGACACGTCCGCTGGTGCGGAAATTCACCAATTTCGCTTCCCGAGATACCAATTTGCGATTGGATTTGGGAAAATTCGGCACGGTTGTGCAAACCATCGATGCAGAAAAAGGAACGGGCAGAGTGCGGGTCGATGACATTGACTGGATCGCCGTTTCTCAGCCGGATTTGATGATTCCGAAAGGTACGACCGTACAGGTGCAGGCAATTGATGGAACAAAGTTATTTGTAACACCTGTGCCACAAACGACAGAACCTGTAGTAGAATCTACAAATGCAGCAAGCAGTTCCGAACACACATCTTAACACACGACAGAAAGGAATTTCATTATGCCGTTAATTGTCCTCTTTTTATTAGTTGTCTTTATTTTGATTGTTCTCTTTACTCGAATCAAGATTGTTCCGCAGTCGAACATCTATGTTGTAGAACGACTGGGAAAATTTTATGCCGCATGGGAAACCGGTGTACACTTCTTGTGTCCGTTTTTGGATCGGGTTGCAAAGCGAGTTTCCATCAAGGAACAGGTTGTAGACTTTAAGCCGCAGCCAGTTATTACGAAAGATAATGTTACCATGCAGATTGATACCGTTGTTTTCTTCCAGATTACCAATCCGGTACAGTTTGCCTATGGTGTAGAACGTCCGCTGGCAGCAATTGAAAACCTGACTGCAACCACGCTTCGGAATATCATCGGCGAACTGGAATTTGATGCAACATTGAACTCCCGTGACCTGATTAACACAAAGATTACGGAAACCATCGACCATGCAACCGACCGTTGGGGTATCAAAGTCATTCGTGTGGAACTGAAGAACATTGACCCACCAGTGGACATCAAGAATGCCATGGAAAAACAGATGAAGGCAGAACGGGAAAAGCGAGAAAAAATTCTCCGTGCAGAAGGCGAAAAGGAATATCAAATCAAGGTTGCACAGGGTGAACAGGAAGCAAAGGTACTTCGTGCAGAAGCGGACAAAAAAGCAGCCATCCTGCATGCAGAAGCAGAAAAAGAAGCAACCATCCTGCGAGGCGAAGCCATCAAGGAACAGAAAATCCGGATTGCAGACGGTGAAGCACGTTCGATTGAAGTGGTTCAGCAGGCATTGGCAGACAGCTTGGTGCAGTTGAACAAGGCAAATCCGAATGCCGCTGTTTTACAGCTGAAAGCACTGGAAGCATTCCAGAAGGCAGCAGACGGCAAGGCAACCAAGATCATCATTCCCTCGGAATTGCAGAATCTGGGCGGCGTCGTGCCCAGCATCAAGGAACTGATGACCGACCCCAAGGACGCAGAGTGAGCTTTTTGTTTTGAATCGCCTCCACTTTGCTCTGGCTGTTTTCAGCGGAAATTACTTTTAAGTAGAACACCTCCGGGCAGACTGCGGTCTGCCCGGAGGTGCATTTTCACTGGAAAGGCCGGAATGGAAACATGCATTTTCTGGTTTCAGCCCTTCTTTGTGAAAAAAGGGTATTTCAAAATTAAAAATTCATTTCCGCTGAATCTGTACAGAGCAAAGCGGAGCACATTCAAATCGTTCGTATTGCATCTGTGCCCTGCCTGTGATACCATACAGATAACAAAAACGATACAGCTGGAGGACTTTTCCATGATCTACGATACCCTGAACAACCTGCCCAATTATCTGGGCGTAAGCGACAATCTGGACACTGTCATCGAGTACATCATGGCGCGGGATATCACCACCCTGCCTGCCGGGCGCACCCGCATCGATGGGGACAAGGCGGTGGTCACTGTGAGTACCGTCACACCCCAGACCTCCGACAAGGCACTGTTCCAGCGGCACGACAATCACATCACGCTGGAGACCGACTTGGACGGCAGCGAGCTGTTTGAGGTAAGTCTGGCAGAGCTGACTCCCACCAAGCCCACCGATGAAGCCGCCGACACCACCGTAGGCACTGCCGGTACCAGCATTGCCGGGATGCTGTGCGAGGGACGCTTTGCCTTGTATCTGGCCGGGGAACCGTATAAATCCGGCCTGAAGGCGCAGGGCTGCGGCAAGCTGAAAAAAGCCGTGTTCAGCATCGAGCTGGACCCGGACGAGGAAGAAACGGAAGAATAAGCGAAAGGAGACTTTCTGTATGGGATTTTTTGCTGTGCTGGCTGCAAGCCTGTTTGCCGTGTTTCTCTTTACTGTGTTTGGCGGCTATTCGCTGCTGCTCTGGTGCCAGCAGTCCCTGTGGATGGTTGTTCCTCCCGCGCTGGTGCTGGCTGTTCTGGTCTGGACATTTTTGAAAATGGACGATAAGATCACCGCCCTGCAAAAGCGGGTGGATGAGCTGGAAGCTGCACAAAAAAGCACAGAGAAAACTGAAAAATAATACAGCGCCGCCCTTACCGGAGAAGCTTTTCCGGCAGGGGCGGCGCATTTTTACACCTTATTTTTTATCCTGCGGGTCATCCAGCCCTTCAAACATCACCATGCCCAGACCGACAAAACCGGCGCCCAGCGCAAAACCCACTGTCCCCATCGACACACTGAACAAAACGCCCATGGCAACGCCGAACAGGATGCCTGCGATTTGGCTTTTCTTCATTTTACTGCTCTGCCTTTCCGTACCATGCAACGGACAGCCGCCACGAGAGAGCATACAGCGCCAGCACCGCTGCCAGCACGACCACTCCCACCAGCGCAGAGCCATGGGCGGGCAGGATGCTGTTTAAAGCATTATCCCCCGAAGAGACGAAATAGCCCATAAAGCTTGCAAGCATACCGATGCTCAGGTAGTACACATACCGGGCTTTTTGGTAGCCAAAGCGGTAGGTCAGGGGCAGCAGGATGACGTTGCCCAGCAGGGTCAGCATGGCCACCTGAAGCAGGGTCGCCACGGTGATCTGCATCGTCACCGTGCCCCAGAGCAGCTGTGCGGCCGCCAAAGTTGCCATGCTCAGCAGCTCCGCCAGCACCATACCACACAGTCCGATGAGGTATTTGCCGCCCACGATCTGCTCTTTTGTCACCGGCAGAGCGGCGCTGTAAGCACTGAACCGGCTGTTCTGGTCGTAAGCCTGTAAGGACATGGGCGATATCCCCAGCATAAGCCCGCCGTACAGCATAAAGAAATTAGACCCTTCCTTCATGAAAAACGTTCCCATCAGCATCATAGCCACCGACACCAGAATGATCCATCTGGTGTAGCTCCACATCTGATAGGCATCCTTTAATAGCAGACCTTTCATTGCACATCTTCCCCTTTCACCATCAGTACAAACAATTCCTCAATGCTTACCGGGGCAAGCTCTGCTCCGGCGGGCAGTGCATCCCGGCGCACAAGCGCCTCGACTCCGTAGGGGGTGACCCGCTTGCCGTACACCTGTGCATCCAGTGCCGCCAGCTGCGCCGCCGTGCCGTGCCACAAGGCATATTCCTCCCGCAGGGCGTCCTTTTCTTCACAGAGCAGCAACCTGCCCTTGTGCAGGAAGGCGATGGTGTCGCACAGCTTTTCCAAGTCGCTGACGATGTGGGAGGAGATGAGGATGGAGTGGTTTTCGTCCCGGGCAAAGTCCAGCAGCAGGTCGGTCACCTCGTCCCGCACCACCGGGTCCAGCCCGTTGGTAGCTTCGTCCAACAGCAACAGCTTCGGGTGGTGCGCCAGTGCCACGGCGATGCACAGCTTCATCTTCATGCCGGTGGAGTAGTCCTTATATTGCTTTTTGTCCGGCAGACCGAACTTTTGGCACAGCTCCGCATAGGCGGCAGCGTCCCAGTTCTGATAGATGCCCGCCATCACCTTGCCCGCCTGCACCGCGTTCAGGCACAGGGGGATGCCCTCGCTGCCCAACACCACGCCGATCTCCTCTTTGGTGCGGACGGAAGCAGTGCGGCTGTCCCTGCCGAGGATGGTCACGGTGCCGCCGTCCCGCTGCACCATGTCTAAGATCAGCCGGATGGTGGTGCTCTTGCCTGCCCCGTTTTCGCCGATCAGGCCGCAGATGGTGCCGCCGGGCAGGGTCAGATCCAGCGGCCCAAGGGTAAAGTCCTTATAGTGCTTTGTAAGTCCCTGCAATTCCAGTGCGTTCATGTTCAGCCCTCCCACAGCAGTTCCAGCATCTCCCCCAGCTCTTCCCTGCTCAGCCCGCAGGATGCGGACAGGCGGACGGCTTCGGTAAGATGTTCTTCAATCTTTTTCAGGTTTTCCTCCCGCAGCAGTTCGGTGTTTTTAGGGGCTACAAAAAAGCCCTTTGCCGGTACTGCGTAAAGAAAGCCCTCTTTTTCCAGTTCATCGTAGGCGCGCTTGGTGGTAATGACGCTGATGCGCAGATCCCGTGCCAGCCCCCGGATGGAGGGCATGGCCTCGTCCGGCTGCAAAGCCCCGCTGATGATCTGCTGCTTGATCTGGTTGTAGATCTGGTCATAGATGGGCGCGCCGCTTTTGTTATTGATAAACAGTTCCATCGGCTGCTCCTTTGACGCTTGTGTTTTATCTGTATATGTACAGTATATACAGAAGATACAGACTTGTCAAGAGGGTGCACAAAAAAACACCCGCCGCCCAAAACGGACAGCGGGTGCTATTTTTATAGGTTTTACAGCGCCTTGATGGCGGTCTTGATGCGCTCGGCGGCAAGCTTGGTCTTTTCCGCATCGCCGAAGGCGGTCAGGCGGAAGTAGCCCTCGCCGCACTCGCCAAAGCCCACGCCGGGGGTGCCCACCACGCCGCAGTTTTCCAGCAGCCAGTCGAAGAACTCCCAGCTCTTCATGTTGCCGGGGCAGCGCAGCCAGATGTAGGGGCTGTTCTTGCCGCCGCAGTACCACACGCCGCACTCGTCCAGTGCATCGGCGATGACCTTTGCGTTGCGGCGGTAATAGTCCAGATTGGACTGGATCTCGGCCATGCCGCTCTCGGTGAACACGGCGGCAGCGGCGCGCTGCACCACATAGGGCACGCCGTTGAACTTGGTGGTCTGGCGGCGCAGCCACAGCTTATTGATGTTCATGCCCTCGCGCTCCAGCTCCTTGGGCACGACGGTGTAGCCGCAGCGGGTGCCGGTAAAACCGGCGATCTTGGAGAAGGAGCAGATCTCCACGGCACACTCGCGCGCACCCTCGATCTCGAAGATGCTGCGGGCAAGCTCGCCGTCCGAGATAAAGCACTCGTAAGCGGCATCGTACAGGATGATGGCATCATTCTTGCGGGCGTAATCCACCCATGCCTTCAGCTGTGCGCGGGTGTAGGCAGCGCCGGTGGGGTTGTTGGGGCTGCAGATATAGATGATATCTGCCTTCACGCTCTCGTCCGGCATACCAAGGAAGCCGTTCTCCTGCCCCGTGCGGCTGTAAATGATCTTGCGGCCATCGGTGACGTTATCGTCCACATAGGTGGGGTACACAGGGTCCGGTACCAGCACGGTGTTGTCCACATCGAACAGCCCCAGCAGGTTTGCAAGGTCGCTCTTCGCGCCGTCCGAAATAAAGATCTCGTCCTCGGCAAGCTGGGTGCCGCGGCTGGCGTAGTAGCCCTGAATAGCCTGCTTGAGGAAGGGGTAGCCCTGCTCCGGGCCGTAGCCGTGGAAGCCCTCCTTGGTGCCCATCTCCTCGGCGGCGTCACGCATGGCCTGCACCACGCACTTTGCCAGCGGCTGGGTCACATCACCAATGCCCAGACGGATGATCTCCTTTTCCGGGTGTGCTTCCTGATACGCAGCCACCTTGTGGGCAATGTCCACGAACAGGTAGCTGGCCTTCAGCTCATTGTAATGCTTGTTCATCTTCATGATACTTTCCCTCGCTTCGCTTTACTTATAGATGCTCGCCCTCTCCGTCATTGCTGCGCAATGCCACCTCTCCCAAAGGGAGAGGCCTTGGCAAAACCGCCACCTTTCGTTCTTCGTCGGAGGTTGAGCGTTCAAAACCTGTTAAACTTCGGTCGTGCCCTCGCACACGGTCTCGGCAGCGCCGGTCATCAGCAGCTGCTTGCCGGGCAGCACCCGGATGGTCAGCTCGCCGCCGCGCAGCTGCACATGGACATCCTCTCCAGCGGGGCAGATGCCCAGCTCGGTCAGGGCTGCCACGGTGGCACAGGTGCCGGTGCCGCAGGCCCATGTCTCGCCGCTGCCGCGCTCCCACACACGCATCTTCAGGTGGGTGGCGTCCACCACCTGCACAAACTCGGTGTTGATGCGCTCCGGGAAGTTTTCGTGGTGCTCAAAGCCCGGGCCGATCTGCTCCAGCTTCAGGCTGTCCACATCCGGCACAATGGTCACGCAATGGGGATTGCCCACGCTGATGCAGGTCACCCGCCACAGGTTCTCTTCCACCTGCAGGGGTAGGTCTACCAGCGGCCCTTCGCCCATGTTCACGGCGGGCAGCGCCGCTGCCATGGCGGTGTAGGTGCCCATCTCTACCTGCCACAGACCTTCGCCCATGCGTGCAACGGTCTTTAAGCCGCTGAGGGTGTCGATGGCAAGCTTCGGCTTTGCCGTGCCGTGGGTGTACAACCACTCGGCCACGCAGCGGATGCCGTTGCCGCACATCTTGCCCTCGCTGCCGTCCGCATTGAAGATGCGCATCATGGCGTCTGCCCCGGCCGTGACCGGTGCGCAGATGCAGATAATGCCGTCCGCCCCGATGGAAAAGTGCCGCCGGGACAGCCGCTGTGAAAGCGCTGCGATATCCTCCGGCACGCCGGAGGTGCGGCAGTCCAGATAGATATAATCGTTGGCGCAGCCCTGCATTTTGGTGAATGAAAGCTTCATGCTTATCGCTCCTTATAAAAGGGACCGGTCAGTCCCCGTAAACTCATTACTTTATAATGATAAAAAAACCGGCACGAGATGTCAAGGGAAAAAGCAGCTTTCAGACAATTTTCTTCAGTTGCTGCAAAACAGGGCTTGACAATACGCACTGCATGGGATATAAAAAAAGAGAGCGCTTTGTACAGCAGGCAAGGCTGTGCCGGATACCGGAGGCTTTTTCCGGGGCATGGCGGGCTGTACGCGTATGCAAAACAACTGCAAAAAGGAGACCACAGGAATGGATACTTTTGAGAAAATCCGTGCATTGCTGGCTGAGCAGCTGGATGTCGACCCGGCAAAGATCACGCTGGAAAGCGATATCATGAGCGATTTCGAGGCTGACAGTCTGGATATCGTGGACATGGTAATGACGCTGGAGGACGAGTTTGGCATCGAGGTGCCGGACGACGCCATCGAGTCCCTGCGCACCGTAGGCGATGTGGTAAACTTTGTGGACAGCCACGCGCAGAACTGATTCTTTTAGGCAAAAGCCCCGCCTTTGCAGTGCGGCACACGGCCGTGCAGGCAGGCGGGGCTTTATTATGGTTCGTGCGGAACGTAAAGCGTTTGGCGCACGGCCTTGGGAGGATATAACAAAATGGCAAAAGACAACAAGAAGCTCGTGCAGGCGATCACCAGTCAGGAAGAAAACTTTGCACAGTGGTACACCGACATCTGCGTAAAGGCAGAGCTGGTGGAGTATTCCAGTGTGAAGGGCTTTATCATCCTGCGCCCCTATGGTCAGGCCATCTGGGAGCTGATCCAGAAGGATCTGGACACCCGGTTCAAGGCTACCGGCCATGAGAATGTGGCTATGCCGGTGCTGATCCCGGAGAGCCTGCTGCAGAAGGAAGGCGAGCTCGTCAATGGCTTCGCGCCGGAGGTGGCGTGGGTCACGATGGGCGGCTCCGACAAGCTGGAGGAGCGTCTGGCGGTGCGTCCCACCAGCGAGACCATGTTCTGCGACCACTGGTCCCGCGTGCTGCACAGCTACCGCGAGCTTCCCATGAAGTACAACCAGTGGTGCAGCGTAGTGCGCTGGGAAAAGACCACCCGTCCCTTCCTGCGCAGCCGCGAGTTCTGGTGGCAGGAAGGCCACACCATCCACGAGACTGCCGCCGAGGCCGAGGCTGAGACCCAGCAGCAGCTGAACTGCTACGCAGACGTCTGCGAGCAGGATCTGGCCATTCCCGTGGTGAAGGGCCGCAAGACCGACAAGGAAAAGTTTGCCGGTGCCGAGGCCACCTACACCATCGAGGCCATGATGAAGGACGGCAAGGCCCTGCAGAGCGGCACCAGCCACTACTTTGGCGATAAGTTCAGCAAGGCTTACGATGTCACCTTTACCGGCCGCGACAACCAGCTGCATCATCCGTTCCAGACCAGCTGGGGCGTTTCCACCCGTCTGGTGGGTGCCATCATCATGACCCACGGCGATGACGATGGCCTGATCCTGCCCCCGGCCATTGCCCCCATTCAGGTGGTGGTGGTGCCCATTGCTGCCCACAAGCCCGGTGTCTCCGAAAAGGCTGCCGAACTGGCCGAAAAGATCAGCAAGTACGCCCGCGTGAAGCTGGACGACAGCGACAACGCCCCCGGCTGGAAGTTTGCCCAGTGGGAGATGAAGGGCGTGCCCCTGCGCCTTGAGATCGGCCCCAAGGATCTGGAAAAGAACCAGTGCGTGCTGGTGCGCCGCGACACCCGTGAGAAGGTCTTTGTAAGCTTGGACGAGCTGGAGACCGCCATCCCCGCCCAGCTGGAGGCTCTGCGCAAGGATCTGTACCAGCGTGCGCTGGAAAACCGCGAAAAGCGCACCTGGGCTGCCACCACCATGGACGAGGTGAAGGAGCTGGCCAAGGCTAACACCGGCTACATTAAGACCATGTGGTGCGGCGATCTGGCCTGCGAGATGAAGATGAAGGAAGAGGCCGGACTTTCCAGCCGTTGTATGCCCTTTGAGCAGGAGCAGCTCAGCGATGTGTGCCCCTGCTGCGGTAAGCCCGCCAAGGCCATGGTCTACTGGGGCGTTGCTTACTAAGCATTTGCCTTTCTGACCCGATACAAAACCCCCGGAGCAAAAAACGCTCCGGGGGTTTTACTTGTCATTTGTCGAATTATATGCTATTATAGAGTTGCTGCTCTAGCAGCAAGGCACTGCACATAACGGCAGGCGGTTCGGCCCCACTTCCGAAAGGAGGTGAAGCTTATGCCAATTACTTTGACGTTCCATATCTTCGGATTGGTATTTACCATCAAGGTAAAAAGCGAGAACCGCCACCCCGGCCGGTGACGGTTCTTGAGTTTTAAGAATCCTCATCAAAAAGGCCAACCGCTTGTCGCAGTGCCTTTTCTATTTACAGTATACCCACTTTTGAGGTTTCTGTCAAGAGCACGCAGCTTCGTTTCTGCGTGCTTTTTTATTACCGGTCAAAGGTGGTGCTGAGGGTGGTCTGCCAGCTTTCGCCGGGGGCAAGGCAGGCGGCTGCGGCGCGCTGCTCCCAGTCCTGCGGGTCGGTAACAGCTGCGGGCAGGCTGTGCCACGGTTCAATGCACACAAAGCGCACCGGCTTTGCAGGAGCCGACCAGATGAGCGAATAGGGGTAGCCCTCCACCTTGCAGGTGATATTGCGGCCGGTGTCCTTCTCGCAGATGCCGATGGTGCCAGTGCGCAGGCCTGCCATGCAGAAGCTGTCGTTGGCAAACAGGTCATCGGTCAGCGGGATGGCCTGCTGGTTCTTCCACTGGTAATAACTCTTGCCGCTCAGCAGGCCGTTGGGGCTGGCGTCAAGGATGACCGGGCTTTCCGGCCGGTCAAAACGGAACTCGTAGTCAGTGGTGGTATGCTTGGCATCGAACGGCACATTGAACGCCGGATGAAAACCAATGCCGAAGCGCAGCTCCTCCGTGCCGGGATTCGTCACCTGCAAGGTGTGGTGCACGGTCTTGCCCTCCAGACGGAAGGTACTGGTAAGCACAAAATCATAGGGGAAGCGCTCTGCCTTAATGGCGTCGTCTGCCCGCAGCTCCAGCTGGATGGTATCCTCTTCTGCCCGCAGCAGCGTGTGCTCCAGATCCCGGGCAAAGCCGTGCTGACCGCCCTTCCATGTTTTGCCCTTGGCTGCAAAGGTGCCGTCCACCAGCTTGCCCGTCCACGGGAACAGAATGGGCGCGTGGCGCTTCCAGATGGCAGGGTCAGCCTGCCAGAGCAGCTCTTCGCCTGCGGCGTTTTTCAGGCTGACGGCCTCTGCACCGTGGGTGTCCACGGTCAGGGTCAGGAATTCGTTGTGAATGGTTGCCTGCATTTTCAGTATCTCCTTTGTCCTTCTTATTTTCCGGGGGCTTCTGCTTCCAGTATACTCTCCCGTGTGCCAAAAATAAAGCCCCAGTCCGCCCGGTTTCAACAGGGCTGTGCCAGCGGCAGGGTGACGGCAAAGGTAGTGCCGTTTTCGCTGCTGCTCTCCACGGTCACACTGCCGCCGTGCAGTACAGCGATCTCCCGCACAAGGGCAAGACCAAGCCCCACGCCGCCCATCTCCCGGCTGCGGGACTTATCCACCCGGAAAAAGGGCTGGAAGATGCTCTCCCGGCAGTCTGCGGGGATGCCGGAGCCGGTATCTGCAACGCGCAGCACGGCAGTCTGCTTTTCCTGCCGCAGGGTGACGCGCACCGCACCGCCGGGGCGGTTATACTTGATGCCGTTTTCCACCAGATTGAACACCAGCCGGTAGATCAGTGCATCGCTGCCCACCATGCCCAGTTCCGCGCAGTCCTGCTGCAAGGAGATATTGTTTTTCTGGGCAAGGGAGGTCAAGTCGGTCAAAATTTCCTCCACCAGCGGCGCAAGGGCGATCTGGTCGGTACGGGAGACCGATTGCAGATTGCTCATCTCTAATAAAGTGCGCACTAGGGCGGTCAGGCGATCCAGCTGCTCCCGCAGGGAGCTGACCAGCCCGGCAGTCTCGGCGTCCATAGCCGGGTGCTCCTCTGCAAACAGTTCCAGCTTTGTCTGCAAAATGGCCAGTGGAGTGCGTAGCTCGTGGGCGGCGTTGCCCGCAAACTGCCGCTGCAATTCAAAGGACTGCGCCAGACCATCCAGCATCCGGTTCACCGACCGGCTCAGCTGTCCGAATTCCCGCACGGTATCTTCGTCCAGACGGGCGGTGGCAATGCTGTCCTGATCGACCCGCTGCGCCTGCTGCGCAAGCTGCTGCAACGGTTTCAGCGCTCTGCCGCTGACAAAATAAGCGATGGCTGCGCTGAGGATGGTGACCACGGCGGTGATGCACCAGCCCTTGCGTCCAAAAACCACCTTTGCATCGTAGACTTCCTGCGAAAAATGCGCCAGCAGGCTGGACATTTCCTCCTGCGGGATCTCGATGGTCAGGGAATCCGCACTACCGGGCTGGTACTGCATCATAAAGCCATTGAGGGCATCCATGCCGGTAACGCCGGTGCGATACAAAAGCAGGTTCATGCACACGCAGGCGCAGGCGATGAGCAGCGCCGTCAGCAGGGTGATACGCCATTGCAGGGATAACCGTTTCATTGTACCTCTCCTCCGATCTCATAGCCTTCCCCGATGCGGTTGCGGATGGGGTCGTAGCCCAGCGCCGCCCGCAGCTTTTTGCGCAGGGCAGAGATATGTACCCGGATGGAGTTGCTGAAGCTGTCCACGCTGCCGTCCCAGACGTGCTCAATCAGCTCTTCCTGACTGACCGGGCGTCCCTGATGCAGCAGCAGATATTCCAGCACGCCGCTCTCCTTCCGCGTCAGCGCAAGGGGCTGACCGTCCACCGTGGCAACGCGGCTGCGGGTATTGAAGCTGAGCCGCCCGCAGCACAGGCAGACGTCCTGCTGGATGAACTTGCGCCGGGTCAGGCTGCGCACCCGGGCTTCCAGCTCTGCAAGGTGGAAAGGCTTGGAAAGATAATCATTCGCTCCGGCATCCAGTCCCTCCACCTTATCTGAAATTTCACTGCGCGCTGATAAGATCAGCACACAGGTCTCAAGGTCGTGCTGCCGTAAGCTGCGCAGCACCTGCATCCCGTCCACCTTGGGCAGGTTGAGGTCCAGCAGCACAAGGTCGTACCGCTCTGCCGCCAGTGCTTCCAGCGCGGCTTCGCCGTCTGCACAGGCGTCCACCTCGTACCCGGACAGCCGCAGCTTCCGGGCAATGTCCTCCCGCAGGGAGTGCTCGTCCTCTACCACCAAAAGGCGCATTTTGTTTTCCACCCTTCCCGTAAAAAATCCATTTCTTGCGTTTTTCTTCATTATAACAGATTATAGCAGACAGTGTTAAGATTCGTGTTAAGATTTTCTTAGCAGAAATTTTATCCCGCATGGTGTATACTGGTGCCATCAAACAACAGGAGGCTATGATGTTCATGACAAAAAAACAGGCGCAGCTGCTTTTGCTTGCCGCCGGGGTGCTGATGTTGCTCTTCGGTGTATGGCGGGGCGAGGCAGATACCGTATTTTCAAAAGCCATCCGGCTGTGTATGGAGTGTGTGGGCATTGGATAAGAAAAAACTAGATCCCCTCGCCCGGTTCCGGGGCTTTATACAGGCCGGGGCAACCCTTTTGACCAATATCCACCTACCCAACTTTGCCAAAGGGACGCTGTATCAGGGCAGCGGAAAATACGTCTGCGTGCCGGGACTGAACTGCTATTCCTGCCCGGGCGCGACCGGTGCCTGCCCGGTGGGAGCATTCCAAGCGGTGGTGGGTTCCTCCAAGTTCCGCTTTTCCTACTACATCACAGGCATTCTCATCCTCTTCGGGGTGCTGCTGGGGCGGTTCATCTGCGGCTTCCTCTGCCCGTTCGGCTGGTTTCAGGAACTTTTGCACAAGATACCCTCCCCTAAGTTCTCCACCAAAAAGTTAAAGCCGCTGCGCTATTTAAAGTATGCGGTGCTGCTGGTCATGGTGGTGCTGCTGCCATTGCTGGCGGTCAACGAGCTGGGCATGGGCGACCCGTTCTTCTGCAAATACCTCTGCCCGCAGGGCGTGCTGGAAGGTGCCATTCCCCTCTCCCTGACCAATGCGGGCATCCGCGCCTCGCTGGGCAAACTGTTCACATGGAAAGCCTGCATTCTGCTGGCGGTCATTGTGGGCAGCGTGGTGTTCTACCGCCCCTTCTGCAAGTGGCTGTGCCCGCTGGGCGCGTTCTATGCGCTGCTGAACAAGGTCTCGCTGTTCCAGATGCGCGTAGACACCCACAAATGCGTCTCCTGCGGAGCCTGTGCAAAGGCTTGCAAGATGGACGTAGACATTACCAAGACCCCCAACCACGCCGAATGCATCCGCTGCGGGATGTGCATGAAAGCCTGCCCCACGGACGCCATTCAGTACAAGTTCGGGCTGGGGGACCAATCAAATACCGAAACAACAAAGGAGTAAAACCATGAAGATCCATCGTATCGCCGCACTTTTTCTCAGCCTTGTGCTGGCTTTCAGCCTTGCCGCCTGCGGGCAGGGCGCATCTTCTGCATCTTCTGCATCCTCTTCTGCCGCTTCCTCTGCGGCAGCAGAAAGCAAAACCGAGGAGCAGCTGCTGGCCGAGGAAAACGAGATCCTTTCTGCAAACGATGCTCTGTGGGAGAAAGTGTTCTCATCCATGGACAAAAACGTGACCGAAACCACGATCAGCGCCAACTACGGCGATTTTCTGCTCAGCGCTGTGGAAAAGGTCAAAGATCAGTTCTCGTACGAGGAGTACAAGACCCTGACCGCAGATGCCGAAAAGATTCGTGCCATCGAGGAGCAGATCGCCGCTCTTGCCCCCGCAGAGGATGCCTCTTCCAGTGCTGCCGCACAGGGCACCGCCTTCCCCAAGTTTGAGGGCAGCGATTTAGAGGGCAACCCGGTGGACAACAGCCTGTTTGCGGG
>OGUO01001205.1_pt1 | contig 17633 bp, 18 predicted proteins | sample 1553641 | NCBI WGS metagenome assembly OGUO01 (sample SAMEA2579980, study PRJEB22360) | human gut metagenome | biome: human gut; feature: human-associated habitat; material: faeces | place: Denmark | collected 2008/2010 | reverse complement strand
GGAGCCTCTGGCCGCGGCGCTGACAGCGGCCGGAAAATGGCAGATATCCGACATTCATATCACAGACTTGCTTGACATACGCACGGAAAGTCACTATAATGCAACGTGACATATTGTTTATAGCCCTAAAAGGGTATCCTTATGGATAGAAAGGGAAGTGTGCAGCATGGCAAAGGAATTCAAAATGAGCCAGGCTCGGTATGACGAGCTGAAACAGGAACTGGATTACAGCAAGACCACCCGTGCCGACGAGGTGGCGGAGCTGATCAAGGAGGCCCGCGGCTTTGGCGACCTCAGCGAGAACAGCGAATATGACGAGGCGAAAAACGAGCAGGGCAAACTCTACTCCCGCATTGCCGAGCTGGAGGACATTTTGCTCCATGCCGTGATCGTGGATGAGTCCGAAATGGACTCCGACAAGATATCCATCGGCTGTACCGTCACCGTCACCAATCTGGATATGCGAAAGCAGCTGCCCGCCTATAAGATCGTCGGCTCTCAGGAGGCCGACGTGATGAGCCGCGCCATCAGCGAGGACTCACCCTTTGGCAAGGCGCTGATGGGCCGCAAGGCGGGCGATGAAGTGACCGTGGAGGCGCCCAAGGGCGTGATCCACTACCGTGTCGACAGTATTGAAAGATAAACACCGCCGGCAACGGCGGTACGGATAGACGAAGGAGGCTGCATTATGGCAGACGAGACCAACCGCAACGTGAACGAACAGCCCCAGGCCCAGGATATGGGCGAGCTGCTGCGCATCCGCCGCGACAAGCTGAAGGTGCTGCAGGACGAGGGACGCGATCCATTTACCATCACCAGGTTTGATGTGACCCACCACACACAGGATATCAAGGATAACTTTGACGCCATGGAGGGGCAGGCTGTGTCCGTGGCAGGCCGCCTGATGAGCAAGCGCGGTATGGGCAAGGTGTCTTTCTGCGACCTGCAGGACAAGACCGGCCGTATCCAGATCTACGCCCGTAAGGACGAGATGGACGAGGACAACTATAACCACTTTAAGAAGTACGATATCGGCGACATCGTGGGCGTCAAGGGCGAGGTGTTCCGCACCCAGCGGGGCGAGATGTCCGTCCGTGCACACGACATCACGCTGCTGAGCAAGTCCCTGCGGCCCCTGCCGGAGAAGTTCCACGGCCTGACCGACAAGGAGATCCGCTACCGCCAGCGGTATGTGGATCTGATCATGAACCCGGAGAGCAAGCGGAATTTCGAGATCCGTAGCCAGTTCGTGGCGTTCCTGCGCCGCTATCTGGACGGTCTGGGCTTTATGGAGGTGGAGACGCCCGTCCTCAGCCCCATCGCCGGCGGCGCCAACGCCCGGCCCTTTATCACCCACCACAACGCGCAGGATATCGATATGTATATGCGTATCGCCACCGAGCTGCACCTGAAGCGGCTGATCGTGGGCGGCCTGGAGCGTGTGTACGAGGTGGGCCGTATCTTCCGCAACGAGGGCATGGACACCAAGCACAACCCCGAGTTCACTACCTGTGAGCTGTACCAGGCGTACACGAACCTGGACGGCATGATGGATATCCTGGAGGGCATCCTCACCGGTGCCGCCAAGGAGATCCTGGGTACCTACCATGTGCAGTGGCTGGGTCACGACATCGACCTGACCCCCTCCTGGCAGCGCGTCACCATGGCCGACGCGGTGAAGAACGTCACCGGCGCGGACTTCATGGCCTGCATCGGCGATGCCGACAAGGGCGTGGAGCTGGCCAAGAGCGTGGGCGTGGACATGGACGGCGTGGCCCATACCTGGGGCAACGCCCTGTATGAGACCTTTGACCAGAAGGTGGAGGAGACACTGATCCAGCCCACCTTTATCACCATGTACCCCGTGGAGGTCAGCCCGCTGGCCAAGCGCAGCCCCACTCTGCCCGAGCTGACAGAGCGCTATGAGATGTTCATCTGCGGCTGCGAGATGGGCAACGCCTTCTCCGAGCTGAACGACCCCATCGACCAGTACGAGCGCTTCAAGGCGCAGGCCGCCAAGCGCGCCAACGGCGACGAGGAGGCCGACATGATGGACGAGGACTTCGTCATGGCGCTGGAGTACGGTATGCCGCCCACCGGCGGCCTGGGCTTCGGCATCGACCGCTGCGCCATGATGCTCTGCGGCACCGACTCCATCCGCGACGTGATCCTGTTTCCGACTATGAAGCCGCTGGACAACTGAAATGGCTGAAAACGCCCCTGCGCCAAAGCGGCGCGGGGGTGTTTTTTCTGTCCCCCACTTGCCAAATGCCGCACCGGATAGTATACTTAGCACATAACATCCCGTCGCGGTGCGTACAGTAGCACAGGCGCGAAGGAGGAGACTATGTACACCATCAACGACCTTTATGATCTGACACATACACTGGCGGGGGACTACCTGGCCCGCTTTACCTATCCCTGGGAGGCGCTCTCCGACCTGGCGGACTGCATTCGTGCGCTGGGCGCACAGCTGGACAGCGAATATCTGCCCTTTGGCCCGGAGGTGTGGGTGCACCGGACGGCGCACGTCGCGCCCACGGCATCCATCACCGGGCCGTGCATCATCGGCCCGGAGACGGAGGTGCGCCACTGTGCCTTTATCCGGGGCAGCGCGCTGGTGGGCGCCCATTGCGTGGTGGGCAACTCCGTGGAGCTGAAGAATGTCATCCTGTTCGACAACGTGCAGACGCCTCACTACAACTATGTGGGCGACAGTATCCTCGGCTATAAGGCCCACATGGGCGCCGGCTCCATCACCTCCAACGTGAAGTCCGACAAGACCCATGTGGTGGTCACGGACGGTGCGGAGCGCATCGACACCGGACGCAAGAAGGTGGGCGCCATGCTGGGCGACGGCGTGGAGGTGGGCTGCAACAGTGTGCTGAACCCCGGCAGCGTCATCGGACGGGGAAGCCGGGTATATCCGCTGTCCTCGGTGCGGGGCACCGTGCCGGCGGCGAGCATCTACAAGCGCAGCGGCGACATTGCCGCCCAGCGCTGACAGGGAGGAAGAAAAATGGGTAAATATTTCGGCACGGACGGCTTCCGGGGCGAGGCCAATGTGACCCTGACGGCGGACCACGCCTATCAGGTGGGCCGCTTTTTGGGCTGGTACTGCGGTGAATGCAAGCGCCGCGGCGGCGACAGCGAGCCGGCAAAGGTGGTCATCGGCAAGGATACCCGCCGCAGCAGCTATATGTTCGAGTACGCCCTGGCCTCCGGGCTGGTGGCCTCCGGCGCGGACGCCTATCTGCTGCACGTGACCACCACGCCCTCTGTGTCCTATGTGGCGCGGACGGAGGGCTTCGACTGCGGCATTATGATCTCCGCCAGCCACAATCCGTTCTATGACAACGGCATCAAGCTGATCGGGCGGTCCGGCGAGAAAATGGACGAGGACACCATCGCCCTGATCGAGGACTACCTGGACGGGAAGCTCAGCGTGTTCGGCCAGACCTGGGAGACGCTTCCCCTGGCGCAGCGGGACCATATCGGCCGCACGGTGGATTGGTCTGCGGGGCGCAACCGCTACGTGGGCTACCTCATCTCCCTGGGGATGTTCTCCTTCAAGGGGAAAAAGGTGGGGCTGGACTGTGCCAATGGCAGCGCCTGGATGATCGCCAGAAGCGTTTTTGACGCACTGGGTGCCACGACCTACGTCATGGGCGATGAGCCAGACGGCTTCAATATCAACAACGGCGTGGGCTCCACTCATATCGAGGCCCTGCAGCGCTTCGTGGTGGAGAAAGGCCTGGACGTGGGCTTTGCCTACGACGGCGACGCGGATCGGTGCCTGGCGGTGGACGAAAAGGGCCAGATCATCACCGGTGACCATATCCTGTATATCTGCGGCCGCCATATGAAGGAGCTGGGAGAGCTGCCCCACAACACGGTGGTGACCACGGTCATGTCCAACTTCGGACTGTACCGGGCCTTTGACCGGTTGGGGATCCGCTATGCCAAAACCGCTGTGGGCGACAAGTACGTATACGAGTATATGAGCAAAAACGGCTGCGCCCTGGGCGGCGAGCAGTCGGGGCATATCATCTTCTCCAAGTACGCCTCCACCGGCGACGGCATTTTGACCAGCCTGAAGCTGATGGAAGTCATGCTGGAGCGCAAGCAGCCCATGAGCAAGCTCACCGAGGGACTGACCATCTATCCCCAGGTGCTGGAGAATGTGCGGGTGCACGACAAGGCTGCCGCCCGTCAGGACCCGGCCGTGCAGAAGGCTGTGGACGACGTGGCCCGCCGTCTGGGCGATACGGGCCGTATTCTGGTGCGTGAATCCGGTACAGAGCCGGTGCTCCGCGTAATGGTGGAGGCGCCGGAGGATGCCGTCTGCCGGGAGTGTGTGGCACAGGTGGCGGAGATCATCCGGGCGCAGGGACACACAGTTTGAGTACGCAATAAGGGAACGCCGTACCGCGTTCCCTTATTTTTTGTTGACATTCGCAGAGGATACCTATATTATAAGGAATATTCTGAGAGGGGAGGGGCACCGTTATGACAGAGCGCATCACCAGCCGGCGCAATCCGCTGCTGGAACAGGTCCGCAGGCTGGATACAGCGGCGCTCCGGCGGAAGGCCGGGGTGTTTTTGTGCGACAGCCCCAAGCTGGTGGGCGAGGCGGTGCAGCACGGCGTGTCCGTGCAGTGTGTCATCGCCGCGGACGGTGTGGCCTTCCCGGAGGGACTGCCGGAGAATGTGCGGCGGGTGACGGTGCCGGCGGACGTGATGGCGTCCATTTCGCCCATGCCCACGCCCCAGGGGATGCTGGCCCTGTGTGCCCTGCCGGATATGGCGGCGCCTGCGCGTCTGTCACCGGGCCGCTATGTGGTGCTGGGCGGCACCCGCTGCCAGGTGGTGAGCAACACCGACGCGAAGCTGGTGCTGGACAAGACCGTCACTGTGGGCGACAAGGAGGTCATCTACCCCGGTGAGGGCGGCAAGCAGGGCTGCGCCGTGTACGGCTGCCTGTTCCTGGGCAAGGGCGCCTATGGCGTGGTGGACCTGAGCGAGGGCACGGAGGTCATCGTGAAGCCCCGCGGCAGCTCCGGCACCGCCGACCCCCTGGACCAGCGCTCCAGCGTAGGCTGGAAGGGCGTACACGCCGCGGCTATCCTGTACGACGAGTACATGGTGCGCGTGGAGTGCGGCTCCAGCTATTCCGGCGAGGACAAGGCCAACTGACACAGGCCGGAGGCGGGGTGGGGCCCGCCTCCGGGGGATGAAAGGAGCGATTTGCTGTGAAGAAAACCGTTTTGCTGCATCGGGGCAGAAAGAACGAGGAGAATTTCCAGATCGTGTCCGTTAACGGGCGCAGCTGGAAGATCATGAAGGGCGTGGAGGTCCAGGTGCCGGACTATGTGGCGGAGGTGCTGGAAAACGCACAGATGATGGCTGACACCGCCCGGCGCTATGTGGACCGGATGGCCAACTGAGAGAGGAGGTGCGGCAATGGGGCAGATGACGGCAGGGCAGGTGCTGGCCCAGGTGGACGACCTGCTGCCCAACAGCTATCCCGGGGAACAGAAGCGCCGGTGGCTGCGGCAGGCGGAGGGCTTCGTGCTGGAGGAGGTGGTCCGCGCCCACGAGGGCGGGGAGGCGGCAGAGCTTCCCGACGATATGTTTTCTTCCGTGCCGCTGCAAGAGATTTTCCGGGCGATGCGTCATCAGTACGAGGAAAGCGGCAGCTTTGATGCGCTGACCGTCAGAGTGGAAGCGGGACGCAATTGCACCGATGTGACGGACAAGCTGATTGCTGGATTGATGGACACAACGCCAACCACGGCGAACCTCGATGTTTACTTAGCAGCGGTCAAGGAAGCTGCGCTTGCACGTTCCTTGCGAAAGATCGGCGAAGAACTGATGACCGCCGAGCATGACCCTACAGACGCGCTTGGACGCGCACAGGAGGCTTTGCAGCGGCTTGCCGAGGAAAACACACGCGGCGATTCGCAAACGCTTACGGCGGTGCTGATGCAGCTCGGATACCGCGTTTCTGAGCAGGAGGCAGAGTGCCTTGTGTGGCCTCGGGCCTTCTGAGATTCGATAAACTGCTCGGCGGTGGCTTCATTAACGGCGGGTTACACGTCATCGGTGCAAGACCGGCGGTCGGAAAATCAGCGCTCGCCTTGCAAATCGCGCTCAATGCAGCAAGAAACGGAGTCAAGGTATTATACTTGTCACTTGAAATGAGCGCAGAGGACTGTTCCGCTCGCCTTGTCGGCAACATCGGCGGCCTGTCCTCGGCGCGGGCCATGTTCGGGGGCAGCACAGGGGCCAACGAGTACACGCGCTTTGCCGAGGGGACGACAGCGCTCTCCGCGTTGCCGCTTGTATTCAACAAGCGCACGGGTATGAACGTTCGGCAGGTGGAGGCGCTGGCCTATCGCGAGAAGCCGGGCCTGCTGATCCTCGACCACCTCGGGCTGCTTGAACCGCCGGAAGCTCGGCTTTCGCTTTACGAGGCGACCACAAGGAACAGCAGGGCCTTGAAGCTGCTTGCACTGAGGCTGAACATCCCTGTGCTGTGTTTGTGCCAGCTCAACCGCGCAGCGGCCTCTGACCGTTCTGGTAGCTTTCGGGCTACGATGGCAAATTTACGCGAGAGCGGCGCTATCGAGCAGGACGCGGATACGGTGACGCTGCTGCACAATCCGCCGTGTGAGACAGGTGAGCGCATGGAATCGCCATCTTTGTTGGAGTTGTGGCTCGATAAAAACCGACGCGGCGCGACTGGTCACGTTGACGCGACCTTCTACAAGGTCACAGGGAGGGTTACAGCATGAATATTGAGGCCGCGGCCAGCATTTTAGCGAAAATCAAACCGGCACGCCGGAAGCGTGAGCGCTATCGCCAGCGTGACGAAATACAGCACCGTGTAATTCCGCTTTTGCCTGCTGATGATCGAGATAAGTTTGAGCGGGCAATGAACCGTCATTTTCGATTATGAAAAAAGCTCTCCCCAAATAGGGAGAGCGGCTCTTGCGGTGAATCCGATTTGTCGATTCTGATTTTACCACAGGAGGAGCGGATATGCAAGCAAAATCACTTGACACACAGGATAAGCGAACAAGCGAAATTGCAGCAGCGGTGCAGGCGGGCGAGGCGGACATTCTGAGACTTTGGGCGGCGGTTGAACGCTTTGCATGGCAGCAGACCTTGAGGTGGGTGCGGGCAATGGAAGGTCGTGCAGGTGTCGAGGAAAGCGACCTCCTGCAAGTGGCCTTTATCGCCCTCATGGACACGCTACCGACATGGGATGTGAACAAGGGTGAATTTCTTACGCTGTACGGCATTAAGCTCAAGGCGGAGTTCACAGAAGCCTGCGGGCAGCGAACACAGCGGACGCGATGTGACCCCATCAACACTGTTTGCCGGTCGATGGACGAGCCGATAGGCGACGAGGACAGCGACCTGACGCTTGGTGATGCGATTGCCGATGAAGCGGCGGCAGAAGCCTTTGAGGATATCGAACAGCGGGATTTTCGACAGGCCGTGCAAGCGGCGCTTGCACAACTAACAGATGCGCAGCGCGAGGCGATCATCAGCGAGTTTTGGCTTGGTCAAAAGCCTGATGCAAGGGCGCGGCGGGAAGCAATACGAGCCCTGCGGCATCCGCGTATCCGCAAACCGCTGATGGAGTATTACTAATAAAAAACACTGAAACGTCAGATAAAGCAGAGCCGGAAAGGGGGCTTTTCAAACTTTGGCAAAGAAAATTCGAGACGAGACCATTATTGACGCGCTTTTGATCTCCGCGACAGTGCGGAGCGCGGCTGCAAAGCTCGAGATCAACGAGCAGACGATCTATCGCCGAAAACGCGACCCTGAGTTTATGCAGAAGTATAACGAGGCACGGCGCGAGCGAACCGAAGCGGCGCGTAACGTGCTGCAGGAGCGGGCGCACGCCGCTGCGGATACGCTGGCAACGATCATGCAGGATGCAGACGCGCCCGCACAGACCCGCGTAAGCGCCGCAGCAGAGATTTTACGGCAGACGGTGAAGTACACGGAGATCACAGACATCATGCAGCAGCTTGACGAGCTTGAAGCATGGCGAAGGGAGCAGGAACAGCGATGAAGAAAAATTTTGATATCCGCCTTGCGGCGTTGCGGGAATACCTTAGGTTGCTGTCAGCCGATGAGACGGTCTTCATCGTCGAGGGCGGCGGTGAGTTCCGCACGGCAGAAGATGCGTTTACGTATTTGCGTAAGTATGGCGCGGTGACGCCGGACGGCAAACGCATTGTGCTGTATCCCCATCCTGTCGAGGGCATAGACCCGTTGAGCTTGTCCCTCTATCAGATGCTTGACGAAGCCATTGAGCGCGGCAAGCTGGAATTGCCGGAATTGGAGAGTGACGAGATCGGAGGCAAAGCCCTTGAATAACAGCATTAAAGCCCGCATTGCCTCTTTACAGGCGATTGCAGCGCAGAAGCAAACGGGCATAGCAATTATGACATTGCTTGAAAATGGCGCATGGGCGGCTTGTAGAGCGCCGCAAAGCCCTGAAAAGGTGTTCCAAACGGAACAGGCAGCACGAGATTATTTATCAGACTGCGAAAGCGTTATCATTATCGACCTTTAAAAAAAACAGCGCGGCAGCGTATGATCTTCGGTGAAGAGAGACCCGACCTCACAGAACTGGAGGCCGGGTCTACTACGATCCTCGATATTCTGGCACCGACCACTGTGGATACGAAAAGCAAGGACTACATTGTTGTAGACGGCGTATACCATACCTATCTTTATATCACAGGGTATGGCTATGCAACCACTGTCGGCTCATGCTGGCTTGCCCCGCTGGTAGAGGCTGGTGAGGGAGTAAACATGAGCTTTCTTGTCAAGCGGCAGTCGAAAGAAAAGATCCTTTCTAAAATCGCTCAGACGACGATGGTGAACCGCTCCCGCATGCGAGACGTAGGCGATACCCGTCAGGACTACGAAGAACTGGATAGTGCCATCAATTCTGGCCTTTACCTCAAGGACGTCATGAACCGTCAAGGTGAGGACTTTTACTATATGCACACCCTCATTGAAGTTACGGCCCCTGACCCCGAGACACTGGAACAGCGGGCAACGGAAGTGGAAAAGCTCTGCGTGTCCGTGGACATGATCGCCCGGCGCTGTGACTACAAAAATGAGCAGGCGTTTTTATCTTCGCTTCCCATTCTGGCCCTTGATCCGGACATTGAACGTAAGGCCCGGCGCAATGCGCTGACATCCGGTGTGGCTGCGGCATTTCCTTTTGCCTCTTATGAGCTGAGCGACCACAACGGGATATTCCTCGGACTGAATCTCTATAACCGCTCTCCGGTATTCCTTGACCCATACGATGACTACAAGTACACCAACGGAAATTGGTGGATCGGCGGTTCTACCGGTGCAGGCAAGACCGTTACGCTCCAGTGCCTCGGCGGCAGGCTTCGCCAGCAGGGCAAGCGCGTTATCATCATTGCCCCGAAAAAGGGACATGAGTTCCGCCCGCTATGTGAAAAGCTGGGCGGGCTGTACCTGCGAATGTCGCCTTCCTCTAAGGATTGTCCGAACCTGATGGCAATTCGGCGCAAGTCGCTGGATTCCTACGCAAAGCTGAAAAACATCGCCGCCCGCGACGATTCCGTGCTGGCCGATAAGATCTCACAGCTTATTATCTGGTTTGCACTCAAGAAAAAGGATCTGAGCGAGGAGGATAAGAGCCGCCTCGATTCATCGCTGGTAGAGGTGTACGGGCGCTATGGCATTACCTTTGATAACAGTTCCATCGTGGATGAGAATGGGGATTTCCGTACCATGCCGATTATTTCAGACTGGTACGATGTACTTTCTCAAAATCCGGATACGCGGTATCTGTCAGTAGTTCTCTCCCGTTATGTCACAGGCTCTGCCGCTGCTATGGCAAGCCGAAACAGTATTGATCTTGATAACAAGTACATTGTTCTTGACCTCTCGGGAATGCCGGATGACATGATCGCTGACGGCACCTTTTGGGCGACCAGCATTGCCTATGATCTTATCATGAGCTGTGAAAGCGATCTCTCCGCTCTGCTGGCGGACGAGCTGTGGAGCCTTGTGGGTGCAACAGCCAATCCACAGGCTGCCGGTTTCGTTCTGGAAATGGTGAAGACGATTCGCGGCCTTGGCGGGATTGCTGTCACGAGCACGCAGGGCATGCAGGACCTTTTCGGCTTGGATGGCGGCAGTTACGGCAAAGGCATTCTGGATGCCAGCCGTATCAAGCTCGTCATGCAAATGGAAGAACAGGAAGCAAGGCTCATTCAAGATAAGTTGAACTTATCCGAAGATGAGGTGCGTCAAATTACCCGCTTTCGACGCGGTGAAGGACTGCTTTGCATTGGCTATAACCACGTGCCGGTGGCCTTTCACACAACTCCTAAGGAGTATGAAGCGATCACCACATCGCCCACTGACCTGCGCAGGGGCAGATCGGAGTATGGGGATGAATGACATGAAGCGAGACCTGATCCGTATTCAGGAACTTGTAGGGATGGCTTTCAGCGAGACTGGATCATTAGTGGCATTGGCTGACGGCGGGCAGATGAGCCCAAATAAACTGCAAAAGACGCTGGAGAAGACGATGGAACAATTCGAGCGGACCACACTGGAATTGCGCCGACTCTGCGAACGATATTCGCCGGGGGCTGGCGGGTTTGCTCATAGGCCGGCGCTGCCCTATATGGATATCACAGGCAGCGTAGAGACCTTCGGTTACGGCTGGCTCCACATCACGCTCCATACGCTGCTCCCCCACTGCCGGTATCAGACTCCCAACTGGCTGAGCGATACCATTCGCTGCCTGCTGGACGAATACGAGACGTGTGGGAAGAAGTTGCCTTTCTATTCTCGAGCCATGCTCGTGATCGATGAGCATACCGGCATAGAGGGGCGCCACATTTATGATCAGGACAACAAGGGATGGAAAGCCATCAGCAATGCTATTAAGGGCCGGCTTATTCCGGATGATGATCAGCATACCCTTGCCGTGGCACTCCTTTCTACGGAATGCTTTGAACATGAGTGCTGCCACATTACGCTGCTTCCTTTGGAGGATGCTCACGACTTCTTTGCGGCACACTCCAGTGATTATGCCAGCCAAGACTTCTATTCCGGACAATGGTGCTGAATGCAAAAGCGCGAATCGGGGTAGACACCCAACAGATACCTGCACGAATTCGATATTTTCTGTGGCTTGTTCCACAGCCGCTGACCTGTTGGGGAATAAAGCTGCGAAAAGCATTGAGACTGCTTGCGATTTTATCAGGCGCAGGCAGCAAAAAATATACACCTATCTGCCTACTATGCGGGGGTAACAGATTGCCACCGCATAGAGGCGGACAAAGAACGCCGAAATTGTTCTTGTGCCGTATATGGCGCAAGGACAGTTTCGGCGTTCGCAGGAATAAAGGAGGAGGTGCTGCCGGTGTGCTCTTCAGCGTTCGAGACGTTGATGTGCTGCGTTTGCTCTGCTGGTGCCAAAACATCAGGCCCCAAGATCTGAACAGTATTTCTACAAAAGTGGAGCGTGAAAATCTGATGGCATTAGGGTTTATTAAACTGCATGAGCGCAGCGGAACATTGACACTTACCGGCAGCGGGCGGGCGTTTCTTGAGCTGATCTTCAACGGAGCTATCCCAAGTCTGAGCCTTTCCTATCACGGCGCCGCCATTGAAAGACGTATTCGTTTATCTCGACTGATGCTGTCTGCCTATCAGGCGGGCATTGATGTTTTTGCACCCGAGGTAAATGTGGCCCGAGAGATTCCCTCTCTTTTTCTTACATCAATTACAAGAACTCGCGGACGTAATTCATGGGGTAGTTCGAGAGTTGCGGCTATTGTCAGTTTAGGCGGCATTTACTATGCTGCTCATTATGTTTGTCCTGGAATCGGACGTATGGCGGTGAATGATGAACTGGCAGCATTCCATAACCACACTAATTTTGGCAAGAACACCCAGCGTGCATTTCTCTTCGCTGGATCGAGCTATGAAAGTGTCATCGAGGAACTGAAAAACCAAGACGAAAAAAGGAACGAGAGACTGATCCGATACGGTGAAGCGTATCACTGCCTTCATGCGCCGATTCATTTGCTTTCCTGCGATGAGACCGGTGCGCAGCAGCTTCAAATTATGACCGTACCTGACTACCGTGTAAAACTTACGAGGCTTATGCTGCGTTCAGCTTATCAGCCACCGCCGGAGGACATCGCCGCATGGGATGGACTCTACAACGGTCATCCCTTTGTAATTGGCGCGGATATGGATCTGCGGCGGATCGACACTGCCGTTAGAACAGCAGAGCAGCATGGCTGTCTGCCGATTGCTCTTGCCGCATTGGAAGGTCAAGGCAGCGCGGTGCTGCTGCAGCGCTATGCAGATCCCGGCTGTGCCACAGTCTACAAGGTCACAGAAAACGTACTGTCCGAACTGCTTGGCCGTGCGCCTAACCTTTATGTCCCACCGCGCACACAGTTTCTCACCGAGAAAGGAGATGTTGTCGATGCCCCGCTTATCAAAACTCCTGGAAAAGCTGGAGGACCGCATCGCAAATAAATGGGGACGCTGGTACGAACGCAATAAAGCTCGTGTTCCGCTCTATGCCGTACTCGGAGCCTTGGGGTGGTATTTTTATGGGATGCTGCTCAACTCGCTGAAGCTGGGCAGAGAGTACGTATTCAACACCACCGGTGAGGAGGTGGAGAGTATCTGGGTGCTGAACCCTTTCCGAAACCTCTTTGTCGTACTTACGCCCTTTGGCCTTGGTGTTACTGCCGTGATCCTTTTGCTGATATGCCTGATCACCAAGAAAGGTTACAGCTGGTTTTCTGGCTATCACTTCACACGAGACCCTCGCGGCTTTGATATTCTTCCTGATGGTACTCACGGTACCTCCGGCTTTGCAACAAAAAAGGAGCTTGCCGAGCACTTGGAACTGGGAAGCGCCCAGGAGGTCACAGGGATGCTCCTGGGACGCATCAAGGAGCGTCCCGACGATCCGGAGAAGTATTCCACCTATGTCGCTCACTGCATGAAGCCCGGCGAGAACAACAACATCCTCTGCATCGGAGCCCCCGGCTCTTATAAGTCGAGAGGCTTCATCATTCCTTTCCTCATGGGCTGTGCACAGCGCAGCAACAGCGATGGCGGGCAGCACCCCGAGTCCGTGATCGTAACGGATCCCAAGGGCGAACTTTTTGAAATGACAGCACCGTACTTTGAAAAGAAGGGCTTTTATGTCAAGGCGGTCAATTTCCTCGATATGGCGCACTCGGATGGATGGAACTGCCTTGCAGGGCTGGACACCAATCCTGACCTTGTGACCACCGTGGCCAACACCATCATTCAAAACACCTCCGGCCCCAAGGAGGCGGATGACTTCTGGAGCCGTGCGGAATTGAACCTCCTGATGGCACTTATCCACTATGTCTGCAATCTGAAGGATGCCCGCGGCAATCTTCTTCCGTTGGAGCAGCGCAGCCTCGGAGACGTCTATAAGATCCTCGCCTATAAAAGCGTCAACGAGATCAACCGCATCCTTGCGGAGCTGCCGCCGGAGCATCCCGCCAAAGGGCCCCACGGCCTCTTTCTGAAGGCAAGGGAAAACCTCTGGGGCAATATCATCATCGGTCTTGGCAACCGTCTCGCGGTCTTTCAGAATCCGCTGGTGGACAAGATCACCCGCAACCACGATGTAGACCTGCTTCTTCCCGGGCAAAAGCCCTGTGCGTACTTTGTCATCATTTCCGCGCAGGATAGCGCCTATCGATTTTTAAGCTCCCTCTTTTTCTCCCTGACCTTCCCGCAGCTCTCCAATTACGCCCGTCTCCATGGCGGACGGCTTCCCGTACTGACAAACTTCTGCTTGGAAGAATATCTCAACATCGGCTACATGGAGGGCATCTCTGATGTTTTCAATTCCATCCGCGGCTTCAATATGTCGGTGCAGGTGGCGGTGCAGTCCCTCTCCCAATGGCAGGAAAAATATCCGGGGAAGGAATGGGAAAATCAGCTCGGCTCCTTTGACATGACCCTCTACATGGGCTGCAACGATATGACGAGCGCGGAATACTTTGCTAAAAAGTGCGGTAAGGTCACGATCTCCGTCACCAACAATCAGTTTCCCTTGGCACCGCTGTTTTCTCCCATCTACAGTACCACCCGCCCCTATTCCCAGACGCGAAGCAACACCCAGCGAGACCTCCTCCAGCCCGATGAATTCCTGCGGCTCAATAAGTTTCTCTGCATTGTGATGTTCAACCACTATAAGCCCGCCCAGCTCTATAAGATCATGCTGGAGGAACTGCCGGAATACAAAAAGCTGAAAAAATGCAGCGTCTTTGACTATGTGCCGGAATGGAAAAAGAGAGAAGAAGAGGGTGCAAAGCGTCGCACGGCAGGGAATCGCACATCGGCCGCTCCGCCCGCACCACAGCCGTCGCCTGCATCGGGGAAGCAGCCGGATATGCAGCCCCAGACTTCTCCCACCGAAGAAGCCGCAGCCAGCGGAAGCTCCTGCGGAAATGACAACATGACGCCGGAGGAAATTGGTCTTGTGGAGATGACCTGCGAAGCTATTCTGGAAGGCGATGACCCGGAACTGGAAGAGATGGACGATCCCACGCGCATTCCACCCGGGCGCGGAATATGAAAAAGAGGTCGAGCAATCGGCCTCTTTTGAAGAAGATATTCCATTGTCAGGGTGCTGTCTGACCGTACTCTCGCTTTATGGCGTCAATAGAAACGACCCATTGCCTATATCGAAAAAGAAAGAGGAGGTGCCCGTTATGAGGGCAGCGAAAATGAAGGAGCGTCCAACTTTCCAACTGATGTGCCAGACAGATGTGCAGAGTATTTATCATATGCAGATGCCGCGCTGGTTATTTTCTGATCCATGTTACTGCGAGATGAGCCTGGATGCCAAGGTGACCTACACCTTTCTCTTAAACCGTTTCCAGCTTTCCCGCAAAAACGGTTGGGTCAATGACCGCGGCGAGGTCTTTGTGATCTTTCCTCGCAAAGCGCTTGCCAAAGAGCTGCGCATCTGTGAGCAGCGGGTCACGGCAGCTTTTAAGAAGTTGGTGGAGCTCAAGCTGGTATGGGAAAAACGCTGCGGGAGAGGTGATGCCAATCAGATCTATCTTGCCCGTGTCACACCGATCGAAGATCCGGACTATTCCTGTGCGCCGTTTATCACGGAGGATGAATCGGAAGTACGCGGTTCAAGAACCTCGGATCTGGAGGGTCTTGCTGACGGGAAACCCTCAGCAGCATGCCAAGAACCGCAGAATCTGCTGTCCAAGAATCGTGAAGATCGCGCTTCAAGAACTGCAAAATCCGCGTTCCCAGAACCGCAGAAATTGACGCCAAGTAAGAAAGAAAAAAGAAAGATTGATCAAAGTCATATGGAAGTCCGTCAGTCTGTCAGAGCCCCGGTGCAGGACGGACGGACCGACGGGGACGCAGAAGAAGAACTTTTGGATATTTTGGACGGCTGCGAGCTTGAATGCTTCGCACCGGAAACCGCTCTGGTGTTTGAAAACGCCATTGAGCGGCTTTTTTATGCCGACAGCTTCCGTATTGGCAATGCCACGCTTCCGCAAAGCCGCGTGCGGGCAAAGCTCAGACGGCTGGACGGCATGATCCTGCGGGAGGCAGAGAGTAAGCTCCGCGCCAATCAGGAGCGGAATGTAAAAAACAGCACGGCCTACACCATGGCGGTGCTGTTCAACTGCATTGCCGAAAGTGAGAGCGATCTTATGATCGACCCATATCTCAATACCATCTGCGCAGCAGTTTGAAGGGAGGAAGAGCAATGCTGCTATCCAATCAGCAAAAGTATATTCTCGAAATACTCAAGGAGTTTAAGTACCTGCGTGTCCGCCAGCTCCATGCTCTGGTGCAGGCCCATTACCGTACACAGGGAATCAAAATTGACGAAAGGCGCATGGAGATCATGCTTCGCCAGATGCGCACAGGCACCAATTATGTCTGGCTGCGGGGTGATGTGGTTTCTTACGGAGACCGCAGGATAGACCCTCGGCTATTGGAAGCACTGGACGTTATGCTGGAGCTTACAAGGGTGCAGCCCGGATTTTACTCGAAAGACGGACTGCATGAACCATTTCTCCTGCGCTTTACCGGAAACGGAAAGGGGGCCGGATACCTTTTCAGCGTGGCATGGCTGGACGCCGCTACTCACATTGCAACCGTCCCCCGTATGAAGGGCGAGCGGATCATCTGGATTTCCGAGAGCGGTTCCTTTGGAGAAATCGATCTGCCCCGGCATCACTTTTTCGCCGCCCGACAGAAGGACGGTACTCATCGCTTTTTTGGCTCCAATGAGCCGGAAAAAATATAACACTTAGGAGGAACATTATATGGCAAGGAAAAAAGTTACCCCTGAAGAAGAGATCGTAAATACTGCCGTTGAAGGAACCGCTCTGGGGAGTGTCCCTGCGGATACCGCGCCGCCTGATGAGGCAGGCGCAGATAGCGGAGACTTTCCCGCAGAGTTGCCGGAGGGGGATTTGCCTGCGGAGGAAACGGCAGAGCAGTCGGAGACGCTTTCTGCAATGGAGGCAGCCGAGACGAAACCGCTTGGACTTTCCACAGAAGAGAAAACTGCATCCCAAGACGAAAGCGATACCGCAGAGGAGCGAGTGGAAGAAGCGGAACTGCACGAAGAAATGTCGGAAATTCCGGATGCCGAGGAGAATTTGCTTTCAGATTTGCCCACTTCTGTTTCGCAGGCTTCTGAGGCTGATGAAGCGGACTGGGGCTTTGGGGAACCGGTCCCGGAAGAAGCCGCTGCAGAACCTGCGGAGGATGAATACCTGGCAGATGGTAACTCTGAAATGCCTGATGCACCGGAGGAAAAGAGCGAACGCACGCTTTTCTACGAGCTGGACTTCAACGAACTGGATCGGGGGCTGAGTGAAGAGGAGCGGAAGGAATGGAACTCTATCTATGCCTCTTTCCGCGGCCGCAGTGCCATTACCGGAACGATCATCGGCGTGGATCTCTACGCAAGATACCTTCCGCGCAGTGAGGCAAGAATGCTTGAAAACAGACGGGAGCTCTGTGCCGTTGTGGTGCCGTATCGCATCCCCATTCTGATCCGCGAGTCCGAAATGTGGGAGCTGGGAGAGGAGCGACCCGACTTCGTGCTTCGAAATATGGTGGGGGCCAGCATCGATGTGATCGTCACCAAGGTGGAGCGTACCGCTAACCGTGCACAGGCGTCCCGCCGTCAGGCCAGTCGCAGCCAGCGCCGCTTTTTTGCTGCCCGTGAGGATCTTCATGCTGTCGGTTCCCGTATTACCTGCAGGATGCTGGCGGTCGGCCCCCGCCGTTGCCTTGTGGACTGCTATGGTTACGACCTTGATATGACGCAGAAAGAGATCCGCTACGCGGCCATCCCGGATCTTCGCACGGAGTTCCACCCGGGCTCGGATATCGACTGCATTGTAAAGGAGTATCACCCCCGTACCGGTGAACTGATTGTTTCCGCGAAAGAAACGGAAGTCAACCCCTTCTTTGGTGCGGAGGAGCGTCACCCTGTAGGCTCCCGCCGCTTTGCGATGATCTCCGGAAAATATGGCGGG
>OGUO01001200.1_pt1 | contig 17654 bp, 7 predicted proteins | sample 1553641 | NCBI WGS metagenome assembly OGUO01 (sample SAMEA2579980, study PRJEB22360) | human gut metagenome | biome: human gut; feature: human-associated habitat; material: faeces | place: Denmark | collected 2008/2010 | reverse complement strand
TACAAGGTAGCAAAGAATTTCACAGATACCGTGAAAGAAAAAGCTCTTGGACAGAACGTACTTACAGCAGTGAAACCAAGCCAGTTGATGGTGAAAATCGTGCACGATGAACTGACCCAGTTAATGGGTGGCGAGACTGTCGAAGTTGATATTGATGCCCGCCCGGCAGTAATCCTGATGTCAGGGTTGCAAGGTTCCGGTAAGACTACCTTCTCCGGTAAGCTGGCCCGGATGCTGAAAACCAAGAAGAACCGCAAGCCATTACTGGTAGCTTGTGACGTTTACCGTCCGGCAGCTATCGAACAGTTGCGTGTGTTGGCAGAGCAAATTGACGTACCGATGTACTGCGAACTGGAAAGCAAGAACCCGGTAGAAATCGCGCAACACGCTATCCAGGAAGCTAAAGCCAAAGGATACGACCTCGTAATCGTCGATACAGCCGGACGTCTGGCAGTAGACGAACAGATGATGAACGAGATTGCCGCTATCAAGGAAGCAATCAACCCGAACGAGATTCTGTTTGTGGTTGATTCCATGACCGGACAGGACGCTGTGAATACGGCCAAAGAATTTAATGAACGTCTGGACTTCAACGGTGTGGTACTGACCAAACTCGATGGTGATACCCGCGGTGGTGCGGCTCTTTCTATCCGTTCGGTAGTGAACAAACCGATTAAATTCGTAGGTACAGGTGAAAAGCTGGAAGCAATCGATCAGTTCCACCCTGCCCGTATGGCCGACCGTATTCTCGGTATGGGTGACATCGTATCTTTGGTGGAACGTGCGCAGGAACAATATGACGAGGAAGAAGCCAAACGCCTGCAAAAGAAGATTGCCAAGAACCAGTTCGACTTCAACGACTTCCTCAGCCAGATTGCACAAATCAAGAAAATGGGTAATTTGAAAGACCTTGCTTCCATGATTCCGGGAGTAGGAAAAGCAATCAAAGACATTGATATCGACGACAATGCTTTCAAGAGTATCGAAGCTATCATCTACTCCATGACTCCGGAGGAACGCAGCAATCCGGGCATCCTGAACGGTTCGCGCCGTACACGTATCGCCAAAGGTAGCGGTACGAGCATCCAGGAGGTAAACAAGCTGATCAAGCAATTTGATGAGACCCGTAAGATGATGCGTATGCTTACTTCCGCGAAGTCGGGGAAGATGAAGCTACCTTCGATGAAGCCCTCGTTCAGACGTTAATTAACAGGAGACAATCAATAATATGGAAGAACAACATTATCAATTGCTGGATGGTAAGGCCGTTTCCGCTCAGATGAAGAAGGAGATGGCTGAGGAGGTAGCCCAGATCAAGGCTGCCGGAGGTAAGATCCCTCACTTGGCTGCTATTTTGGTGGGCCATGACGGCGGTAGCGAGACTTATGTGGCTAGTAAAGTCAAGACTTGTCAGGAGATTGGTTTTAAGTCTACCTTAATTCGCTTTGAGGAGGATGTTACGGAGGAAGAATTGCTTCGTAAGGTCGATGAGTTAAATAATGATCCGGATGTGGATGGCTTTATCGTACAGCTTCCGCTTCCGAAACATATATCCGAGCAGAAGGTGATCGAGGCGATCGATTATCGTAAAGATGTGGACGGTTTCCATCCCATCAATGTGGGACGTATGTCTATCGGTCTTCCTTGCTATGTATCTGCCACCCCCAATGGTATTCTGGAATTGCTGAAGCGTTATAACATAGAAACACAGGGAAAGAAGTGTGTGGTATTGGGACGCAGTAATATAGTGGGCAAGCCGATGGCCAGCCTGATGATGCAGAAAGCTTATCCGGGCGATGCGACCGTCACTGTTTGTCACAGCCGCAGCAAGGATTTAGTGAAAGAATGCCAGGAAGCGGATATCATTATCGCCGCATTGGGACAGCCTAATTTTGTAAAGGCGGATATGGTGAAAGACGGAGCGGTGCTGGTGGATGTAGGTACCACCCGTGTGCCGGATGCGACCAAGAAGTCGGGCTTTAAACTGACTGGTGATGTGAAGTTTGACGAAGTGGCTCCGAAGTGTTCTTATATCACTCCGGTGCCGGGCGGCGTAGGTCCTATGACTATTGTTTCGCTGATGAAGAATACATTGCTGGCCGGAAAGAAGGCTATTTATAAGTAAGAAAAAACTTCAGAATATCATTAGAAAGGTGGAGGCTGTATGAAAACAGTATCCACCTTTCTTTATTTTAAAATAATGATATAAATTATTGGTAGTCAATTTATTATGCTCTACGCTTGTACAATAGAGATAGTATTTTGTACAATAGAGACAGTGCTTTGTATGTAATTTCTAATACTTTGAACGATTCATACCATCCTCTTTTCATATTCCAGATACATTTGCCATCACAATGTTCAACCTATAAAATTAAGAATATGAAAAAGACTTTATTATGCCTGATGATGGCATGGGGAAGCCTGGCTTTTGCCGAAAACTACACGGTTAATTCCCCGGACTCTCGTATTACAGTGAATGTGGAAACAGGAACGAATACCACTTATTCCGTTACCTTTCATGGGAAAGTGATTCTGAACCCTTCTCCCATTTCCATGACATTCGACAATGGAACCGTTATCGGAAGAAATATGGAAGTGAAGAAAGTGGAGCGTTTTACGCAAAACCAAGTATTGAAACCGGTAGTGCGCCAAAAGAGCGAACAAATCATTGACCATTATAATGAAATGGTGTTGGATGCGGATCGTTATAAATTGTATTTCCGTGTCTATAATGATGGATTGGCTTACCGCTTTCATACAGATTTTCCGGATTCCTTGAAAGTGCTGAATGAAGAAGTGACTTATTGTTTTCCGGAAGATTATAATACGTTGTTTCCTGAAGAGCGCAGTATGCTTTCTGCGCAGCAGCCGTTATTCAAACCGATGAAACTCTCGGAAATCGGAACAGATCGTTTTTGCAGTACTCCTATATTAATAAAGGTAGATGAGAATGCCCGTATTTTTATCAGCGAATCTGATCTGGAAAGCTATCCGGGAATGTTCTTGCGTAAGCAAGGTAAAAACGAGCTGGCCGGCAAGTTTGCCGCTGTCTCATTGGAAGATTATAAGACAGACGACCGCCAGATATTTCCGACCAAGCGTGCTGATTACATTGCCCGGGTAAATGGCACACGCAATTATCCTTGGCGTGCGATGATTGTTGCCGAGAATGATGCCAATCTGATAACCAACCAATTGATCTATAAATTAGCTCCGGAAGCAGAAGGCGATTATTCATGGGTACGTCCCGGAAAGATAGCATGGGACTGGTATAATGCGTTGATTTTAACAGGAGTGGACTTTAAATGTGGTATCAATAATGACACTTATAAATATTACATTGATTTTGCTTCAAAATATGGGATAGAATATGTGGTGATTGACGATGGATGGTCGGAAGCATGGGATGTGACTAAAACGATTCCTGAAATCAATATGGAAGAGTTGGTGGCATACGGAAAGAAGAAGAACGTGGATTTGATTTTATGGGTGTCTTGGGCGCCGTTCCGCGAAAAGATAGACGAGGCTTTTGATAAGTTCAGCCAATGGGGAATTAAAGGTATCAAGATGGACTTTATGAACCGTGATGATCAGGAAATGGTGGACTTTTATTATGAAGTGGCCAGGAAAGCTGCCGCACACAAGATGCTGGTGGACTTTCATGGAGCTTACAAACCGACAGGATGGTTGCGTACGTTCCCCAACGTACTGACTTCGGAAGGTGTGGCCGGATTGGAAAACCATAAATGGGGGAGCTTCGTGACACCGAAACATAATGTTACTTTGCCGTTTACCCGTATGGTGGCAGGTCCGATGGACTATACGCCGGGCGCCATGATTAACTTCCACGAAAAGGATCATAAAATATGGTTTAATTTACCCGCTTCTGTGGGTACTCGTTGTCATCAATTGGGTATGTATGTAGTCTATGAAAGTCCGTTGCAGATGCTTGCAGACTCTCCTTCCAACTATTATCGTGAGCCTGTTTGTATGGAATTCTTGTCTCAAGTGCCGGTGGTATGGGATGAGACACGCGTATTGAAAGCTTCTGTAGGCGAATATGTGATAGTGGCCCGTCGTCATGGGGATGCATGGTATATCGGCGGAATGGCAGGCGAGAAAGGACAGAAATTTGAAATCGACCTTGATTTCATAAAGGGAAACAAAATCCTGACTTACTGGGAGGATGGTGTCAATGTGGACATGAATGCCAATGATGTTGCCCGTCGGACACGGAAGGTGAAGCAGGGAGATAAAATTACGATAACAATGTATGATGGCGGTGGTTATGCTGCTGTTATCAAATAACAGTTTTGTTAAACTTAATATTTCTAATCTAAAATGAACACTTTAAATTCTAATTCAAAAAGTAAGCATATCCTGTTGGCTGGAATGCTTAGCTTGGGAGCTATGACGGCTTTTGCTGCTCCATCCTTGAGTGGTGAGATGCTGGCTTCGTATTCTGTTTCTCAGCAGAATCAGACGGTGAAAGGAGTGGTGGTTGACAAAAGTACCGGGGAACCGATTATCGGAGCCAATGTTGTTGTCAAAGGAACTACGAATGGAGTAATTACAGATTTTGACGGTAACTATACCTTGGAAGCTCCTATAGGCTCTATCTTGGTTATTTCGTATATCGGTTATCAGCCTATAGAAGTAAAAGCAACTGCGGGCGTTCAGCAAATCCAGTTGGGTGAAGACACGCAAGCATTGGAAGAAGTAGTCGTAGTGGGATACGGTGTACAGAAGAAAGCGACTGTTACCGGGTCTGTGTCCACGGTGAAAGGTAGCGATTTAAAAACAACAGGTACGGCTAATATAACCAATACATTTGCCGGAAAACTACCGGGGGTAATTGCTACTAACCGTTCAGGAGAGCCGGGAAATGACTATTCAGATATATTGATTCGAGGTAAGGGCTCATTGAATGACAATTCCCCTTTGATTGTGATAGATGGGGTTGCCAATCGGGGCGGGCTAGAGCGAATTAATCCGAGCGATATCGAATCCATCAACGTATTGAAAGATGCTTCGGCTGCTATTTATGGGGCACAGGCTGCGAATGGTGTTATTCTTGTAACTACCAAACGAGGTACATCAGACAAGCCTACTATTACTTATAACGGATCATTCACTTTGTCGCAAAATACCCGTACACCGGATTTGATGAATGCTTACCAGAATATGACTTGGACAGACGAAATCCGTCAAGGAAACGGGCAGGCTCCGCTGTATGAAAATATAAAAGGAGGTTATCTGGATGGTACAATCAACCGTGATCAGTATGGAGATACAGACTGGATGAATGTGGTTTTTCGTGGGGCTGCTCCGCAGACCCGCCATTCGCTTAGTATTAGCGGAGGATCGGAAAAAGTCAAATTTTATGTATCCGGTGATTATTCCTATCAAGAACCTAATTATAGAAATACGGCCTTGGACTTCCAAACAGGTCAAGTGCGTTCGAATATTGATGCGCAAATTACAAATAATTTGAAAATAGGTGTGGACTTGGCTGCCCGCAGGGAAAAACGTAATAACTCGGTTATTCCTACTGAAAGCATTTTCTGGGAGGCTTTTATGGCATATCCATGGTTGTATGATTATTATCCTAACGGATTGCCGGGACCGGGTTTGGCAAATGGTAATAATCTGGCTATTTTGGTAGCAGGAAAAGAAACCGGTTATAACAGGGTGAATGATACTTTTGTGGATTCCAAGTTCTCCTTTGACTTGAAATTGCCTTGGATTACAGAAGGGCTTTCTTTATCGGGTTATGCCGCATTTGACTATCATGCACGCGAGCAGAAACAATTGTGGGATGTATGGGATACATACGATTATAATGCCGATAGTGGAGAGTATATCAAGAAGACCACTAATATGAATGGTAATAACATCAGCCTGCGTCAGGATCATGATGACAATGTGACCAAGACTTTCCATTTGAAACTGGATTACCAGCGGACATTTGACGATCATCGGGTAGGAGCATTTGTTGCTTATGAACAAAGTAAATATGAAGGTGAAAACTTCTATGGATGGCGTGGATATTATTTGAGTAACCGTCCTGATTATCTGGATTTTGGTGCAGACAAAGAAAAGACAAACGGTGGAAGAGGGTATGTCACTGCCCGTCAGAATTTCTTCGGACGATTGAACTATGCTTATAAGGAACGCTATATGTTTGAATTTACATTGCGTCGTGATGGTTCCATGAATTTTGCTTCCAATAAGCGTTGGGGTACTTTCCCGGGTTTGTCTGTGGGATGGCGTATGAGTGAGGAAGATTTTATCAAGAATAATTTCTCATTTGTCAATGACTTGAAATTGCGTGCTTCCTGGGGAAAATTGGGTAATGACAGGGTGGATGCTTTTCAATATATCAGCACTTACAATATGCAGAATGGAGCTATTTTAGGTGAAACTCCCAATATAAATAAAGGATTTGTACCGGGACGTATTGGTAACCCTGATATTACTTGGGAAAAGGTGGATTCTAAAAATATTGCATTGGATGGTAACTTGTGGAACAGTCTGTTAGGATTTACTGTGGAATATTTTTATCAAAACCGTACGGATATCCTGACTCCGAAACAAGCTTCTATTCCTTCTTATACCGGTCTGGTATTACCTGACCAGAATATTGGTGAGGTAAGCAATCAAGGAGTGGAATTGATGTTGAGCCATAGAAACCGTGTGAACGATATTAACTATTATGTATCGGGTAACTTTACTTTTACCAAGAATAAGATTAAATTTTTTGATGAGGCGGCTAATACTCCTGAGTGGCAGAGGAGAACCGGACACTCTATCGATTCATGGTTAATGTATAAGACAGATGGTATTTATCAGACATGGGACGAGGTGAATAGTACCCCGCATATGGCTAATGCACAGCCGGGTGACATCAAGTATGTGGATATTGATGGAGACAATGCGATTACTGACAATGACCGTATCCGTAGCAAATATGGTAATGTTCCACAGATTGTTTACGGTTTGAATATGGGTGTTGAATGGAAAGGTCTGGAATTCAGTATGCTATGGACCGGACAGGCTAGAGCGGAACAGATGATTGTACCTTATTCTTATAATCTGGATAAAGAATTCTATAATCATCGTTGGATATCGGCTGAAGAAACTCCTGATGCAAAATATCCGAGAGCTTTTGATAAAGATGATTATGAAAATACCAGATGGAGTGATTTCTGGTTATATGATGCTTCATTTATTCGTTTGAAAAATGTGGAACTGGCTTATACATTCCCTAAATCTTTTGTAGAGAAATTAAAGATTCAGAACTTGCGTCTGGTATTGACTGGAACGAATTTGCTGACCTTTGACAAGGTGAAAATTCAAGACCCGGAATCGGATGCGACTTCTACAGGTCAGAAATATCCTCAAGCCCGTACTTATACATTCGGAGTTAATGTCAGTTTCTAATTAGTAACCTTTAAGTTTAAGAATAAATATGAAAACAACCATATTGAAAAGTACATGCATTGCCTTGTTGATGGGAAGTATGTTTTCTTGTGATGTACTGGATGTAGAACCATTGGATTCGTACACGGAAGATGGCATTTTTACAGATGCCAATCTTACTGAATCTTATGTGACTATGAATTATACAAAACCACGTAACGGATGGAGTCGTAGCTCGTTGAGATTTGTGTGTGATGAATCTATGGAAAACTTCAATTGGGCCGGCGCGTGGACTATTAATACGGGAGGCATGACTCCCGACCAACTTGGTGGACTGAATATCTGGTCGGATTATTATACCAATATAAAGAATTGCAACATATTCTTTAGTAATATGGATAAGGTGGAGACAATAGATGAACCGAGAAGAAGCTGGTTGATAGGTGAGGCTACTTTTTTCAGAGCTTATTACTATATGGAATTAGTGAACAATTATGGAGGAGTACCCTTGATTACCCGCTTGTTTGAGTTGGATGATCCCGAAATGATGATTAAGCGTGACACTTATGAGGATTGTGTGGATTTTATTGTTTCTGAATTTCAGAAAGCGTCCGAACTGTTACCGGAAAAATTTACAGGTGAAAACTTCGGACGTGTAACGAAAGGGGCGGCTTTGGCCATGAAAGCACGTATGCTGCTTTATGCTGCAAGTCCGTTATGGAATCCGTCTGATGATAAAAGCAAGTGGGAGGCTGCCGCCAAGGCTGCGGAAGAGGTGATGGCGTTGGGATATTCTTTGGATGCCGATTACAAAGAACTTTTTCTTGATCCGATGAGTCCTGAAATTATATTCCAGCGTTTGTATAATACGGAATTCGGTCATTGGTATGATTGGTATAACAGTACAAATGGTTGGGGTGGATATTCCTGTACCGCTGTGTTGCAGGAAATGGTAGATAGTTATGAAATGGAAGACGGAACTATGCCGGATCCGGCTCTATATACCTCTGCTACAACAGATCCTTGGGCCGGACGTGATCCTCGTTTGTATGCTTCTGTAGTGTGCGACGGACAGTTGTTCAGAGGTACGGAAACCGAATTCTGGGTAAATAGTGACGGGAAAACGGGTGGTGTTGATAGTGAGTTCGGTAGAGATGCATGGAACTATTCTAAAACACATTATATCATCCGGAAATTTATGGATGAAAATCTGACTAAAAGCTGGTCGGACAAAGGAAAGCAACCGTGGGTTTATTGCCGTTTGGCAGAAATCTATCTGAATTATGCGGAAGCCATGTATCATTGTGGCAAGGAAGATGTAGCACGTGAATATGTAAATTATATCCGTAAAAGAGCACGTGGGGGAAGAGAAGATATTTTACCTGATGTGACTGAAAGCGGAGAGGCTCTATTGGCCAAAATCCAACATGAACGTAAAGTGGAACTGGCTTTCGAAGAACATCGTTTTTATGATGTGCGTCGCTGGAAAATTGCAGAAAAAGTGGATAAAAGTGTTTTTCATGGTATAAATATTACCAAACAGGCGGATGGCACAAAGAAATATGAGTTATTTGAAATTCAAAAACGTGATTTTGTAGCTCCTGCTCATTATTTGCTTCCTATTCCACGTTATGAAATTCAAAAGAATGACTTATTGGAACAAAATCCGGGTTACGATAAATAGGTAGAGGTATGATTATATGACGAATTCCGGGAACGTGTGATGATGTTCCCGGAATTTTATCTTATTTTGTGAATCTCAGAAATTATATGAATTATGCATAAAGTAAAAGCGATTTTTTTAGCGGCCTGGATGTTCCTGGCTGTATCTTCTTCTTTGGCTATGAAGACCGGAGAGTCTCGTTGGCAAATGTTGGCGGATGGAAGCATTGAATGGATGCCCGGCAAACAAATTCCGCATGATGACCACATCGAGATGAGTGGAAAACAAGTGTCTGTCGTTTTGCGCTATGGTGTGAATGCGGAAGGGGAATTTGTGATAAATAAAAGTATGGTATGGCCTTTGTTGCGTACCATTCCCAATAATACTCATGCCAGTTTGATGAGACGGTTCGACTGGAATCCGTTAGATTTAGTGACGGTTAATGGCAGAACCATCAACGGAGAGAAAGTGGAAAAGATCCGTTTGAAGGGGATGCTGGCTGTGGAGAGTTCGTATAACGGTGGATGGTATGGACAATGCAAAGTGATACGGGAGTATTTGCCTTCGGTGGACCAGCCCGCATTGGTTGAGAATTATTTCTTGATCAATACGGACAAGAAACCTATGTCCGTAGAAATTCCGGTAACCAATGACAGGTTGTTCACCGATCCGCAAAAAGGAGTGGACGGTTCTTATCTTATTGAAATGAAAATGGATAGAAATGGGTATTTCTCCATACAACCGGGAGATACGCTGGCTTTTAGCGCTTATATTATCGGATATAAAAAAGGACAGCCCGCATTGGCCATTAACGGACAGCAGGAGAAACTGAAACGAATGGAGGCGGTAACTTCATGGATGGACAATCTGGTGCTCGAAACCCCTGATCCGGTTATTGACCGGATGTTCGCTTTCTCTAAAATCCGGGCTTGTGAGAGTATCTATGAAACTCAGGGAGGGCCTATGCACGGACCCGGCGGAGAATCATATTATGCAGCTATCTGGGCTAATGACCAGGCTGAATATATCAATCCTTATTTCCCCTTTACAGGCTATGATTATGGAAATGCATCGGCATTGAACTCATTCAAGCATTTTGCCCGTTTTATGAATAATGAATGGAAACCTATTCCCAGTTCCATTGTGGCTGAAGGACTGGATATCTGGAATGGAGTAGGAGACAGAGGGGATGCGGCTATGATCGCTTATGGAGCGTCCCGTTATCTGCTAGCCCGTGCAAGCCGTGAGGAAGCGGAACAACTGTGGCCGCTTGTCACCTGGTGTCTGGAATATTGTAATCATAAACTGAACAAAGAGGGAGTGGTGGCTTCGGATACAGACGAATTGGAAAATCGTTTTCCTTCGGGAGATGCTAATTTGTGCACTTCTTCCCTTTATTATGACGCTTTGATTTCTGCTGCCTGTCTGGCACGGGAACTGGGTAAAGGGAATGCGGGTGCTTATCGTAAACAGGCTGCCGTATTGCGTAAGAACATTGAAAAATATTTCGGTGCCTCTGTGGAAGGCTTTGACACGTATGCTTATTATAAGGGGAATGACATTTTGCGTTCGTGGATTTGTATTCCATTGACGGTGGGTATAGATGAACGTGCCGGGGCTACTATAAATGCGCTGTTCTCACCACGTTTATGGACGGAAAACGGATTATTGACACAGGCAGGAAGTGATACTTTCTGGGATCGTTCCACGCTATATGCCTTGAGAGGGGTATATGCGGTGGGAGAGACGGAAAAAGCGACAGAGTATTTGCACCGTTATTCCACTACCCGCTTGTTGGGAGGGCATGTGCCTTATGCCATTGAAGCATGGCCTGAAGGTGGCCAGCGTCATCTTTCTGCTGAAAGCGGCTTGTATGGACGCATTATCACGGAAGGTATGTTTGGCATTCGTCCTACGGGTTTCAAAAGTTTTACTCTTACTCCTCGTCTGCCGGAGGCGTGGAATCACATGGCATTGAGAAGAATCGGGGCGTTTGGTGCTGAATTTGACATTGAAATCCAGCGTTTGTCCAATAATAGGATTCAAGTGAAGATTATAAATGGAAACAAGATACAACAACACGTAATGAAAGTCGGAAATACACTTTCCATTCAATTAAAGTAAGTATAAAATGAAAAAAGCGATATTATTGGGAGTTACAGCTTTGTGCATGGCAGGTTGTAGCTCATCTTCAAAAGAGGACGCTATTCAGAGATTGCCGTCGGACCAGGTATCAGTATTCACTTCTTCGGACAAGCAATTGGAAAATGCGTACAATTGGGCGAAAAAAATGGCATTGTCATACGCACATGATCATAGTGACCCGGTAGGTTACTGGTACGAAGCCGCATTACCGCAGCGCGAGGCTTTCTGTATGCGCGATGTGTCTCATCAGTCGGTGGGAGCCCAGATTTTGGGCCTTACCGCGCATAATAAGAATATGTTCACGCGTTTTGTGGAAAATATCAGTGAAGAAAAAGACTGGTGCACTTATTGGGAGATAAACCGTTATAATAAACCTGCACCGGCTGACTATACCAATGACAAGGAATTCTGGTATAATCTGAATGCCAACTTTGATGTGATGCAGGCTTGCCTGAAAATGTATCAATGGACGGGAGATGCCGGTTATCTGACAGACCCTCTTTTTACGAACTTCTATGAAAAGTCTGTGAACGAATATGTGCATCGCTGGGCTTTGGAACCGGAAAAGATAATGGATCGCCCTCCTTATATGAATCAGCCTGAGGACTTTAATCCGAATAATAACTTTCATACTTGCAGGGGGCTGCCTTCGTATGTGGAGAATTTCCGTGGACTGACGGTTGGTGTGGATTTATTGGCTACGATGTATGCGGGTTTTAATGCATACGCCGAAATGGCCGGATTGACGGGGGATGATGTGAAGATGACAAAAGGAAGAATCCAGGCGGAAGCATACCGGGAAATCTTGGAGAACAGGTGGTGGAACCCTGACAGTTCTTTTTATCAGACTTTTTGGACGGAGGATCAGAAGTTTCACCGGGGGGAAGGAGTTCCTTTTATTCTTTGGTTTGACGCGTCTGAAAATCCGGACCGCATTCGTGCCAGCGTGAAGGACATTTTGAGCAGAGAATGGAATGTGGAGAATATGTCAGCATTTCCCGCCCTTTTTTATCGTTTGGGGTATGATGATGAGGCTTATTATTTTCTTGTAAATCTGCCTCACATGAACAGGTCTGAGTATCCTGAAGTGTCTTATGGTATCATTGAAGGTACGGTGTGCGGGGCTATGGGAGTCAAGCCTTTGGCTAGTGAAAGCAGTGTGGCGACTTGCTCGCGTCTGACGGGCGATTCCCAAAAGGCGGAAATTAAAAATCTTCCTGTTTTTGATGGATATATCACCGTGAAGCATGGAGGCAGGACGAGGACTGATATAGAGAATAACACTTCTAAGGAATTGACATGGAGGGTTGCTTTTATGGGGGATTATTCTCAGATAAAAGTGAACGGGAAGATGCATGCCCCGACCTTGTTGAAAGACATTCGTGGAAATCTGATTTCTGAAGTTTGCGTATCCTTGCCTGCCCACTCTAAGTTAAGTGCGGAAGTTCTAACTAATTCAAACTAACAGATCATGAAAAAGCTGACAATTTTATTTTTATGCAGTTGGATAGTATTGACTGCACAGGCACGGAAAGTGTTCCAACTGGACTCGCCTGACGGACATTTGAGTACAACTATAACCCTAGGGGATGAGTTGACTTATGACATAACATGTAACGGGCAGCAGGTGCTTGCCGCTTCTCCATTGTCAATGACTTTGGAAGACGGAACCGTGTGGGGGGATCATCCGCAACTGGCAGGCAGTTCTCGGAAAGAGGTGGACCTGCTGATTGATTCGCCTTTTTATCGCAGCAGCCGGCTGCGGGATCATTATAAAAAGCTGGTACTTCGTTTTAAAAAAGGATGGAGTGTAGAGTTCCGGGCGTATAATGATGGAATAGCCTATCGGTTTGTGAATCAATTGAAAAAGCCGTTCAATATTCTTCAAGAAGAAGTGAACTATCAATTTACCGCTGATAAAACGGCTATTGTGCCTTATGTAGTACCACGTAGTGAGGATCAATTTTATAGTGCGTTTGAGAATACATATACTACCAGTAAAATTTCAGAATTGGATAAACAGAAGCTGATGTTTCTTCCGTTAGTCGTTGAAGCCGCTGACGGAGTGAAAGTATGCATTACCGAATCGGATCTGGAGAATTATCCGGGGCTTTATTTGTCGGGTGCGACAGGTGGTAACAGTTTGACAGGTGTACATGCTCCTTATCCTGCAAGTAAGCGTCAGGGAGGACATAATAACTTGCAGATGATTGTGGAAAAACGTGAACGTTTTATAGCGAAGGTTGATGGACCGCGCACTTTTCCCTGGCGCATGGCGATTGTTACGACTGATGATAAGGATTTGGCTGCAAGTAATATGACTTATTTGCTTAGTTCACCTTCACGGATTGGTGATCTTTCATGGATAAAGCCGGGTAAAGTGGCTTGGGAATGGTGGAGCGACTGGAATCTGGATGGAGTGGATTTTGTAACGGGAGTGAACAATGATACTTATAAAGCATATGTTGATTTCGCAGCCGCCCATCAGTTGGAGTATGTGATATTGGATGAAGGATGGGCGGTTAATCTGCAGGCTGACTTGATGCAGGTGGTAAAAGATATCAATTTGAAAGAACTGGTGAATTACGCAGCTGCCAAGAATGTAGGTATTATTTTATGGGCCGGTTATTATGCATTCGACAGAGATATGGAAAATCTGTGTCGCCATTATGCTGAACTGGGAGTGAAGGGTTTCAAGGTTGATTTTATGGATCGGGATGATCAGGAAATGGTCGCTTTCAATTATCGGGCGGCGGAAACCTGCGCTAAATATAAACTGCTCCTTGACTTGCATGGCATGTATAAGCCGTCCGGATTGAACCGTACTTATCCTAATGTATTGAATTTTGAAGGAGTTCATGGACTGGAGAACATGAAATGGAGTCCGGAGAGTGTGGATCAGGTAAAATATGATGTGACGATTCCTTTTATCCGTCAGGTGGCAGGGCCGATGGATTATACACAAGGTGCAATGAGAAATGCTGTGAAGGGCAGTTATTTCCCTTGCAACTCTGAACCGATGAGCCAGGGTACCCGTTGCCGGCAATTGGCTTTGTATGTGATATTTGAATCCCCGTTGAATATGCTGTGTGACACACCGGGCAATTATGAACGAGAGACTGAGTGTACTGATTTTATAACAGGTATTCCTACAGTTTGGGATGAAACGCATATTTTGGATGCCAAATTGGGAGAATACATTGTAACGGCACGTAGGAAAGGAGACCACTGGTATATCGGCGGCATTACGGATGGAACCGCAAGAAACCTTGAGATAGATTGTTCCTTCCTTGGAGATAAGGATTATGTGGGGGATCTGTTTAAAGATGGTATGAATGCGCATCGTATTGGCAAGGATTTCAAACGCGAGTCCGTTCGTTTGAACAAACAGGATAAGTTGAAAATACATATGGCTCCAGGAGGTGGATTTGCAATCAGATTGCAATAAAGTTTTCATTGTCCGGATAATGATGAGGTGGGGAGGCTGGTAGCACTCCTCATCTCATTGTATTTTAAGTATAGGATCAAATAACTTTCTTTTTATACCTGTTAAATCATAAGAAAGCATTATTTTTGCAAGAAACCTTGGTTCCTTTTATTGGACTTCCAATGATGGAGAAGAACAATGATCAATAGAAATGTCTAACTATGAATAAACGGATTTCGTTATTTGCTTTTCTTTTTATACTATGCTTTGCGATTAGAAGCCAGACTAGAAATGTGAGGCACTATACCATTAATGAAGGTTTGGCAAACAATGCTGTGTATAGCATATTTCAGGACGTGAAGGGCCGGATGTGGTTCGGAACGATTGATGGGATACATAGTTTTGATGGTAACGGGATTCGTGTATGGCGGGATGAACGGATTTCTTCATTAGGCTCCAGTATTTATACTATAAGAGAAGATGACAGGCAAAGGCTTTGGATAGGTAGCGATCAGGGATTGGCATTATTTAATCTTCAGACGGAGAGTTTCTCTACTTTTGACGGGCAAACAGTGTCGGGCGTAAAGATCAATACGCCTGTCAGCCATATTATGCTGGACCGTAAAAAAACGCTTTGGATAGGTACGGTGGGCCAAGGCCTTTTTCATTATGATCCCCATGCGGACAAGTTGTATCAATATACGGCTCTTGGAAAAATAAATTCGGACTACATTTCATATATATTAGAAGATAGTTCCGGTACTATTTGGGTAGCTACAATGAATGCCGGAGTAAGCCGGTTTGTTCCATCGGAAGATCTTTTTCAACAGGTTGCGGCGGATGGGGTAAAGAATACAATCACTCTGTTTGAAGATTCAAGACGGAACCTGTGGGTGGGAAGCAGCGGAAACGGACTTTATTTACTGGAAAAGAAGGATGAACGACTTGTACAAAAATTAAAGCCGTCAGATGCTAAAGGGGTGCTTCAGGTGCGAAGTATGGTGGAATGGATACCGGGAGAACTTTTGATAGCTTCGGATGAAGGGTTGACGAGTTACAATATTGTCACAGGAGAAGATAAAACATTACGTTCGGACTCCAGGCAGGCTAACGGGTTGAATGATAATTATCTGCAAACATTGTTTGTCGATCGTGAACAGGCTCTTTGGGTCGGCACTTATTTTGGAGGGGTGAATTATGTTCCACCGACAGGAAACAGCTTTATACATTATTATAAAGGAAATACGCAGTTGGATGCCCGGATTATCAGCGTCTTTGCCCAAGCGGATAAGGATAATCTTTGGTTAGGTACTGATGATGCCGGTTTCTTTTATTGGGATCGTAAGAAAAATACATTTAAATCTTATAAACCTCAGCATTCTGTTTCCGGACCGACTTATCATAATATTCATGCCTTGTTGCAGGATGGTGATAATTTGTATATCGGAATGTATATGGGCGGACTCGATATAATGGATTTAAAAACCGGAAAGTTTAAGAATTATAAGTTCGGTACTTCTTCCAGATCTTTGTATGCATCAGGTATTTATGCACTTTATAAAGATTCCGCTCAGCACTTGTGGGTGGGAACTACCAATGGCTTGAATAAATACATTCCTGAAACAGATGATTTTGAACGGATTTATGAGGTACATCCGGCTGATGTGTCTTATATAATGGAAGACAAAAAAGGATATCTATGGGTATGTTCGCTTAATCAAGGCGTTTTTCGTTTGGATGGGAAAACACAAAAATGGGAACATTTTTCTTTACGAACAGAGGAAGAGAGGAATCAGTCCGTTATTCCTTCCAATAAGATTATTACTGCTTGTTTGGATGAAAAAGAAAATTTATGGTTTGGAACAGATGGATGTGGTCTTTTAAGATATGATTATAAGAAAAATGTTTTTGAGAAAGTGGTTTTACCGGAGAATATACGTGTGGTACACAAGATTATAGCGGCAAATAATGAACTGTGGCTGACAACCAGCAATGGTATGTATTGTTACCAACCGGAGAATGGGAGTATCAAGATATATAATAAGCAGGATGGATTGCAGGAAAATCAGTTCTTGCCCAATTCGGGAATACAGTTGGTGGACGGTACTATTTTTGTAGGAGGCATTAATGGATTTAATGAATTCCATCCGGACAGACTTGCTTCTCATAGCCCAAAAACGACAGTGGTTCTGGCTGACTTTCAGCTGTTCAACAAACCGGTAAAAGTCGGGAGTGAAGATTCTCCTTTATCTACTTCCATTACGTATGCAGACCGTTTGGTACTGGAACATAAACATTCCATTTTCAGTTTGTCTGTCGCTACGCTTAATTATGCTAATCCTTCCAAAAATCAATATAAATATAAACTGGATGGATTTGAAAAAGACTGGACTGAGACAAATTCGGCTCCTCGCGTGACCTATACTAACCTTCCTTCCGGAAATTATACATTTCGTGTCAGTGCTTCCAATGGTGACGGAGTATGGAACGAAAACGCGATTGTTTTTCCTATCCGGGTTCTTCCACCTTGGTGGGCGTCTACCTGGTTCTTCATTTTGTATGTTTGTATGGGAATAGGTCTGTTGGCCTGTTTGTATTATCGTATGAATAAAAAGCAACGTGAGAAATTAATGATGATGGCAGTAGAGAAGGACAAGGAAATATATCAAAGTAAAATAGAGTTTTTTACGCACATGATACATGAGATAAGAACTCCCCTTACCTTGATATTGGCTCCTCTTGAAAATGTGATGAGGTCTACAGGAAGCATCGGAGAGGCTATGCCCCAGCTTTTAGTCATTGAGCGTAATGGAAAGCGGTTGCTGAATTTGGTGAATCAGCTGATGGATTTCCGCAAAGTAGAGTCGGGGGGGATGAATGTTACTTTGGTGGATGTTGACATAAAAGCGATTCTGGCAGCTGTTTGCCAGCGTTTCTCTCTTTCGGCGGAACTGAAGAATATCAAAATTGTACTTACAATGCCGGATGCGGCTT
>OGUO01001197.1_pt1 | contig 17678 bp, 11 predicted proteins | sample 1553641 | NCBI WGS metagenome assembly OGUO01 (sample SAMEA2579980, study PRJEB22360) | human gut metagenome | biome: human gut; feature: human-associated habitat; material: faeces | place: Denmark | collected 2008/2010 | reverse complement strand
GGCGCCTGCATCCTTAAGTCTTATGGCATACTCGACAAGCGCCCTCTCACCTACCGTAACATTCTCACTGTCAATCACATGAACAATGTCCTCGTAATCAGAAGCGGCAATACACGCACTCTGGTATGTCCCTGAGAGCCTGCCTGAAATGGTTATCACTATGACCTGTTCCCCCGCCTGTCTGGCCTTTTCATAAACATCCTCAAAAGCATATGGTGCCACCTGGCTCGTTGTAGGCAGCTCCTCATTCTCAATAAGCTTCTCGTAAAACTCCCTATGACTTAAATTCACACCATCAAGGTATTCCTCCGTACCAAATCTCACATGAAGCGGTACAACCGTCACATCCTCTCTATAGTCGACAGGCATGTCAGAAGCACTGTCCGTTATAATTCTTATATTTGCCATAAATATTCTCCATTGGTTTATGTTATCTTAAAGCATAACTAATTGACTTTGCAGACAATAGACTTTATAATTTCTACCATCTTATCCATCGACTGTATGCAGATATATTCATACTTTCCATGGAAGTTATGTCCCCCTGTGCTCAGATTCGGACACAGAAGTCCCATGAATGACAGACGTGCGCCATCGGTACCCCCGCGGATAGGCTGGATAATCGGCTCAACACCGTTCTCCCTCATCGCCTCAACTGCCCTGTCCACAATATACATGTCCGCCTCAAGCTTTTCCCTCATATTATAGTAAGAATCCTTCATGTCAAGGTTAACCGTTCCGGCACCGTATTTTGTATTAAGATATGCTGTGATATGTTCAAGCATCGCCTTTCTTTCAAGAAACTTGTCCATATTATGATCACGCACGATATAATCAAGATACGCATTCTCCTCATCACCGCTCATGCTGCAGAGGTGGAAGAAGCCCTCATATCCTTCCGTATGCGCCGGAATCTCTGCCGGAGGCAGCATGGAGTTAAACTCCATTGCAAGTAAGGAAGCATTCTTCATCTTATTCTTAGCTTCACCCGGATGAATATTCTCTCCCTTGATATGAACCTTAGCAGATGCCGCGTTGAAGTTCTCGAACTCTATCTCTCCCAGCATACCGCCATCAACCGTATACGCATAATCGGCGCCAAATTTCTCAACATTGAATCTGTCCGCTCCTCTTCCTATCTCCTCATCAGGTGTAAACGCTATGCAGATTTTACCATGTGCAATATGCTCAGCAGTATTGCCTTCACAGGCTTTATCAGCTTCTATAATCTGAGCAGCCGCCGTCATAATCTCAGCGATACCTGCCTTATCGTCTGCCCCTAAGAGTGTGGTTCCGTCCGTCACTATAAGGTCCTGTCCGACATAATTTCTAAGCTGTGGAAATGTAACAGTATCCATGACCACCCCAAGCTTCTCATTGAGAACTATATCCGCTCCATCATAATCATTGATAATACGCGGCTTAATACCTGCTCCCGACATTGCCGGTGCTGTATCCATGTGTGCGATAAGACCTATCGTTTTCTCATTCTCTGCCCCCTTGGTTGCCGGAATGCTTCCGTACACATAACCATCCTTGTCAACATGAGCATCCGCAACACCTATTGCCTTAAGCTCTTCAACAAGCTCATCCGCAAGTACCAGTTCCTTAGCCGAGCTGGGACATGTCTGACTGTTTTCATCAGATGTTGTTTCATAGCTAACATATTTAAGTAAACGTTCGTATGCTCTCACAATAAATTTCCTCTCATTCTGCCGTAACCGGCAATAATATTATCTAAAAAATAAAACACAGGTAGTATATCACATTGAGGTACAAAAATCTACTCCGACCATGTAACACCGCTATATTAGCTAATATTTCTTTTCACGGTTCTTTGACAATTAAATAATAAGATGTTGGAGTCAAAACACACTCTATAAGCTTAGCGTGTATAACATATTATATTAAGCTGGTGTGTTTTAACCCACATCACAATAATACGTCAAGCTATTAAAATTATTTCATTTTATGCCGCATGCACAAATCCAAATTAGTAAAAAAATAAAATTCATACATCAATTCATATTGTTGTAAATGAGAATATCGGTTATAATATATCTATATTAAAAAACAAATGATGAGCTGTAAGTGCACTAATCAGGTCAACCGCCTGCATGTTCTGCACCGGACAGCCCGGAAACGGAGAAAAGATATATGAGAAAACATAGATTTAACAGCTTTATGACAGCCGCTGTGATAGCATCCACACTGCTCACAGCCACTGCCTGCAGCAAAACATTCGCCCCTGTAGATACCCTTCCTGTGGGTACGGAGCTGCCAGCCGACACATCGACAAGCACTGAGGCGGCATCCACAAAGCAGGACAGCACCACAAATAAGGGCGGCAATACTAAGGAAACTGGGACTACAAAGGAAAGTGGCAATGCCTCAAAGGACACCGGTACAGGCAAGGATACCGGCACAAAGGAATCTGATGCCACCGAAAAGTCCGGCGAGGGTAACGTATCCGGCGAAGCCTCTAAGGATAGCGAAAAGACCACAAAGGCGGGCAGCGACAGCTCAGTGACAACAGCCGCAACAACTAATGCCGAGACCACAAAGGCAGCTGCAACCGTAACCGAGACCACAACATCAAAGGTAACGGAGTCCACAACAGCCGCAACCCAGGCGCCAACTGAAAAAGCAACAGAGAAGCAGACAGAGAAGGCTGCTGAGAAGCAGACGGAGAAGCCAACCGAGCACCCAGCCCAGAAGCCGACCGAACCTGCCGCACAGGCACACGCCCACAGCTACACCGCCACAGTCACCAAGCAGCCAACCTGTACGGCAGAGGGAGTTAAGACCTTCAGGTGTTCCTGTGGTGATTCGTATACAGAAGCAATTTCTGCAGCAGGACATGTCTTCGGAGCATACGTTTATAACAACGATGCCACGGAAGCTTCGGACGGCACAGAGACAGCCGCCTGCACTATATGTGGTGCAAAGGACACAAGGACGGCAGCCGGAACCAAGATAGCACACGTACATAATTACACAGCAGCAGTCACAAAAGCAGCCACCTGTGCAGAGGAAGGTGTTACTACCTACACCTGCTCATGCGGCAGTTCCTACACCGAGGCGGTTCCTGTCATTGCACACAGCTTCGGTGATTACATCTACAATGACGATGCCACTACCGAGAAGGACGGCACCAGGACAGCCACCTGCTCCGTATGTGGTAAGACGGACACTGTAACCGCTGAGGGAACCAAGAAGACACTGCCTAGCTGGTATGACGAGCACCCGGGGATACCACTTAATGTGGCTACGGGAAATCAGATTGATGGGTCGCTGGAGGCGTACTTTGACCCGGGACAATTTAATTGGGATTCATATGCAGATGGCTGTTGGAATTTCGATTATAATGCTACTATGGAGTATGTAGGAATTTATGCAGAAGGACACATATATCATGGCTATCTGTATAAATAGTTAAATAAATCAAATAGCTCTTTTGTATTTAAGACGTATGTAAATAGTTTACACACGTCTTTTTATTATGCGTCAAACACTTCTGTCATATCTTATATGACAAACTTTATACGACAAACAAAAATTTTCAAAGTAAGGAGGAATAATTCAATGAAAAGGAAAAGAAAAACAACAATAAGAATACTCGCATTGTTTCTTACAGTAGTACTTATGGTGACAGGTATTGGCATTGAGAATGTTTCAGCATTCTGGAATGCTGACAACCCTGAAGATGGAACATATCGACCAGCTGCAACGATAACCATTGAACTTATGAAATGCTACCACAAAGACAAAAAAGACCCTGAGTATTCAAAGCATTATGATAGTAATGGTAATCATGTTCTAAGCAGTGAGGCGATTAAGCAGGATAGAGAAGAATGGAAGGATGATAGTGAAAATAATAAAAATGGGTCGTCTGCAGTAAAGACAATTACAAGAAGTCCCCGTGTCAACAATGACACCGCCGCCGGTACCGCACTCATCGACGCCAACAAGTACATCTATGAATACGAGATGTCCTATGACGAGAGCGAGCAGGTTGATTACGCTGTCATCACACAGCCGGAGATTACACACTACAGCGACAGTGAGCGTGCCAAATACCCTGGGCTTAGAGAGGACCATGTCAGGATGTACTGGGTAGGTGAGTACGATGAATCAATTACGAAGCTTAAGGATGCGTACATCGAAGACCCGAATGATAGTCAACATGTGATACCCGGAACGGATGGTGACATTGGCTGGTTTGACTTCAAGGGTATGTGTTATCCTACCATAAATCATGCGCTCAGTCAGCAGACGTGGGAGACAGTCGGTGACCATGAAGCATTCCAGGATAAGAAGTCTTTTGTCATGACCCAGAAATATGGCGAGAACGGACAGCAGTTTCTCTATCTCCTAGAGGGAACAAAGATGGTGGGTGCAGACGGAGGCTTCTATGATATAACAAAGAATGATAAGTCAGCCGCAGCAAATAACCACAGGGACCAGCAGGACACCGGTGTGCCGGATGGTTACGGCGGACATGTCTATGCGCTCATCGGTCTTGTGTTTTACCATTCACTTGAATTTGATGCAAACGGAGGAACGCTTGCAGATGGTTCTGTCTATAATATGCAGGTATATAACGGCAGTAGTAAAGGCAAGCTTATTCCGTGGTACAGTAATCTCGACAAAAGCAGATGGTACTCAGATATTGATGTTGCTGCACCGCAGGCAGCCACACCATACGGTACTGCCTCAGTCAAAGCTCCGATCCGACCGGGCTACTCCTTCCTAGGCTGGTACGCCCCTGAGCTTGACAGTTCCGGAAACTTTATTTACAAGAGCGACGGCACAATCAAGCTCTCCGATGTCCCGGTCTATGACACGGACGGCAGGGCTGTACTTACCTACACGGACAGCAGCGGGCAGACGAAAGCCTCGCCTTACTTTGACAGTAACGGCAGATGGATTTACAAAGGCAATGTCACCGCCTGCGCAAAGTGGGAGGAGGCTGGATTTTACACCCTGCACTATGATAAGGGTGAATCCAACAATTATATAAGCATGCCGGAAGACGATGCGATTACTGTGAACACCGGGCACACAGTGCTTGCCGACGGCTCATACATCACAGGCAGTGACTACATTGTTGACTTTAAAGTATACACCAACAACGGAAACCAGGCTGCCGGCATTATCCAGCCGGTGATCGGACGCTTTCCGTTCTCCGGGTGGAGGATTGGTGGCACGCTGTATGACAGCGGCGACACGTATTCTAACCCCAATGCGGCAAAGGGAGATACCCTCACAGCCACGGCAGTCTATGATAATGTCAGCCTGATACTTCCTTCTACCAGGTCTGATGGTTATAACTTTGAGGGTTGGTATGATTCCTATGACAGTAATAGTGGAACCTTTGGCAGCCGTGTCGGAGGTGCCGGGGATACATTGACTTTGTTAGCCTCGGAAAATTCAGAGACAAGGATACTGTATGCTAAGTGGTCTAAGGCAGACATGAAGATTTCATTTGATTACAACCTGCCTAAGACAGCAACAACAAGCACGCTTGGATATGTAATTACAGGCAACGATGTTACATCGAAAACGGTGCAGCTTATGGAAGCCCTCGGTCCTCTGCCGGCACCTACACTCACAGGATACAGGCTGAACACCAGCACAAGTGAAAGCATCCGTTCCGATGGGTGGTCGACCAAGCCGAATATAATAGATGATAATGGTGAGGAAAAGCAGGTGAACGTCCCTGTGTATTCGGGCACACTCTATGACGGCTCATACGATACACTCTACGCGCAGTGGGAGCCTACATGGTACACGATAAATTACAACCTTGACGGCGGTTCGGTTTCACACGAGAACCCGAAAGAATACATCAATTATTATAAAGAGATAACCATAAACAGCCCTACAAGGGACGGCAGCACGTTCCTGGGATGGGACATAACCGGCATGGACGGGAACGTGCACATCATTGACGGAAAGACTACTGATACGGGACTTGTAAGCAGCAGTGGTGTCGGCAGGGGTAAAACCAGCATAAATGTCACAGGTCTCAGGGCGGATAATGGCGGAACCGTCACATTCACTGCTTTGTGGCAGGATACCCGCTACAGCATTGCATACGATTACAGGGACAGTGAGAGCAATGCCGTGCTCACGCCTGCAAGCGACCCGGGGAATCCTTCCGGATATGACAGGAACACTCCGGCATTTACGCTCAATAATCCTGATGTAAAGGGTTACCACTTCACTTCATGGGGCGGCACCGGGCTGCAGGAAAGGCTTCCGTCCGTCACCATACAGCAGGGCAGCTCCGGGAACAGGAGGTACACGGCTTACTTTAATCCGATGGAATATGAGATACTCTATGACTTAAGCGGCGGTTCATGGGGGAACAATGCAAGCCATCCGGACAGTGCGAAATATAACAGAAGCTTCACGGTAAGCCACCCTGTAATGGAAGGCTGTGACTTTGCCGGATGGGAGATAACAAGGATGTGTGATGACTGTGACCACAAAGCGGGAAACAGCATCATTACAGGAACAGGCGTATCCGGAGTCAAGGAAACCAGCTTTATGAACTTAAGGTGCAACAGTGCTGAGAAGGTGCTCTTTACTGCAAAGTGGAGCCACGCAGTATATGACATACGCTATGAGCTTAACGGCGGCAGTTTTTACAGCGGCGGCAGCTACCCGGCTTCTGCAGAAACATACACTGTGTTTGAAATAAATAACCCTGTCAGAAACGGCTGCACCTTCGCGGGCTGGACAATATCAGGAATGGACAAGGGACTTCATTATCTTCCGAGCGGTGATACCTATGCTGAGACAAAATCGGGCGTCGGTACAGGCAGGGCTGACGGCATGGCACTTGCCTACGGCAACCTGAGATACAGCTCCGGCACGGTAACATTTAAGGCTGCATGGGTGCATGATTCAAGGCAGCTTGCATTCTTCGGCAACGGCGGCACGATGACCGACGGCAGCATGAAGGATGTCACAGATGACTGGACGCTGAGGTTCATAAACTTCGGCAGCACCGCATTCTTTGGCAGGTATGAGTATGACACCACCTGGGGGACAGATGTCCCGGCAGTGTCAAAGACAGGTTATACTTTCTCCGGCTATTACGATTCCCTCTCCGGAGGCAACAGGGTCTACGGCAGCGACTATGCGAAAGAGTCCGGGCTTTACTGGGATGATGACAGCAGGTGGATTGGACCAAGCCTTATCCTGTACGCACAGTTTATCCCGGACAGCTACATGGTCACGTTCAATACAAACGGCGGATACTGGACGTCCGGCAGCCTTCAGGACAGCAGGAGCCTTGGCGTGACCTATGACAGCACAAAGAACAACAAAGCTTATGGACAGACAGACCTGTACAGACCGGGCTACACCTTTACCGGGTGGGGGACAAATCCGGATGGAACCGGCTATGCGGTGTATGACATCAACGGATACAACACGGATGAAGGCGGCTACTGGTCGGAGGATTACAGGAAATAGAAAACACAATCATACAGGATATCCATAAAATATGCCATTAAAAGCTGCGGACAGATTTCCGGATATCCTGTCTGTGTACATAATATATAAAGGAGATTTTCCATGCTTAATATCAGGAAAGGAATTAAAAAACTCATATCGTATGTGATGGTTTTTGTGCTAACGGTTATGGTTGTCGGTTCAGCAGCTGTCATTCTTTCCGGCATAAGTGTATATGCGTGGTTTGATGGAAGCGGATATGAAGGAATTTATATTTTCGGCAGCAAGCCTCTTACAGACTATGTAAATATCAGCAATATGACAGACGATAACATGCTGCCGCACGCCAATGAAGCCGGGTATACAAAAGTATCAGCAACACAGAAAATTTACAGGTTAACCAGAACTTCTACTAATGGCAGATGCAGTCGCTGCGGAGCCGGGATGATAAGCTATAAATCTTACTGGGGGGTTATAGCGGATGATGGCACAATATACGTGTATGATATACATGATTGCTCTCATTGTGGAAACTGTTCATTTGGCTATTCAGTGTGCTACTATGGGCATGAGAATGAGTTAAAGAATGAAGGAAAAACCATTACTTTTACTGCGTGGGTTCCAAACAAATACACCATCACCTTCAACCCAGACAATGGAGGAAATACTTTCACCGGCACTGCCGTATATGGCACCGGTGACTGTAATGTGGCAAGCTCTTACAACCCTACGCTTGACGGTTACAGCTTCGGCGGATGGTATACAGGCGCCGACGGCACAGGCGAGCAGGTGTATGACAAAGACGGAAAAGCCGTAAACGGAACATACTGGAGCGGAAACGGAAGCACGGCTGTATGGAAAGGAACAACGAATATCAGTGTGTACGCATACTGGACAGCGGCAGACACGGATGTGACCCTCTACTTTTATAAAGACGGAGTGAAGGATGATTCAAAGACAAAGACTTACTCCGTAAAGAACGGCAGCACCTTCAATGTTGCAGACCATGCGGCGGATTCCACCTTCGACAACTGCCATTATGTGTCTGTTGACCGGACATCATGGAAGGTGCCCGATGAAGGAACTTATGCCAGTGTGTATTATGAAACCAATGAGCTGAATGTGATGTATGAAGGAAACGGAAACACGGGCGGCTCAACAGACGGATCCACGGTAAAATACGGCGGTACCATAACCATTGCCGGAAACGGCTTTACGAAAACAGGGCATTCCTTTAACGGATGGAACACATCTGCTGATGGGACAGGAACTTCTTACCCGGCAGGCTCCACGTTTGTCTCGAAGCCCTCAGCCCACGGCGATACGCTGAAGCTTTTTGCACAATGGAAGGCGGACAGGTGGTGCGTGACACTCATTGCCGGAACCGGAATAGACAGTGTATCAGGCGGCGGCAGCCATGCCTATAACGAAAACGTGGCCATAAGTGCCGCCGTGAAAAAGGGCTACTCATGGGATAAGTGGACAGGCTATGCTGAGACTTCCTCTAACAGCTACCGCTTCAGCATGCCTGCCTCAGATGTATCATTCACGGCAAATGCGGTGCCGAATAAGTACACCGTGACATTTGATGCGAACGGCGGAAGCTGCGTGGACGGTTCCGGACAGGCAGTGCAGTCCGTCACGGTGACCTATGGTTCACCGGACTATAACGATATCTCAGGAAATGTGAAAGCCGTGAGAACAGGTTATATATTTGCAGGCTGGGTATCTGATGCCGCAGGAAGCCGGGGCACTGTGTGGAACGCGGATGGACATGCAGTGGACGGAAGTTACTGGAGCATAAGCGGAAACAGCACAGCATGGATCCATGCCGGCAGCATTACGGTCCACGCGGTATGGAAGGATGCCACGCCTCCGGCAGTAAATGTCTCACCGGAAAGCACTTCATCGTACACCACGTCACTGGGTGTGACCATAACCGTGACAGACAATGAACTGCTTTCCACTGATAACGCCTATGAATACTGCCTGGGCACGGACAGCAGCGCCCCGCCCTCAGGTGCTTCATGGAGCAGCTACCGGAGTGGTGTTCCGGTAACCATAGGAAGCACGCTTTCGGGAGCCTGCTATCTGTGGGTAAAGCATGTGAAGGATGCAGCCGGCAACACGTCCGTGTCATCACCTAACGCTGACTATCACCGGTTCGGGCCATACTATTTTGACAACACTGCCCCTGATTTGGGCGGAGTATTAAGTTCCTACGGCTGGTATCCCGAAGGAACAGCCGTCCCTTTTGACATATCAGATGCGCACTCCGGCATAAAAAGTGCAGTGCTTACGGACTTTAACGGCATTCAGCTTGATAACGGTGACATAACATCAGGAAGACAGTACTATTTCGGCTCCGAGGGTCCTGCCTTCTACTGCCTCACCGTGACCGACAACATGGGAAACACGGCAAAGAAGCTTTTTATTGTGAAGATAGATTCAAAAGGAGAGGTCATCCCGGACAATGCAGTATGGAAAGGGCTTGGAAATCTTGCCCTGTTTGCACACTGGAGCGCGAACAGCTACACAGTTCATTTTGAAAAGAATGACGATGACAGCGGCAGCACAAGGGCAACAGGAAGCATGTCCGATGTTGCATTTACATACGATAAGAGTGAAACTCTTCCGTCAAACGGCTTTTCAAGAACAGGCTATTATTTTGACGGATGGAATGAGAGTGCGGACGGCACAGCTGGTAATGGAAGAAACTATCCGGACCGTGCGGCTGTCAAAAACCTTACCATCATACCGAATGGTCGGGTTACACTGCATGCACAGTGGAAACCGTGCAGTTATACACTTACATTCAATTATAACAGACCCGGCAATGCAACCGGAACTCTCAGGGATTCAGACGAAGCGTCACGGACAGTTACGTTTGATGCAGGTATAGGCAGGCTGCCTGAGCCGAAGCTTACCGGCTGGACATTTGAAGGGTGGTATATAGAGAATGCAGATGGGACATCCGTAAAGATAGGTGACAATGAAATCTGGCATTATACGTCGGATAAAACCGCTGCCGCAAAATGGACACCTGCCAAATACGAGGTGAGACTCCACAGCAGCGTGCCGGATGAGGCACTCGGAACACTTGTAAAGCCTTCCGACAGTGGATTAACTGCTTCGGGATGGACATGGAAGGAAAATGAGTACTACAGTGCAGTGTTTACCTACGATACAGAAAGCCTTCTTCCTGCCGCACAGGACACATACTCCATTGTCTACACCGCTGGCGGACAGGACACCACGGAATATGCCATAAGCGGCTGGTACAAAAACAGTCTTCTCTCCGACTATACAGGCGGCGGTGAAACCAGGAAATGGAACCTCTCAACAGCGGGCGGAGCTGTAATTGACCTGTATCCATCATGGCGTGACACCTCCGCGCCCGTGATAGATGTTACCCCGGCACATACCGTAAATCCTGATGCGGACAATGATGCTGTAAGGAGCATCGACATAACCATAACCGTGACGGAGCACGGCTCAGGACTGAGGACGGATAATTCCTATGAATACGGCTTTTCCACTTCTGCCTCAGCCCTGCCTTCGGAATGGGAAAGCTACAGCAGCGCCTCCTCACCTTCAGGCTTTACCACTTCACTTCCTGACCTTGGAGCCTCAATGGACGGATATTACTATCTGTGGGTGCGTCAGGTGATGGATAACAGCGGCAGCCTCTCCGTAAGCCCTTCCGCACTCGCAACAGTCAACAGCTGCCATGTGTACGGCATATATGTATTTGACAACACCGCCCCGTCCGGAAAGACAGAATACACAGAGAATAACCTTACCCTCGGTCTTTACAATGACACGATCACTGATTCGCCTTATGCCGTGATGACCATACATGATCCGCACGATGATATAGCCGGCATAGCCGGATATGCTCTCCGTATAAGCGATGCATCCGACCTGACAAACAGTGTTGACCATGCTTTCACACCTGATGACGGTTCAAGAACCTATATCTGCCGCTTTAACCTGTATGACAGCCTTCCGGATGCAGAGGACATCGAACAGGTCAGTATGTGTATAGTCTCAAAGGACAAGCTTGGCAATGAAGCCACTATTCCGATAACCCGGTATGATTTCGGAACCCTGCAGACTGGGGCGGCTATACGTGCGGAGGATATAGGGTACAGGGATGTAGGAAATGCAGACGAATATGTATATGAAAGAGATAACTTCCGTGTGGAAGCATACATAGAAGCCGTAACCGGGGGCACGCAGTTCAAAGCGGGGCAATGGGGGATGGTGAGGATATATACATTCGGATATGTCGATGAGGTTGAGATTGATTTCGGTTCACTCATGAACTATTACAATCCGCAGTATGACAGGCTTCCTACACTTATAAAAACAACAATAGACAGCCGGTTGTCACTTATGCATAGACATGAATTTTCGGTACCACTTTACTGCACTGACAGCAGTTTTAATGATACAAAGGTTATAGGTTATAAGAAAGGGGGCATGGAGCAAAGATATGTTGTCTATAACGTAAAGGGCAGCATACTGGATGATATCAGGACAATATTGAAGTACAAAATTTATTAAAACACAGCGAAAGTGCCGGAGAGGAGAATGTATATGGATACAAAGGAATTTCGCAGGCAGATAGCGGAGAAATTCATTGATTCTTTAAAAGAAAATCCGGAACATTGGCAGAGACAGTGGTCTGTTTCCGGAGGCAGACCGGAAAATTGTGTATCACACACAGTCTATAGCGGAATTAACAGGTTCAACCTTACATTTGCTGCAATCCAGAAGAGCAGCGATGATATGAGATGGGCTACATTCAAGCAGATACAGCAGCAGGGGTGGCACCTGAAGAAAGGTGCCAGGGCAGAGATGGTTGAGTTCTGGCAGCCTTATGATAAATACACGCACAAGGTTGTGCCATGGGATGAGTATAACAATGCTGAAAATCCGGAGAATTATGGACTGCGCAGCAGATATCATATGGTGTTCAATGCAAAGGACATTGAAGGGATTCCACCGGAAGTAAAAGTACATAACAACATCACACAGAACGAGGCGATAGACAGGGTTATTGATGGCATGGCAATAAAGGTTTTAAATGACAGTTCGGACAAGGCATACTACAGTGTCACGAATGACGATATTCATCTTCCGCCAAAGGAAGTGTTTGATAATGACCATGCCTATAATTCAACACTTCTGCATGAGCTGTCACATGCAACAGGAGCAAAGAACAGGCTTGACCGTGTGCAGTCTGGAATCAGGAGCACATCAGACTATGCTGTTGAGGAACTTGTGGCAGAGATATCATCATGCTTTACCGGTGCTGATATCGGGCTGCAGTATGAGCCGGCAGAATTTAAGAATCATAAAGCCTATGTGCAGAGCTGGATAAGTGCGATAGAACAAAAGCAGGAAGTACTGTTTGAGGCTATCAGGCAGGCAGACAGGGCTGCAGATTATCTGCTTGAGAAGGGAGGGCTGCTTAAGGTGAATGAGACTGAAAATGAGAATGTAGAGGAGGTGATGGAGAACAGCACACAGTCTGTGGATAGTATGAGGACACCCGAAACTATTGTTATTAATAACGAACTTGAGATTGTCGAGCTTACAGGAAACCTTAAATTCAAAAACAGCGTTGGATATACAATGCCGGAAGGCTACTGCTTTATGCACCCTGATAAGGGGTACCTGGCATTTGCCGGAAATACCATGCCGTATATGCCTCTTGGTGGAAAAAATGCATTGCTTAATATACAGAAGGATGGAGGTTTTTTGAATTTTGACGATATGGCATGGGTTAAGCCGGTTGAAGAGCCGGTTGCGGTGCATAAGAGTGTTGAAGAAAAAGAGAAAGTTGGTGATAAAATAAATGAGTATATTGAGTGTATGGTAAAAAATAATGATATCAGCAGCACTAAAAATTTTTATAAATATCTTGATGAAAAAAGAGAAAACTTAGCTGATTTGCTGAAGTGGCGTTCGTTGGGCGGTACAATGCTTAATGAAAAGCTGCCTGAAGGGTATGAGCAGGCGTGCTTTGGGCTATTAAAGGAGTTTATGCCTGAAAAGGTTAATGATTTTGAGCTTTCAAAGGAGTGTTACAAAGCCTTTAAAAAGGATGTGGAGGTCAACGGCTATCAGCCAACGGCATATCTTATGTCAAACTACTATTATATGATGGAGAAAAGGGGAAGAGAGACTCCGGCAGCTCTGTCGGAAATCTCCAAGGAGTATCTTGAGGGCAGCTCAGATCCACTGGTTAATAACATAGGAAATGAACTCAAGGCGCAGGAGACTTTGCAGCTGCAGGAAATGGAGCAGTGCAGGTGATATGAGTGAGGTGAACTCAGTTCACCTCACGTAGATGAAAGTCCGGAAGTGAACTCAGTTCACTTCTGGAGGAAAGGGTATGAAATGTATAACACCAGATTTATCATGTCGGATGGCTCTGTAATATACCCGGCATATCTTGACAGGGAAGATAAAGAGAAGCTGCGCAGCCAGCAGGGAAAGCAGAGGGAGTATCTAAGATGTGGGTGCAGGCTTGATAAAAACCTATATTACAGACTTTCAGAGGATTTAAAATTCTATCCTGAACACAACAATTATGAACATGATAAGTATTGCTGCCGGTACCGTGAGAACGGCAGGAACCGGAGAATAACAGCGTATATGTATGATGATTCATCGGATGAGATAACAGCGTTCTGCAGTTTTAATCCAAGATCGTTCAGCGATGGAGAAAAAAACTATCCGGATGACAATGAACAGGAAGAGACATCAGAGGAATTGCCGGAGGGTGAAATCATAGTCGAAGGTGCTATGCCGGAAAAGGGTGATGTGAAGGAGAAGAAGGAGCCAAAGCTTGGAATGCCTGAGCTTATCAGGAGCCTTAATGTTGATACCTTTACGGATGCTGTAATGCATAACATAAAGCCCAAAAGCAGGGATTCATTTTCAAAGTCCGTTTACAAACGTATGAGGCATGTGCGGATAGCCAAGATGAAAAAGCCTATAGGTGAACTGTCACTTGAAACTGATGGTGTAAGATTTGTATATCTTAAATATGCTGATACCTACGAACAGACAGAAAAAGGCTATACAAAGTGCTATATAGATACGCTGGATTCCGATGGAAAAACATATAGAAATCTTGTACATCCGGATGCACTGAGAAAAGCGGTGAAGGCTTTTGTGAAGGCATACGGCATAGAGCCTGATGGAAATACGATGATTGCCGGCTTTCAATATGTTAAGAAGGGGCGCTCCGGGTATACCTACAGGATTATTGGAAGGCTGCATATATTTCAGGTATCAGGCAATGGCATATACAGCAGGACACTTGCTGAGCAGGGAATATACAACGCGCTGGAAGACATTGCATCGAAAAATAAAGATATATGGTATATGATTCCTCCGGAGGATCCGAATGTGGCTGCAATTGTTTATGTTGAAGGACAGCCTAAAAGCTTAGTCCTGGCAGTCCGCTCAAAAGCGGATCAGGTTATATCGTATGACACGGAGCAATATGTTCTTGGAGTTGCAGACAATCCGGATTTGGTAACTGCGGACAGCATAAGACAGTCTTTACAATGAATGTCAAATGCACTGAAACATGCATGAAATGGGGCTTTTCGCGGATGTCGACAATTTTGTAATAAATGTCGACACTATTATTGTAGCGTTTTCACACCAATTGTGCTATCATTAAATCACAAGGAAGGGGGACGGATATATGAATGTTTCAACAGATTGTGTTTTAGTGAACGAAATGCTACAGGATGAGCGCGATGAGCTCTATGAAAGACTTGTCCTGTTAAGGAAAAGGACAGGAATGTCGGTTAGGGAGTTTGCAGAGTTCGCGGGAATTCCGGAGAATACATATAGGACATACGAGGCAAAGAATCCAAGGTATCGTAATCACCTGAAGAGTTATGTTATAGACCTTTTAGAGTACAAGCTCACGATGGAAGGAAAGCTTCCTGGAACTAACGGCAATAATGTTATTGACTGGATGGAGAGAATCTATAACATGCTTGCAGTCAGCTATGAGTTCAGACCGGTGCGGAAAGTGAGCTTCATCGATGGCAGAACACAGGAAAAGGGGAATTAGTAAATGGCATCATTCTTAAATTCAATCGACGATGAAAAGAAAGCTGTTATGAAGATGGAAATACGCTATAAAAAGGCCGAAAGCGAAAGAGAGCAGTGTTCACTGAATAATCTGATTAAAGTAGTTGACGGAATATTTAAGGATTGTGGAATACCAAGGAAAGAAGGGAATCATGTGTATATTGGAAATGGTGATGAGCATGATTATGCACGGTTTGGAATGGTGTATGAGGCTTTGAATGGGTGGATTGCTTTTTTAAAAAGAGTAGAAATATGGAACTTTCATAATGAATATGGGGAATCAGAGGATTTTGCCACTTCATGCAAAGAGAAAGCAAGCATTTAATGACAGAAGCCAGAAAAGAGATGGCATAGGTTTTTTTATTTTCACGATACTTATTTTACATTTTATTTTTTTTGATATGGATAGATTTAGATAATGGAGATTTATTGAAAGGAGTTAATAATGTCGTCTAAAGCAGTTGAAATGGAATTAGGCAAAAAGAAAAAGCTATACGCACGTCCGGCAGATGCAAAAGAGATATTCAGCATGGGGGCTAACACCCTTATGAGAGAGGCTAAGGAGGCAAATGCGGTATATCGTGTTAAGGGAATGGTTCTAATTAACATCGAGGAAATGGACAGATATATTCATAGATTTGCTGACAGGTCATGATGGATGGCAGGGAGAAGAAAAGATTCAAGGGGGTATGCATTATATAAGGGAGAGTACGAAAGAAAAGATGGAAGATATTGTTATCAGTATAAAGCTTCAGATGGCAGTAGACCATGCATATATGCGAATACGCTTGCTGAGTTAAGAGAGAAAGAGGATAAGATAAAAGGTCTTAAATATGATGGAGTTGACTACGCGACTATAAAGAGACTCACGGTTAATGATGTTGTCGACAAATACATATCAATCAAGTTCGCTCTTCGAGGTACAACCAATATGGTTTACACGGACATGTATGATAAGCATATACGAAAAAGCTTTGGCAAATATAGAGCTTTTGATGTAAAATATTCAGATGTAAAGTGTCTCTATTATAGAATTATAAAAGAAGGGGATATTGATGTTGGTACACTTAATGTTATAGACAGCATACTAAGACCAGCATACAGAATGGCGGTTCGAGACAGGGTGCTTAATTTTAACCCTATAGATGGAGTATATGGTGAGATTAAGAGAGAATGTAAATGGAAAAGTCAAAAGAGAGAGCCACTTACTGAGAGAGAACAACAGATTTTTTTCAAGTATCTTGAAGGAAGCGAAGTGTATCGACACTGGTATAATATTTTTGCAGTCATGGCTGGAACAGGCATGCGTGAGGGTGAAATTACAGGTTTGTTACGTGAATCGGTGGATTTTGATAAAAATATTATCATCGTCAAAGGTGCGTTGAAATATTATAAAAAAGATAAAGAGGGAAAATATAAACTTTATTTTGAGGAAACCAAGACACCAGCAGGGGATTATAGAATAATTCCAATGTTTGATTTTGTAAAAAATGCGATTCGTGATGAACTTGATATTCAGGAGCTTCTTGGTGGGTGTAAAGCGAATGTGGATGGTCATAAAGATTTTGTTTTTACTTCAAGGAATGGTATGCCATATACTGATCAGAACTTAAATTTGGCAATTAAAAGAATATGTGCTGCCTATAATCGAGAAGAAGAACAGACGGCCAGACTGGAAGGACGTGAGCCGGAGCCGCTTAATAAATTTACCTGTCACGTTCTGCGACATAGCTTTTGCACACGATTATGTGAAAATGATGTTAATATGAAGCTTGTACAGAAGATTATGGGACATTCCAAAATACAAACAACCATGAATTACTATGCAGACATAACAAGAGATAAAGAATTAGAACTATTTAAGGTATTGCCGGAAGTTATAAAAATCTAAAAAATAACTTGAATTGGGAGGTGGCGAGCAACTTAAGCGCCATGGATATAATTCTCCCCAAAGTTAAAACTTCGGGGAGTGTTTAAAATGCTTTATATTGCATACGGAAAAATTACTGCACAGCATAAAAAAGTGATGAAAAGTGGTGATATAAAATATAGTAAAACAGCTAAAAAAGGTTAAAATGTAT
>OGUO01001196.1_pt1 | contig 17709 bp, 14 predicted proteins | sample 1553641 | NCBI WGS metagenome assembly OGUO01 (sample SAMEA2579980, study PRJEB22360) | human gut metagenome | biome: human gut; feature: human-associated habitat; material: faeces | place: Denmark | collected 2008/2010 | reverse complement strand
CCAGTCCGATCACCGTCGCACGCGGTCACCCCCAGAACGGCAGCCGCAGCGAGCGTGCATGCGAGAATTTTTCTGAAAGCTGGCATTTGGTTCTCCCTTTTCTGAAATATTTGTGAAATATGCCGGACTGTAACTCCGGACCGCAGTCGCGGCGAGTTAAATGCCGGACCTGTGGGATCCGCATTACAAAGCCGTTTGCGAGCTGTTACACAAGTTAATTACTTAATTTACCTTGGCATTTCTCACAACATGTAATCGTTATCTTTGGCGAATATTAACAAATATTTTCGTCTTTTCTGTATGATATTATTATATTATCTATAATCGTTTTGAACAATTGACAATATTCCCGATTTATATTATAATATTCCCAAAGGGATTTTATCGAAATCGGACAGGAGGACATGAGATGGAAGAATTCCACATGCCATTGAAAGAGAACTTTCAGGAGCTGGTCCAGCACGGAAAAGCCGGCTTTCCTATACAATACTATGTGAATTCACTGCATATCCCCGGTAACAACGTCCCCATGCACTGGCACCCGAACCTTGAATTTTTCGTGGTGCACTGCGGCAGGGTGCGGATACACGCCGGGAACAATATAATAACCCTGGAGAAGGGGCAGGGCATATTCCTGAACGCGAACTGCCTGCACAGCTACGAGAACCAGGCGGAGGAAGGTCCCTGCTACTGCCCCAACGTAGTGTTCCAGCCGGAGTTCATCGCGCCGGTCAACAGCGTGATAAACATGCAGTACGTCATGCCGCTGACGCTGAACTCCCAGCTGCCCTACGTCCTGCTGGACGGAACCACGGACTGGAGCCGCTCGGTGCTGTCCCGGCTGGACCGCGTGTTCTCAATGCTCCAGGCGTACGGCGAAATAGGGCGCTACGGCGAGACCCCGGTTCTGGATTTCACCTCCGCCCCCGGGGAGCGCGAATGCTTCGAGATACGGGTGCTGTGCGAGATCAGCCTTGCCTGGGCGGAGCTTTACGAGCACCGTGGGGAGCTGGAACTGGCGCCGGCGGTGAAGAACGAGCACGTCCTGCAGATACGCATGCAGAAGATGATAGGGTTTATCCAGGCGCACTACGCCGACGACGTTTCCCTCCAGGACATAGCGAATTCCGCCAGCATAAGCCGCAGCGAGGCGTCGCGGTGCTTCCAGAGCTATCTTCACACCTCCCCGGTGAGCTACCTGCTGAAATACCGGGTGGAGCGCTCCATGCAGCTGCTGCGCGACAGCAACATGACCGTGGAAGCCGTCGCCCTGGAGTGCGGATTCAGCAGCTCCGCGTATTTCTGCAAGCTGTTCCGGACGCATACCGGCATGACCCCGAAGCAGTACCGCAGCACATAAAAAAATCCCCCACCGAACAGTGGGGGATATATTATTACAGGGCACCTCTAAAAACCGGTTTGAAAAGGGAAAATGGGTAGAGTGCGCCGAATGCGATGAAAGCCGACGAAGTAAGGCTGTATGCCTTACGAGGAGGTGCAACACGATGTTGCAGAGCGAAATAACCGGCGACGGCATGGACGCCGTCGCATCAGAAATTTCGCTCGTTGAATGAAGCAGGCGGTGTGCTATACACATTTTCACTCAAACAAGGGTTTTAGAGGTGACCTACAGTATTACCGCGCCTGCGAGTAGAATTCCGCCAGTGCCTCTTCCATGGACGAGCGTCCGGTGATGTATTCCGTCATCGTCCTTACAAAGGTATCCGCCCGATCGAGGTCCTTCTCAGAACCGCCGATGGAGGTAGAAATGCTGTTCAGCACCTCATTATATACGCCGTAGGGCTTCTGACCGCCGAGGGAATCCAGCGCCGCGTCCCCGGATTCATCACGGAATTCCGTGCGGTTGTTCGGGATTATCATTCCGTTGTCGTAGTGCAGGCTGCCGTCAATGCACAGCCGCTGAATCACCCGGAAGGAGTCCGTCATGTTGTCGGAGCGCGAGCTGATAAGGACGTAGTTGTTATCCCAGGAATACGCATTCGGTCCGCGGCATATCGCCCAGTCGCCGCTGCTGTCCATGCCCGGCAGGGTGTATTCCGCCAGCCAGTTGCAGGCGAACATGCCGAGATACTTGTGGTTCGTGAATCCCTGCGCCCAGCCGGAGGTCCAGATATCGTTATTGTCGCACAGCCCCGACTGATACATCGTCCGGGCAGTGTCCGCCCATTCCAGGGCGTTCTGGTTCACGAAAGCCTCCCCGTCCTCGTCGGTAAGGCGCTTCGCCTCGCCGCTGAACGCGCGGAACATGTCCGTGAAATTCGGCGTCATCTTGTATCCCCTGGACTGTATCGCCCTCGCCGTATCCTTGAAGGATTCCCAGTCGCTGATCATGCGCTGCACCTCGGCCGGGTCGTCAGTACCCAGCGCATTGCGCGCAACGGTGCGGTTGTAGAGGAACACTCCGGGATTCAGGCTCAGCGGCAGCGCCCGTATCTCGTTCTCGTATGTGCAGTCCTGTATCGTGGAGTAGTACATCTCCGAGGTATCCACATCGCCGATCTGGTCTATCGGCAGGACGTATCCCGACGAAATGTACTTCGGCAGGTGATCCTGGTCAACGACGAAGATGTCGATGTCCCCCTTCCCGGATCTCAGCATGGAATCCAGTCGGCTGTAGTAGGATTCCACATCAATTTTCTCGAACGCCACGCCGGCACCCAAAGGCTCCCAGCCGTCCAGGAACGTGTTGATATCGCCCGTGAAGCTGTATATCGTCACTGTGTCGCCGGAATCGTCGATGTCTATCGTGGGAATGTCCATGGGTTCGATCTCCAGCGGCTCTGCGGTCGTCTGCGTGGTGGCGGAGGTTTCCGGAGCCGTGGTGGTCTGTGTGGTCGTGGTCTGCTCAAAATAGTCCTCCTTGAAGAACCTCACCAGACCCGTGCTGTTTTCGGAAGCGCAGCCTGTCAGCAGCACGCATGCTGTTGCCGCAGCGGCGTATCTCATTGCCTTTTTCATATAATTACCTCTTTTCAACAATTGCCATACCGGCATGTCAATGTTATTTTATCACAACAAAGACATAATGTCAATGCTCCCGGCGGAAAAGTAATGTCCGTTTCGTGCTGATTGTTGTCCGATATGGCATTGCGAAAAAAAACGGAATGTGCTATACTTATATAAATATTATCCCAAGAAAGGACGAATCACCATGAAATACCATAACCCTGTCGTATCCGGATTTTATCCCGACCCCAGCGTGTGCGAGCACGATGGGAAATACTACCTTGTATGCAGTTCCTTCCAGTACTTCCCGGGAGTACCGCTGTTCGAGAGCGACGACCTTGTGAACTGGAAGCAGACAGGCTATGTTCTCACCCGGAAGAGCCAGGTAATGCTGGACAAGATCAACAGCTCCGGCGGAGTATTCGCGCCGACTATCCGCTGCATAAACGGCAGGTTCTACATGGTGACCACCAACGACACCACCCACCAGAACTTCTACGTCTGGACTGACGATATCCACGGCGAGTGGTCCGAGCCGGTATACGTCGATCAGGGCGGAATCGACCCGTCGCTGTTCGAGGAGGACGGCCATGTTTACTTCATGAGCAACGGCGCTGACGACAACGGTGTCGGCGGTGTAGTCCAGTGCGAGATCGACATCGCCACCGGAAAGAAGCTCTCCCCCAGCCGCTGTATCTGGCAGGGCTCCGGCGGACGCTACCTCGAAAGCCCCCACCTCTATAAGATAAACGGAACATACTACCTCATGGCGGCGGAGGGAGGCACGGAATACGGCCACATGATCACCTGCGCCCGGTCGGATTCCGTCTGGGGTCCCTTCGAGGGGAATCCCCACAACCCCGTGCTGACGAACCGCAACAAGGCTCCGTTCATAATCCAGGGTATAGGCCACGGCGACCTTATCCAGGACAAGTACGGCGACTGGCACGTCTTATCCCTGGGATTCCGCCAGCAGCACATCTGGCGCCCCTACCACCACCTGGGCAGGGAGGTATTCCTGACCCCGGTACAGTTCGGCGATGACGGCTGGTTCACCTGCGGCAAGGACGGAACCACGGACGAATTCTACGACATCAAGGGGGATTTCGTGCAGGCTCCCCAGCGTGAATTCACCTTTGCGAACACGGACTGGAACATCGAGTGGTGCTTCCTGCGCCACCCCCACATGGAGGATTACGAGCTGTCTGCGGACAAGGCGGTTCTCCACGGCACCTCCGTCACCCTGGACGACGTGGATTCCCCGACATTTGTCGCAATGCGCCAGCGTGATTTCCACATGGATATGAGGTGCACCGTGAAGAACTCCGGCGGAATCGGCGGACTCACCGTGCTCATCACCGAAAACGAGCACTACGACATATTCCTGGAGCGCACGGAATCCGGCTGCAATGCGGTACTCATGCTGAACATCGGCGGAATCAAGCACCGCCAGAACTCCGTGCCCGTAAAGGGCGACAGCGCACAGCTGATTATCCGTGCAGACAGCTTTGGATACAGCTTCTTCGTGGCGCAGGACGGCAGCGAGGTGCAGCTGGGATACGGCAGCACCAAGTACCTCTCCAGCGAGGTAGCCGAGGGCTTCACCGGCGTCATGACCGGACTTTTCGCAGTCGGCGGCACATCGGAATTCACGGATTTCATCTGCGCCTACAGGGATGCGGAATAAGCCATAGCATAACAAACAGGGACGGATTCTTGAAATCCGCCCCTGTTTGTTTATCGTCCATCAGGTCAGGTGGTTGTAGCCGCCCTTCTTGATGATCTTCGCATAGTTCTTATAGGAAAGGTTGAGGTCAACGTACCCGTCGATTCCGGAAACGATACCCTTGCAGCTGTACTGCCACATGCCGAAATCCCCCTTGTAGGTCGGCACGGTATTCCACTGCGCCAGCCATACCTCGTACCCGGAAAGCTGCGACATATCCAGATACTGCGTGAGCCATGTCTTGTTGGAGTACAGCATAGCGTAGTAACCTGCCGCGTTCACCTCGTCCAGGAACGCCTTGACTATCTTCGTGACCTGGGATTTCCCGAGCTTTGCCTGGCTCTGCTCCTCGATATCCAGCACCACGGGGTAGGTTATCTGGTAAGGGCTGATAGTCTTGATGAAGAACTTGGCTTCCTTCTTCGCGTCGGAAACCGTATGCGCGTAAATGTAGTGGTAAACGCCCACTTTCAGTCCTGCCTTGGTCGCCTCGGTCACGTTGTACTGGAACGTGGTATCCTCGGCGGAGGGACGCGTGTCGCTCACCGGACCCCTGGAGGAACGCAGCATAGCGAACTCAACTCCGGAAGCCTTGACCTTAGCCCAGTCCACCGCGCCCTGGGCGTAGGATACGTCAATACCCTTGATCCCGACGTCGGTGGCGTCCTCACTGTCCTCGCCGTCTGGGATAGGATCAGACGGGTTCCTGTGGCGGTAGTCTATCAGACGGCTGCTCTTGGATACCGAGAACCTCGCCGCCCTGGATTTGTAGTACCTCACCGTGCGCTCGAATACGAACACGCCGCTGTTGACCACCTCGCCGGTCAGCGAGAAGTAACCTGCCTGGGTGGTGCGTCCGTTGATGGTCACCGCGAAGTATCCGCTGCATATGAGCCGTCCGGTTTCCGTTGTCTGGAAATCGCCGGTGACCTTCACCTTTGAGTTGGTGGTGAATGCGGTCTCGCCGTAGTTCAGCAGGATACCATTCTTGTAAATGCTGACAACGCCGGAGAGCGACAGTTTGCCTGTGCTGCGGTTGATCAGATCGCCGCATACGCGATAGGTGGAGCTTACGCTGCCCTTGAGCGCGCCATAGTTCTCGATACCTGCCCTCTCGTATATCGTGAGCATTCCGGAGGCAATAAGCTCTGCTTCCGGCTCCACGGTGATTATTCCGCGGACGTTCATTGCCCTGTTCTTGTACAATACCAGCTGCGCGCCGGACTTGACGACAAGTCTGCTTTCCTTGGGTATCGTGAAATTCTGCCGGGGAGCCACCCTGCCCTCTATGTAGTAATTCGTGCCGGATTCCATCTTGGTCTTTCCGTCCCACTGGGTGTAGCCGCTCAGATCTATCTGGGAGTACTGCTCGTCCGATACGTCAAGGTCGCTCCTGCCGGCGTCCTTGGGGTTCTCTCCCCCGTCCGGGTCCACGATCGTAGTTTCGCCGCTGCCGGTGTCTATTATGCTGGTTTCACCGGAATCCGCGCTGCCCGGGTCGATCACCGACGTTTCGCTGCCTGGCTCCACAATGATACTCGCGCCGCCCTCCTCCGCGAAAGCCGGGAGGGTGCTTCCTGCCAGCATGACAACGCATAATGCCGCCGCTGCCGCTCTCTTAAAAAATGTCATATTCTCACTCCATTGCCGAAACTCAATACGAATAAGCCGCGGATATCCTCCGCCGCAGGAAAATAATGTCCTATTATATTGTGACACATTTTTTCCGATTTGTCAAATGTTTTTTGGGATTTTGTCCAGGAAATTTCGCCCAATCCCGACAGCGCGGATAAAAAGCCGAAAACCGCCGTAGATTTCAGACGGCGGTTCTCAGTATATGTTCAAAACCAGTTGGCGGAAATATCCTCCATGAGATCAGTATACACCACGCCGGCGGATTTGTGGTACGCTGACAGCACACTCCCCTGCCTGTCATATTTGTCCAGAATGCGGCATATAACTCTAGAACAATACATGCACAATCTCTGTATGGTATTGCCCTAACAAAACAACAGGAGGACTTCATCATGCGAATGATCACATTTACCCGAAAAAAAATTAAGAGGCTCACGGTAATAGGCGCGCTGACCGCCGCCGCTGCCGCCGTAGGGATATGCGCGGTAGTCACCTCCGTAGGGACCCAGGCAACCGAACGTCTGCTGCCGATCTACTGTGTTGAGCGCGGTGACAAGAAGATATCGCTGACTTTTGACGTCGCCTGGGAGAATTCCAACACCCAGGAGCTCATCGACATTCTGGACGAATACGACGCCCGGGCGACGTTCTTTGTGACCGGCGACTGGTGCGACCGCTACCCGGAGGATGTCAAAGCATTCTCAGACGCCGGGCACGAGATCGCGAACCACTCCGACCAGCACCCCCACGTCAGTGGAATCAATGTGAACGACCTCATCACGGACACCAGGGCGGCCTCCCTCAAGATCGAGGACATCACCGGAAAGACTCCCACCCTTTACCGCGCGCCCTACGGAGAGTACGACAATTCCCTCATCACCACGGTGCAGGGCATGGGCATGAACGTTATCCAGTGGGACGTTGAACCGCTCGATACAGATGGAAAACCGCTCCCGGAGCCGATTTGAGGCTTGCGGGAGCGGTTTTTTCAGAAAAGCGAGTACTTTAAAGATATTGATACCCACGGTGGGGGTTTCGTCCGGGTCTGTTGTGCTCCGGTTAAAACTGCACAGTTATAGAGCAGCGATTCACACGGTCATCTCAGATTTTTTCAAGCTGAGAATGTGATTCTTCACGCGGGCTTCTATCTCTTCCTTGGTGAAGTAGTCAAGTATCATCGTACCGCCGAGGATATTCAAGTACTTTGAAGCCTCCTGGTAGATGAACTTGCGCTCCTTTCCGGTGCAGGCGGTATTCCGCTCCAGGTCGGTCAGCGCACTCAGAAGTCCCAGCGCAACGGGTCTGCTGCTCATGTAATTGCTTGAAAATAAAATGAGGGTCTTTCTTGAAAAATCATCTTCGAAATAGTGCGTAAGCTCGAACGGGTCTTTGCGGTCCGGGTCGTAGGTCAGCCGACCTACCCACCACAGCTTCGCCAGCGTGTTGGTTATCAGCGAACGCCGTCTGCCCTGTCCGTAAAAATACCTTGACAGCACGTCCTCTTTAGTTATTTTCTTTGATGTGGAAGCTTCCCAGCGCTTGTTCACGAACTCCCACATATCGCCGTGGCACATTCCAGCCCACAGCCGTTCGTCGGAAGCCTGGGTATCCGTTATGTTCATCATGGCTGAATACAGTGTAATAACGTTCTGCACGTCAGCCTTTCCCTGTTCCTTTTCGGCATATACAAAGCTGATATCCCCGACGGTGGTCATAAATTCCCCGAAAGGGTCTTCCTCTCCGAAAAACTCATATATCCAGTCGTTGGTCGGCAGGAGATATTTCGCCAGGTTTCCTTCAACGTTTGCACGCAGGGAAGTCAGTGCGTCATATTTCAAAAAATGCAGCTTCATTGTTCGTCCTCCACGCTGTCGCCAAGCTGTGCGAGCGCATTTATCGCCTTGTTTACCGGAAGCTCCAGCAGCTTCTGCGCCAGCTCGAATGATTCATAGGTGTCAAGCGTGGTCTGATCCAGCTTCAGCCCCTGCGCAGAGAGAGTCCTGCATATCGCCCTGTACCAGCGCCGCTGTTCAAATTCTTCCGTTCCGCTGCGCTTTAGCGTTTCAAATACATATATAAGCGCCGGCAGAATTAGAATCGAATGGAACACCGGCAGATACGCCGGGGAAGCGGACATGACGCGGTAATTGCTGAAGCTTTCTGCGCACAGCGTGATAGCGATTTTTTCTCCGTCAAGGTCTATTTTCATGCTTTCGTCTGAATCCATCGCGCTCCTGCATATTGAGAAAATGGACGGCACCTTTGCCAGTTCGTCTGTTTCCTTGATTATCTCTACGCTGCACTGACCGCCGACCGCAAGTATCCCACCACGCTCGATATCAAAGCTGATGTCGCTGTAGTCCGCGTTGAAAGCAGGGTTTGTATAGCCGTGTATATCCTGCTTTGCGACTATGAACGCGCACACGGACACCTTTCCGTTGAGCCTGCTTTCCACTATGTGCCGTGAACAGTTATCGGAGGAGCATCTGATTATCTCCCGGAATGCGGTGTACGGGCACTCAATATGAATCACGAACTCAGCCTGTCCGCCGCTGATAAGCTGCTGCAGCGTGCTGTCCTGCAAATTCAGCGTAAAATCAAACACGACCTCCCGAGGTCCTTTGCTGATATCCGGCGTGAATGTAAAGCTGCTGCCGGTGTAGTCATCGTTCACCGATGACAGCACAGGATAAGGGTACAGCTTAGATCTGATATCCATACAGCTTCACCTCCATTGAGCTTTGTTCCGCGTAGTCAATAGTAAAATCCACCGACAGCCGCTGACCTGCGGAAAAGCTCCCGAGAATTATTTCGTTGTTATGGCAGGACAGCTTTTTCCCACTGCCTGCAAGGAAAGAATCGCGCACCTTAACGTCAACGGCGCTCTGCTCCCCCGACAGCTGGAATTGCAGATATCCCCACTGAGCGCTCTTTGACGGCGTGAATATCAGCCGATACCGATGTTGTTTGGGATCGGTCATGAAAAGCCTTACACGCATGACGCGCATTTCTGTTTTCTTTCTGACGGCAGAATCGCTCCCGGGGTCCTCGACTCCGACCTGAAAAATACCGGTTCCTTCACCGTCCGCACCTTCACTGTCCCCGCCGCCGCCGAATCCGCCTCCCGACTCGGAACTGTTTTCATCATCGCACATATCTTTGCTTCCGGTGCCGCCGCTGCTTTCACCTTCGGCGATACCCATTCCGCAGTCAGCAGGGGCGCCATCGGAATCCGCATAGTTTTCCGAGCCTTTCTGCCCTGTCTGGATATCGGACATGGCGACGTCAAAATCCTTTGTAGCGCTGCTTATCGTCTCGGTTTTCTCGCCTCCGTCGGATATTCCCTCGTCGTCCGGCAGGAATTCTCCCATTCCCTCTGCGTCAACCTCCTCGAGAGTGGTCTGCATTCCGTACTGCTGCACTATCTCCTTCAGCCGTCTGGACAGAGCCTGTTTATTTTTCTTCGCGGCGGAAGGATTGCTGTGACGCTCGGGTTCCCAGGCGTCATGCTGGGGATTTTCCATCTCCCTGAAATACGCGTTTATCTTTTCGTCTTTAAGAATGCATACTCCTGCGAAGAATATAGTGCCAGAAATACGATTCTGGTCGAATATCTTCATTCCGCTGCTGCGGCTCATGAGTATCTTGCGGTGCAGGTCCTTCTGAATAAGAAGATGCAGCTCTATCATGCCCAGATCCTGAAAGCGCTCGCTTATTACCACAGCGTCGTCCGAAGTCATCGCCTGATAATAGTTGAATACTTCCGGTATAACCTCGCGGTATTGTTCCACGAGCGCCGGCAGCGTCTTTGAAGATATCTCGCAATCGCCCACGCTGACCACAAGGTCGTCCTGGAAAATAGATATCAGGAATTCAGAGAGAACCGCTCTGATAATATCGTCACGCCAGTTTTTTCCCTCGGAAAACGCGGCGATGAACACATCTGTGCCGCTTGTCCGGCGGCGGAATTTACGGTCGAGGGATATGCACTCCGGAATAGCTGCATTTTTTCTTGTATCGCCGTAGAAGCCCATGCCGGTGGTCATGCTGTCCGAGTCCAGACCGAAAATATTCTTTTGCCGGAACGAAACCAGGCGTGCAACTCCCTGGAACGCTTTCAGCCCTTTGTTGTCCAGCGTTGAGTAGAAAACAGTGCGGAAATCCGAGCAGGCGAACGGAGCAGATTTCCCGATGCCGAAGCTGCCTCCGGACGATCCGCCCTTTGACGAAACTCCGGAAGCCTTTACAAGATTCTGCCACGGAGAATTATATTCCTTGTCCGAGCCGGTAAGCCCGGTGGTGTTGAAGTCGCTTATGCGCAGCATGGGTATCTTATCAGATTCAGAACGTTTCAGCGCCCTGGTGAAGAAATCCACGGTCTTTTTGTTACCCTGTTCCCTCCAGAAGCTGCGGCAGGATTTAAAGGCGTCCCTGAGAGAATCAAACTGCTTTATATCGCCGGAGGATATGTATGACAGCGAAAAATCAACCTTTACCGGCTTTCCTGGATCCAGTCTTGCGTCAAGCGAGTTCTGGCATATCTCCCTTGCGAGGGAGCGATAGGGCGAGCCTTTGAACGTTTCTATTCCGGCTTCCCCGATTCCGCTCACTGTGCCGAAATTGTTGCTGGGGAAATTCCAGTCTATGCTCATGTTTTCAACTCCTGACATAAATGATATGCTTATATTTTAACACATAATATACTATATTTCAATATATTTTTGCAAAAATAGCAGGGTTCTGTGTGAAAACTTCAGGCGGTCTGACAGGTGACCTAAGGCAATACCGCACAAAGATTGTGCGCGTATTGCGCAAGTCAGATTGTACAATGAAGATTTGTTGACGGAAGCGATAGCATTTTCAAGTCAACAAATATCGACGCAAGGCTGATCTGTCGTTAGTTTGGTGCAACACAAACTTCATCGTTAACCAAACGATTTTGATTTTGCGCCAAACTAAAATATGCAGGCAAGACACGAGCAAAATCCAATAAAAAGTCTTTGTGCGGTGCTGCCTTAACTCCTGCATAAACTTAAAACGGAGCTGTAAAACAACTCCACAACCAAGCCCGAACAACCATTTGATGGATGTTCGGGCTTACTTATATTGTGAAAAGTAAAAATAAACCGAAAAAACGTATAGCAAAAAGCCAGTAGAGAAATGTCATGTACAGAATGCAACAAGTCGTGAATCAAGCGGTTTTTACAGTGCCTTGCACCCCCGCATGTCGCTTGGGGCGCTCCTCAAGCATTGAACTATCCTCCCTGGCATTATTGTAACACAAGATTCCCTATGTGTCAATGTACAACTTCAGCAAAGGTGTTCATTTCGGGCAACGCGCCTGCTCAACCTGAGCAATATATCTAATGTCCACAATGTAGGTATTGTTTCCGAACGCTCAGAACTCACCACAGTAGTCGTATGCGCACTCGTTCAGAATTTCGCATAATGCTTCTTCAATCACGCCGGGCTGGTAGAGCATTTCTTCGATTTCCTCTACGAAATAACCGTAGCTCAGGAGCAGGTCAATGTCCTCACGGGACACGCCTATTGAGCTTGCGAAATCTTTCAGCTGTTTCACGTCCTGCGGTTCACTTTCGCACGATTCCGGGACATTCCACCAGTCACGTCGGAAGTAATGGTAATCATACATCATCAGGTTTGTTGTGTCAAACATTCCACGCTCCATTGCGCCTGTGTTGTCGATTTTCAGAATGTCACCACAACTGGTGTTGATTTTCTGGTGCTCTATGCTGATGATTCCTAATCTCGTCAGTGCACGGTCAAGAATTGCTTCTGTGCTGGCATAGACATACAGTCCGCAGGTTTCGTAATGATACAGTGCAAGAGGGTTATCGCCTTTGACGAAATATCTGCTTGCGTAACCTCACATCATTGTGAAGTACGCCGTTGTGGGCGTTGCCATGAAGGTCACAATGATGACCGGCATGGTCTGCATCGGATTGGGGCAGGGCGTTCAGCCACTGCTGGGCTACTGTGTCGGTGCGAAAAACTGGGAGCGTTACAGAAGCGCCCTCAAATTCTCGCTTATATTTGCTTTTATCCTCAGTACCGTGCTGACGCTGATCTGCTACCTCTTTACCGGACAAATTGTCAGCGTGTTCCTCACGGACGCTGCGGCGTATGATTACGGTGTTTCCTTTGCACCAGCTTTCTGTTTGGCGCATTCTATGTGCTGATCAACGCACTGCAAGCACGCGGTGCGGCAACAGAACGGCGGGAGCATGAACGCTTCGCTTAGCGGGATCACCCGTGACAGGTGTGAAAACAGCGCCTCGCAGGAGGGGAAGGCGGCGTCCCGTAAGCCGTTCCCATACACCCAGCCATACAGGAACAGTATCATTACGCAGAACAGATGCAGGCACATCCAGGGAGTCAGCCCGAAGATGTTGAGGGTGCGGTAGACCGCCGCACCCCTTTTGTCGGTGATGAATCTACCGGCGTTGAGAAGCCCGATTCCGTAGAAAATTATCACCGGGAACGCCAGGAACATCGCCAAGCTGTTCCGCCAGGGGGGGATATCTGAGCCGCTGTGCGCGGGGTCGCCGTATATCATCAGCCAGTCGCCGGAGCCGTGGCACAGGCAGCCGGGCATTTCGCAGATGAATGAAATCATAAGAGCGCGTTTACCATTTTCCTCGTTCATGGGTGAGTTCTCTCGCCGATTAGTCGGAGCTAATATCATATTGCGATAATGGCGTACTGTCAGCAGGCTCAATAGACAGAGGTCAGCCGAGGGCGGTGTCAAGGCTCATCATGACGACGAACCCGGCGGCGAAGCTCAGCAGGTACGGCAGTACCGGGACGACCAGCCCGGAAAGCAGCACGGTCAGGATGGCGGCGAGGGGCTCCACGGCACCAGAGAGGGTACCCAGCAGAAACGCCCTGCCCTTGCCCATTCCGGAGGAGCGCAGCGGCAGGGAGATTATAGCGCCCTCAGGGAAGTTCTGGATAGCAATGCCGAGGGAGAGCGCCAGCGCGGAAGCGGCACGCTCCAGGATAAACTATGCGGGGCTTTCCGGAAAGTACGGAAGCGGATTTGCCGACCTTGCCGCAGAGGTCACGGCAGAAGGCATGGCAGGAGCCTTCACGCTTACGACTGACGGACGGACTTTATCAGCAGAGAAAATTTCTTCTGTTTTTTCCAGGGTGGATTACAGCGCGGTGAGCCACGTTGCGGACTACATATCCGTCAAGAGCGGTATACGGAACCTGAAAGCGTACCTGCGCTCGGCGCTGCTGTACAGGGCGGTCGGGGAGCTTTCCCAGAAGCCCGCCCCGGCAAAGCGCGACTACGACGAGCAGCTCTGGTAGTCCGCGGAGGTTCTCAGGCGGGAAATATCAGCCCTAGGAACATCACCGCCCCGGCGATATTTCCCTTTGCGGGGAGCTTCGTGGGCGGGAGCGATACAATTAGGAAGTTTTTTGCAACAATTAGGAAGTTTTGCTTGACGGCGAAATGAAATTGTTGTATAATTATTATAAAAATAGGAGCGGGCGCGGCGGAAGCCGAAAAGCCCGGCACACAAGGAGGAAACAATGAAGCATAGATTATTCAAATGCGGCAGGCTGAGCGGAATGCTCCTGGGAGCCGCGGCGCTTCTGGCGATGGTGCCGCTGATGTCGGTTCCGGCTCTGGCTGAGGAACCCGGCGCCGCTTACGCAGCGGCCTCAGCGCCGGCGGCATCAAACTCAGACGGCATGGATTTCACCCCTACGACGGGCTACTGGAAATATACCAGAGAGAACGGCGAAATAAAAGATTTTGGTCCTAACGATGTCGGCTGGACTATTACCGCCAGGGACTGGAAGTGGTACGGAAAGGCCGAGGGCGATATCCAGCCTAATACCCTCGAGATACTGAACGGTTTCGATCTCTATACCACCGATAATTACGCGATAAAGCTCCCGGCGGGCAGCACCGTGATTTTCCATGCCGACGTCCTGCTTGAATCCAAGGTCAACTGCATATACTCCGAAGGATCAATCACCCTTAAGGGCGTGAGCGAAAACAATGACAGGCACACGCTGACATTCGGCAGTGCGGGAATATCCTCCGGATTAGACGTTACAGTCGAGAACCTCAACCTCAAAACCGACCCGGAATCCGTTGAAAGCTACGAATACGCCATTGAAGCGAATAAAAACCTCAGGCTTCAGGACTGCTATTTCTACGCCGGCGACGAATGGAAGGGAAAGAACGTAGTAAACTGCAATACCTACAATATAAGCAGGGACGTTAACATTGATATCCCCGGCTCGTATTTCGCTTCCATCTCCGGATATGGAAACTATATTGCGAATATTGCTGATGTCAGCAACGTTACATACGGCGGCGGCAACAGCAAAATCAAAATTGGCGAAAGCTACGAAAATAAAACCAGCTACCTGAGACCCGCGGACCCCTCCGCGCGCATGGAACTCATCACAAATGCCTTCTGGACGGCGGACTACGGTCAGTATATTTACGAGGAAGCGATGTCCGACACCGACAGCGGCAGTTACAAGACCCTCGGCGGCAAGACCTATTCGATAAAGCTCTCAGACCTGATGAGCACAAACATCAACGAATATAAATGGGTCCTCGTTGACGCCGATTCGCTGAAATCAAAAGGTTACAAAATCGGTTTATATATCGGGCTTGACGGGATCTGGTACCTTAACGTCACCGTACCGAACGAGAATGTGGACAGGAATACAGACGTTTACATTGACTTCTCTGACACAGAGTACGCATTCGGCACCGGGGAGACAAAGAGGCTTCACTTAATTATCGGCGAATCGTTAAAGACCAACAAGCTCGAAATAGTCAACCCGAGCTTAAATAACGCGGACGACCTGCTGAACCATGTTGACATATCCCTTAAATTAAACGACGCAGAGATCCCATATACTAAGGATTCCAAGTTATACTACCTGATCCCGGAGAAGTATGAGTTCAAGCTGTCCCTCCTGCCGAAAAACTGCGAGCTGACAAACGTATTCTACGGGGATTCGGATACGGACTGCGAGCCGATAGGCCCCTCTGTTGACGCGCTCTATACTAACTTTCTGGAAAGCGACAAGGGCGTGTATATCTGGTATTCCGAGTCAGATGAGAAGCAGTACAGCACTCTGAGTATCTCGGACGAGCTTATCAGCGCCGTGAAGGCGGGAAAGATCAACAGCGTTATCGCCTATGAAGACGTGAGCGACAAGACATGGAGACTTGACCGCGCAATAAATGAATTCCCGACCAGCTTCCTGAACGGCAAATCAATAGAAATAACGATCTCCGCCGAGGATTACGGCGTAAGCGAAATCTGCGGGAAAAATCCGCGCTACAGCTCCGAAAAAGAAATGAATTTCTACAAGCTGGACTACCTCTTTGTTGAGGGAGACACTGTGATAACCGCTCCGGTGCGCGAGCTGTGCAAGTTCAACGCATTTTCGGTCAACGGTCCTCAGCCCACAATAAAGGGCGACAGAGACCCATCCGGTATGGGCTACCTCGGCGTGGAGTACATGATAACCGCTCCGTACTCCAAAGGGAAGCTCCTTGTCGGCGCTGACTTCAACGGCACGCCTGTAGAGCCGTACACGGCGGACGATAATGGCTGGAACTACAAGATCACCACGATCAGCGGAGCAGAAAACAAGTTCGTGTTCAAGTACACCGACGTTGCGACCCTCAGGATACCCAAGCCGGAGCACGGCAAGGTGGAGTTCACCGGAACTTTGGACGGCGGCAGGGGCGTTGACACCCTGGCAGACGGCACCAGCGTCTACACACTGGCGACAAACGACACGGTGACGCTCAGGTTTGTTCCCGACGACGGATACAAGTTCGTATCTGCGGCGCAGGACGGCTCTAAGCTGAAAGTCGGTTCTGACGGCACCTGTGTTATAACAATGAAGCAGCTCGCTGACTGGACCATCACGGCGAAGTTTGAGAAGAAGTCCGGAGGGTCTACAGGAGGCTCTACAGGAGGTTCCTCCGGCGGAAGCCACAGATATCCCACTGACTCTGACAAGACGGCGGAGAGCACTCCGACGATGGACGGCAAGCCGATGAGCTGGAACGACATCGGTAATTATCTGAGCAAGCTTCCGGAAAACAGCTCCGCGAAGATCTCGCTGAACGGCAAGACCACCCTGCCCGCAGCAGTTATCAGCGCGATAAAAGACGGAAAGCTCACTGTTGAGTTCGTCATTGACAGTGCAAAGAGCTGGGTAGTATGCGGCGACAAGATCGGCACAGTTTCTGCGGCTGAGCTTGCGGCTTTCCAGGGCAATGCTGACTCCAGCACTCTTCGCGGCGTGTTCGGAGTTGACCTCAGGGTCGGCGGCACGAATGTTCCGGCGGAGCTGAAGCTGTACTTCCGCGAAGTATTCGCGGGTCAGTTCGCGAACGTTTACAAGCTGAACGGCGGCGTTCTGGAGTTCCAGCGCTGCGTAAAGGTCGGCAATGACGGCACTGCGGTGATTCCCGGCGCTGACGCGGCTGGCGAGTACGTTGTTATGGTTTGCGAATTCAGCGACCTCCCCGGCGACGCAGATAACGACGGCGTACTCAGCGCCCTCGACATCTCCGCGATTCTCAAGGAGATGGTAGGCAAGGCGAAGCCCGCGAACGCGGCTGTGTGCGACTTTAACGGCGACGGAGAAGTCAACGCGCTGGATGCAGCGGCAGCGCTGAAGGCGGTCGTAGAAGTAAGGTAATTCGTATCGCGAGATAAATTACGGGCAGGCTTGACGTCTGCCCGTTTTCTGTAAACTATAATTCAGCGTCGTAGTATGCTTCCGAAAAAGTCCATCGGACTGTTCCGGAGGACAGGCTCAGCAAAGACAGCGTGTTGCTCATGGGAGAAAACTCTTACGTTTGTCAATTTTCTCGGATTTCCGGCGTCCGGCGCTTTGCCTAGGACGCATACGGCTATGCGAAAAAGCTGAGCTGTACGACATCAAACCGATTGCAGATAAAATCACGCAGGATATGCTGACCATCTGCGCAAATCAGAATCATTTCATAGATCACCGCCTGGTTGGCAGAGAAATAAATATGCTGAAAAACGTCCACGGCCTGACATTCCGGCTGTTCGCCGACAAGGAGGACGCGCAGAACCACTGCAACGTCGGCAACGGAAAGCTAGCGCTTGATTTCATCTGCGGCTGGATCTCACAGATAAACGGCGAAAAGCAGTAACAAATTCATGTAGTTCCATGAGAATAAAAAGCAGCATCGGACAATGTGTTTCCGGTGCTGCTTTTTATGGGAACCTCTAAAAACCGGTGTGAAAAGCAAAAATGGGCAGGGTGTGCCAGATTCTAGGAAAGCCGACGAAGTAAGGCTGTATGCCTTACGAGGAGGTTTGACGACG
>OGUO01001180.1_pt1 | contig 17880 bp, 18 predicted proteins | sample 1553641 | NCBI WGS metagenome assembly OGUO01 (sample SAMEA2579980, study PRJEB22360) | human gut metagenome | biome: human gut; feature: human-associated habitat; material: faeces | place: Denmark | collected 2008/2010 | reverse complement strand
AGTCGGTCATGGCGCCGACGCCCATGAAGATCAGGGACGGCAGGACAGACCACTCATCCAGTACATAGAAGTAGTACAGAAGTCCGCCTACTCCGTTTGATGTTTCCTCCGGACTTGCGATAATATCCGGATAAATATTTACAAGAAGCATACCAAAAGCGATCGGAACCAGAAGAAGAGGCTCGTACTCTTTTTTGATAGCCAGATACAGGAACACGCATGCCACCAGGACCATGACGTAATTTCCCCAGGTCAGGTTAAAAAACGCGGTCTGATGCATGAGGTTTCCCAGGGTTTCTAAAATGTATCCCATGTCTTAACCTCCGTTGATTTCTCTTAAGGCTATGCCATTAGTTCAGGGATGCCAGTAAATCTCCGGACTCTACAGCCTGGCCTACGCTTACGTTGATGCCTGCTACGGTGCCGTCCTGGGGTGCTACTACCGGGATCTCCATCTTCATTGCCTCAAGAACAAGGATAACCTGTCCCTTCTTAACTGCTGCGCCGGCATTAGCCTTAACTGCAACAATCTTGCCCGGCATCGGAGCTGTAATCTTAACTGCGCCTGCACCTGCCGGAGCTGCTGCCTTAGGTGCTGCTGCCTTAGGAGCTGCCTTTGGTGCTGCAGCTGCTGCGGATCCGGTTCCTTCTTCAACAGTTACTTCATATACATTGCCATTTACAGTAATGGTATAATTTTTCATCTTAATCTCCTTCTGCCGCTTTGCGGCTGCTTTTATGCTCTTTTCCAGTTGTTTGTCTTGCCAACTCTCTTAATAGAACGAACTACCAGACCATTCGGATCGGTACCTTCGCTTGCTGCGATTGCTGCTGCAATAACAGCTACAAGCTCAAGATCGTCCTCTTCTTCTACTGTTTCTTCTACTACTGGTGCTGGTGCAGGTGCCGGAGCAGGCTCTGAAGCCTTCTTCTTTGCAGCTGCTCTTTCCTCTGCCTCATGGATAAACTTGAAGCAGTAGATGATCAAGCTGATGAAGATCAGCATAATGAATACGACTGCCAGACCCATAACGGTATTTAAGGCTGCCTTTGACATCTTCTCACCCAGTGTATAAACACCGTTGAATGCAACAGAACTTAAATTTCCCTTCTTATCAAAGGTAACAGTGACAACTGCATCACGCTTGTCAAAGGTTCCGTCTACACTGACAACATAAAGCTTGTTCTGGTTTTCGTAGCTGACATCAGCAGAATCCTCTTTGATCTCGCTAACTGCGCCGAGTTCTTCCTTTGCATCTTCCCACGCTGAAAAACCAGCCTCAAATGCAGCGGCCTCATCCTCGTCATTTGCCTCAGCCTTTAACTCGTCAAGTGTTTTCTGCTCATTTACAAGTGTATCAATGAGTGCAACTGCCTCTGTCTTGTAGACAGCCATGTCCTCACTTGCTGTATCAGAAGCACTGGATGAGGAGCAGGCAGTCAGCCCAAACGCACACAGCAGCACACTTAATAATACTGCTAACTTTCTTTTCATATCTACCTCTCATTCCACCCCGTGCACACATAGGGGATCATTAATCCGCGATGTGTTCACACGGTACTGTGTTTCTGGATTAAACGGTACCGTGCTTCTTTGCCGGACGGTCCTCTCTCTTTGTGAACAGCATCTCAAATGCTGCTGCAGCGATCTGTCTTGTAGTTTCCGGAGCGATAATGCTGTCTACATAACCTCTCTTAGCTGCAGACTCTGCACTTGCCTGAAGCTTAGCGTAAGCTGCTGCCTTCTCGCTTATAAGAGCATTCTTATCATCTGCCTTTGCAATCTCATCTGCATACATGATCTTTGCTGCACTTACTGGATCCATCATGCCGATGGTAGCCTGCGGCCATGCATATGTCATATCTGCACTGTTGTTCATTGCTAAGGATGCTGTTCCGTTTGCTGCGCCTACGATTACATTTACCTTTGGAGCAGTCATATCATGGAATGCATAAATCAGCTTTGCAGCTGCCTTTGCGATTCTCTTCTCCTGGCACTTTGTTGCCTTGTATCCGGTAACATTTGTCAGTGTTAAAACTGGGATGGAGAATGCGTCACAGAAGTTTACGAACTCTGCTGCCTTCTCAGCACCCTCTGCGCTTAAGGTACCGTCGAAGGTCTCAGCCTCCTTGCCCTCTTCGTCATATAAAGCAGTACGGTTTGCAATTGCGCCGATGGTGTTTCCGTTTAAGCGGATAAAGCCAGTTACCATATCCTTTGCGTAATCCTTCTTTACCTCGAAGAAAAAGTTATCATCAGAGATCATTGGCAGGCTAAGTGCCGGATCTGCTGCTGATGCTTCAAGATCTGTACATGCGCGATTTAAGTCATCTGTGCACTCGCTGTAGGACATGTCATCCTCGTTGTTTGCCGGCAGAATGCTTACTAAGGTGCGGATGCTCTCTAACAGCTCATCTTCCTGTGCAACTACATCTACCATACCAGCCTCGCTGCTCTGGAATGCTGCGTTTGCTGTATTCTCAGTCTTGTTGCCCTCTAATGCATTTGGAGAATTAACGAACAGCTTTGCGTTCTTTGCCTCCATAAATGTGAAATCAGTCAGAGCCGGAACTACTGCCATACCGCCGCCGCAGGTTCCGAAAACTGCTGTGATCTGTGGAACTACGCCAGATGCAAGTGCCTGGCACTCATACAGCTTACCAAATGCCTCTAATGCATCGGTAGCCTCCTCTAATCTCATTCCTGCACAGTCTACCAGACCGATTACCGGTGCACCTACCTTCATTGCAAGGCTGTAAAGCTTTACAATCTTCTTTGCGTGCATTTCTCCGATGGAACCGCCCAGAACAGTTGCGTCCTGGCTGTAAACATAGACAAGGGCACCATCAATAGTACCATATCCTGTTAATACTCCATCTGCAGGTGTTTCTTTGTTCTGCAAATTGAAATCGGTATTTCTGGCAGTAACTGATCCGCCGATCTCAACAAAACTGTTGTCATCAAGCAAAGCACTTATACGGCTGCTTGCTGAATTCTGTGATGTTGTACTCATATTCGTCCTCCGTTTAATTTTTTATTCTAATGGTTAAAACCATCTTCTGCCATTTAACATTGTATCGTTTTTGAGCAAATAATTCAACAAGAATTTGCAATTTTTTGTACTTTTAATAAGACAAACTTCATTTCCTATGGTATAATGAATAAGAATGATAAGGGATACTCTATGTTTTCCCAAAAAGAAAGGAAGTATTTGTTATGGAACGTAAAAATGCATGGAAATCCTGTGATGAAGCAAAGCTCGCACAGGTAAATGCACTCTGCACTGATTATATCAAATTCATCTCCGACTGCAAGACAGAGCGTGAGTGCGTAGAGGAAAGTATTCGTCTGGCTGAGGCTGCTGGATACAAGAACTTAAATGACTGTATCGAGGCTGGTACACCATTAAAGGCTGGCGATAAGGTTTATGCTAACAACATGGGCAAGACAATTGCTTTATTTGTAGTTGGTACTGAGCCGATGGAAAAGGGTATGCATATCCTTGGTGCGCACATTGACTCTCCTCGTATTGATGTTAAGCAAAATCCGCTTTATCAGGATGAGGATTTTGCTCTTCTTGATACACACTACTATGGCGGAATCAAGAAATATCAGTGGGTTGCTCTTCCGCTTGCTCTTCACGGCGTTGTTGCAAAGAAGGACGGCACTGTTGTCAATGTTGTAATCGGTGAGGATCCGTCTGATCCGGTACTTGGTATCTCTGATCTTTTGATTCACTTATCTGGTGATCAGATGGCAAAGACTCTCTCTAAGGCAATCGAGGGCGAGAAGTTAAATCTGACTGTTGGAAGCCGTCCTGTTATGAATGCTGCTGATGACTGCAAGGAGCCTGTTAAGGAGCTGATCCTTTCTATGTTAAAGGAAAAGTATGACATTGAGGAAGAAGATTTCCTGTCTGCTGAGCTTGAGATCGTTCCGGCTGGTCCTGCAAGAGATTATGGACTTGACCGCAGCATGATCATGGGCTATGGCCATGATGACCGTGTATGCTCCTACACTTCTCTTGCTGCTATGCTCAAGGTAGAGAATCCTGTACATACAAGCTGCTGTCTGCTTGTTGATAAGGAAGAGGTTGGAAGCAACGGTGCTACTGGTATGCATTCCCGTTTCTTCGAGAATATCGTTGCTGAGCTTATTGCACTGACTAGCGCATCATACAGCGATCTTATTCTTCGCCGCTGTCTGAAAAACTCCAAGATGCTCTCATCTGACGTAAGTGCTGCATTTGATCCAAATTACCCAGAGGTAAATGAGAGAAAGAACAGTGCTTTCTGTGGAAGAGGCTTCACATTCAATAAGTATACCGGTGCTCGCGGAAAGAGCGGCTGCAATGATGCTAATGCAGAGTATATCGCTTACCTTAGAAAGGTAATGGACGATGCAGGCGTATTCTTCCAGACTAGCGAGCTTGGAAAGGTTGACCAGGGAGGCGGCGGAACTATCGCTTATATCCTTGCAAACCTGAACATGGAAGTTATCGACTGTGGCGTTCCGGTTCTTAACATGCACGCACCGTGGGAAGTTGTAAGTAAGATCGACGTTTACGAGACATGCCGCGGATACGAGGCATTCCTTCGCGCAGAGAAGTAAATAAGATTACTCAAATTTTAAACACACAAAAATCCCCCGGTAGAGGATTTCTCCTCTATCAGGGGATTTTTTTATGGTTACCACGTAGTCGGCAGTCCGCCTCCAAATTCATATCCTGCGGCGCGCACTGCATCTATCCATTCTCCAAGGATCTGTGTGTTTGTCGCTGACTTTGCATGAAGCAGATAGATTGCACCAGGATGAATGCTGTCCATGCAAAGCTGCAATGTCTCTGCCGGATCTTTCTGAGCATCGGAGTTGTAATCTAAATAGTGGAAGCTCCAGAATACGCTCTGGTAGCCAAGGCTTTCTACAAGACCTAATGACTGCTCACTTGTAGAACCCTCTGGGAATCTAAACAGCTTCATCTCGTAACCAAAGTTGTCTTTAACCAGGTTGTGAAGAACCATGATCTCGTTTGTCTGCTCCTCAAGTGAAAGCGATGGCATATTCTTGTGGTTGCAGGTGTGATTTCCTACAGTGTGACCGTCATCAATCATCTGTTTAATGTACTCTGGATTGCTGTCATAAAATTCTTTTGTGACAAAGAAGGTTGCTTTTACGTTCTTCTCGCGAAGTGTCTGAAGAATCTGAGGTGTAAAGCCTGCCTCATATCCCTCGTCCATAGTAAGATAAATTACTTTCTTTGATGTATCTTCAATAAACTTTGCATTATACTTTCCATACAGCTTATTTAAATAATAGCATCCATTCGGAACATTTAACGCATCGCGATCCCTATAGTCTGCAATTCCGCTGAACTCACTCGTACTAAGTGTACTTAAATCACCACTCCAAAGCTCTGTAGCTGCGCTTGGTGCCTGTACCTGCTGATTTACAGTTTCTGGTGCCTTATCTGAAAGATATTCACTTGCAATATAACATGTTGTACCGTTATATTCTACCTTACTCCACTCTGCAGTGTAGCCTATTCTGTGAATGGATGCACCTGCCTCAAGAGAGCCTGCCTTTGCTGCGTCTGTTGAAGCTGCCTCGCGAATATTAACCTTTTGTGTCGCATAAACTTCTTCATCTCGCGGCTCGTAGCTATCTTCTGCCTGTACAGCCTGTGACGATGCAGCTGCCAGACTTGACGCGCTTGCTGACGAAGATGACGATACATTCACTTCTCCTGGCGCTACCGGAACTGGAATTGCTTCTTCCTCTGTCGTTACAGGTATAGTCTGCTCAATTGTTTGTTCTTGTGTTTGTGTCTGGCTTGGCAGCTGCGGAAGACTTGCTGTATCATTATTTTTTTTGCCGCAGCCTGACGAAGCCATCATTACTGCTGCAAGTACAATTACACTGCTTCTCAATTTCCAATTTCTCATCATTGTTCCTTTCACCATTCCTTTTCAAAAAAACCTTGTGTGTTAATTCCAAGCTCTTCTGTCAATGCCTCAAGCATATTTTTTTGTTCTGGCAATGTGCACCATGCAAGCCCACATCCAGCCTCTAGTCCGCCCGGAAGCGGTATCATGCGACCTGGAAGCTTATACCTTGTGGCTGCCTGCTGCATATGCATGGCATCTGTCGTTGTAGGAAATACAACCATCAACTTTTTTTCTCTGTTTAATCTACTCACCTTATACCGCCTGATTTTTCTACAAATTACAGCAGTAAAGAAAGTACACGCATAATATACCAGACAAATGCGCGTTTGTCTACTGCCTGTTCCGGATAAATTGGATATGTACCTAAACATACCTCACTAAGCCAAAATGAGACTTCACCGCAAACTTCATCTTCTAATACGGGCGATGCAAGCTCTTTTCTGGCTCTGATTTGAATTTCAATTTTCTCTCCATCTTTTGCAAGCACCTGATATTTATCTGGTGCATCGGGACAGATTAACTTTACCTGTGACTTTGTCTGCTTAGTCCAGTCATATACACCATCAATAACTGATGCGCTCATTTTGGGTACTGCCGGTGTCTCAAGCTTTTTTGTTTCATAAGCTGACAGCCCATAGTTCATAAGCTTTTTTGTATCAGCCCATTTATAGCTTTTATTTCCCGGCCAACCGCATGCAAGAAGCGATACTATATAAAGACGCCCATCTCTTTCTAGGGCACCGACATAACAATACCCTGCTTTTCCTGTAAATCCTGTCTTCCCTGTCAGTGCACCGTCCATCATCTGCAAAAATGCGTTATGATTATACACTGAAAATGAATACTTCCCTGTCGTATCGGTAAATTCATACTGCGCTGTACGCGTGATCTTTAAAAATTCTTTGCTTTTTGGCGAGGTACGAATGCAATAGCGAAGAAGAAGCGCAAGCTCTCTTGCCGTTGTATAATGTGCCTCATTATCTAACCCGTTTGGTGTTACAAAATGTGTCTGGCTAAGCCCGATCTCTTTTGCCTTTTTATTCATCCATGTAGCAAAGCCCTCTACACTTCCTGCAGCTGCCTCTGCTAAGATAACAGCCGTATCGTTATGGCTTTCTAACATCAATGAATATAAGAGATCCTCGCAGCGAAATGACCAGCCTTTTTGCACGCCAAGATGCACCTGCGGCTGTGAGGCAGCATAGGCAGATGCTGTGCATATTTCTTCTGGCTCCATCATCTCAAGCACAAGAATACATGTCATAATCTTTGTCGTGCTTGCCATAGGCAGGATCACATCTTCCTCCTTACCGTAAAGCAGTCTGCCAGTATCTCCATCAATTAATGCAGCTGATCTGGCATAGAGTGATTCCTGCGCTGGCATTTTTGCTTCATCCTCAGACAACACGATCTGTGCAAACAGCAGGATTGCCACAGCAAATGTTGCCAGTCCTGCCATCATGCTTCGTCTTATTTTCTTTGCTTTATTACTTGTGTTTATAGGATTCACCCACCGCTTTGCATTTTCTAACATACTTTATGCGCGGTGCGAAAATTTTATGAACAAACAAAATCAAAAGCTTTTTATCTCATAGTAAAGTGTTGCCACATATTGGCAGCCCTTCCATATCGGCTCCTTTGACGTATCTTCTCTTGACAGACGCCAATCAAGCCAAAGTTCTTCTGCCGCAAGCGCCATATGACACATAGCAATACCCATGTCAAGAAGCGTCAACTCTTTCATTCGCTTTGTCTGCATAAGACTTTCTTTTTTCATAAAGATATGAATTTTTCCATCCTGCGGCATAAAACGCCAAGGCTGGAGATTGAATGCAGATGGCGCAATCCTTGCTGCCTCGATAATCTTTCGGGCATTTTGCTGCGCTACCGGCGGCTGATTCACAAGCTCTGTTAACTTCTTGCGGCTAGCCGGCTTTTTTACTGCCGTGGCCGCCGCCTTTCCAAATGCCACAACAATCATCGGCTGATACTGGTCAAGATCTGGCTTTGACTTTGCATCTCCAAGATAACATGTAGCAAAGCCCTTTGATACCAGATATAAAACCAGCTGCTCCATCACATATCCGGCATTGACTGCCGCAAATGGATGATCCTTTGCTGAAAGCACCAGATAATATGGTGCCTGCACCAAAAACATGCCCTTAAAAACATGCTTTTGTGTATTGTATGCCTCCACAACGGCGATCCTGTACGCTGCCTGCGGATGCAGCGGTGCAAGTGTCTGAATAAAGCAATTAATCTGCTTCATAATATGCGGATCAATTGCCGTCATCTGAAAACGCCTGACGGAATGGCGTCTGCCTATTGCTTCGTATTGTGTCATGTTTCACCAGCCTTTCAGACAAGTGCTTCCAACTCTGCTACTAACTCTCCAAATAATGCCAGTGCATCGGCTACCGGCTTTTCTGTTGTCATATCTACACCAGCCATCTTTAAAAGATCAATCGGATCTTTGCTCTCACCGCCCTTTAAGAAGCTCATGTAGGCATCTACTGCCGGCTTTCCTTCCTTTAAGATCTTTGCAGACAACGCAACTGCTGCGGAGTATCCTGTTGCATACTGATATACGTAAAATGGTGTGTAGAAATGAGGTATACGCATCCACTCGTATGCAATCTCCTCATCCTTTTCCATATCTGGTCCAAAGTATTTCTGATTTAATTCCAGATACATCTGACTTAATGCTTCTGCTGTCAGCGGCTTTCCCTGTGCACAGTAATCATGTGCAGTCTTCTCAAACTCAGCAAACATCGTCTGACGGAACAATGTTCCCTTAAAGCTATCCAGATAATGATTTAACAGATATTTTCTCTGCTCCTTATCTGTTGTCTTTTCCAAAAGATCATGCATCAATAAGCACTCATTGCATGTAGAAGCGACCTCTGCTACAAAGATCTTGTAATCAGAGTATGCGTAATCCTGCGCAGTTATTGAATAGTAGGAATGAATGGAATGACCCATCTCATGAATCAGTGTAAATACGCTGTCAAAATTTTTTGTGTAGTTTAGCAGTATGAATGGCTGTGAGTCGTAGCAGCCCCAAGAGTATGCGCCGCCTTTCTTTCCCTTGTTTGGATAAATATCAATCCAGCGGTTTTCAAGACCCTCACGCGCATGAGAAAGATAATCCTCTCCCATCGGCTTTAATGCCTCAAGCACCATCTGCTTTGCCTGCTCAAACTCATATGTCTGATTCTGTGCGGCAACGATTGGTGTGTAAACATCATACATGTGAAGCTTGTCTACGCCAAGCACTTTCTTTCTAACAGCAACGTAGCGGTACATCATAGGAAGTGCCTCGTGAACAGCACTTAATAAGTTGTCATAAACGCTCTCTGGCACATTGGAATCTGCCAAATACATAGCACGTGCTGATGAATATTTTCTTGACTGTGCATAAAATTTTGCCTGCTTTAAGTTGCCGCGGTATATTGCTGCAAATGTATTCTTTAAGCTTGCAATCTGACCGTAAAGTGTCTTAAATGCACCTTCTCTTACTGCACGGTCTGGTGACTCCATGTAGGAAATATATGTGCTGTTTGTCAGCGGCAGATGTGTGCCGTCCTCAAGCACGATATCAGGATACTTCATATCAGCATTCATTAACACGCTGAAAATATCATCTGGTGCCTCTGCCATGTCTCCTGCTGCAGCTAAAAGCTCTTCTTTTTCTGCATCTAATGTGTGCTCCTGTCCGCGAAGCATCTCTTCAATCTTTCTTCCATAATAAGCAGTGCGCTCATTTTCTTTTTCTGCAGCTTCTAACTGCTCCTTGCTGTAAGAAAGAATCTCCGGCTCTACAAAGGCACTAGCTGCGCCAATATTTACGCCAAGGCTGCCGATCTTTGCTGACATTGTCTGGTAGGTGCTGTCTGTCGTGTCCTGATCAAAGCGCATTCTTGCGTAAACACTCAATTTGCTTAAACGGCGATGAAGTCCATAGTAAGCATCGAGAACTGCCGGGATCTTACTAACGTCTGCTTCAATTGCCCCCTTTAACTTTGCAAATTCTGCTGCATCCTTTTCAAGAGCGGCGTAATCCTCTTCCCACAATTCATTGTTTGCATAAATGCTTTCAAGGTTCCATGTATCTTTTACATCAATATCTTTTCTATCTTTTACTTCCATATATGCTTCCCTTCAAAAAATTTTAGAGCTTTTCGCCCTTACATTATTCTATCATACCGCAGAAAGCGGTTACTTGCAACTTACAAAATTTTTACAAAGTGCGTGCGAAGCTCTGACAAACTAGGAAAAACTCCTTCGCACAGCGCGCGCGTTGCCTCATCTGGCTCATCTAAGTCAGGAATCATGAAAACACGGCATCCTGCTGCGGCCGCAGCACGTACACCATTTGGCGAATCCTCAATTGCAATACAATCTGACGGTATACGGCCTGCTTTTTCACATGCAAGCTGATAAATATCTGGTGACGGCTTTCCGTTTTTTACCATAACAGCACTTATTATTTCGTCAAAATAAGATGACAATCCTGCCATTTCAAGGTAACGGTTTGTGCGCTCAAGATCAGTTGCCGTTGCGATCATGCAGCGTATCTGACGGCTTTTTAGCCATAAAAGAATTTCTTTTGCACCGGGCTTTACAGTAATGCCATCTCGTTTAAGCATTTCTTCCATGATCTTTTTTCTATATGCACGCATTTCATCATACGGAAAGCCTTTTCCATATTTTTCTTCAAAAAAGCGATACACATGCGGCCGGCCAAGACTTCTAAGGTCAAGTGCCTCTTCTTTTGTAATGGTATAACCAAATTTTGCAATTGCTTCACACCAACACACATTGTAATATTTTTCTGTGTCAATCAGTGTTCCATCCATGTCAAAAAAGACAGTATCCATAGTTTTCTCCTTTGCAGCACGGGACGTTTTGCTGCCCCACACTATAATCATACCGAATTTTATTTTTAATTGCAAGGTATTTTCCTGCACCGAAGTTCTTTCGTAACATAGCACCGTGAACTATAAAATAAACGCGCGTATAAAGCCCCTTCTTTCTGTGCATCCTTTTAATGCATAATTTATGGCGGCAGCGACTGCTGCGGAAAGGAAGGATACAGATGGCAGGCTACAAAGTGGAAATCTGCGGAGTCAACACGGCAACGTTGCCTCTGCTTGACAGCAGTGAGAAGGAAACTTTGTTCCACCGAATCAAAAATGGAGATCAACAGGCGCGTGAGCTTTACATTACTGGAAATTTACGTCTCGTTTTAAGTGTGATTGGCCGCTTTTCTTCAAGCGGTGAAAATATTGATGATTTGTTTCAGATCGGCTGCATTGGCTTAATGAAGGCAATTGACAATTTTGATCTTAGTCATCAGGTTAAATTTTCAACCTACGCAGTTCCGATGATCATCGGTGAGGTAAGACGCTTTTTGCGGGACAATAACAGTATACGTGTCTCTCGTTCCCTTCGCGATATCGCTTATAAAACTGTTTCCGCAAGGGAAGCTCTGACAAGGGAGCTTGACCGTGAGCCAACTCTTGACGAGATTGCTGAGCGTACAAGCATCAACCGCGAGGAAATTATTCAGTCGCTTGATGCGATTCAAAGTCCGCTCAGTCTTTATGAGCCCGTTTACAGTGACGGCGGTGACACGCTCTATGTCATGGATCAAATCAGTGATAAGAAAAATAAAGAGGATAACTGGGTTCAGGAGATTGCACTTTGTGAGGCATTAAAAAAGCTCCCTAAGCGGGAGCAGCGCATCATCAAAATGCGTTTTTATGAGGGAAAGACTCAGATGGAGATTGCACAGGAAATACACATTTCCCAGGCACAGGTCTCTCGCCTTGAAAAAAGTGCCTTAAAAACAATGAAGGGATATCTCAGCTGAGATACCCCCTACATAGGATGCCAGGGTCAAAAGCTACAAATCCGATCATGCTTGCACGACAAGGATTTGTAGCTTGGGACCCGCTAAAATATGAGAATGCAGCGATTTTCGAAGAAAATCAGCGAATCCGAATATTTTTAGAATTGCGAGAGTTACGAAGTAACGGAGCAATTCGTGGGCATCCTTTAAGCTTACCGAATGAACGAGAACACGCCTCCGCTTACTAATCCCATGATGATGCCTGCCAGCACGACACCACACATAACAGCAAGTGTGCTCTTTTTAAAATCCATATCAAGAAGGCTTGCTGCAAGTGTTCCTGTCCATGCGCCTGTTCCCGGAAGCGGTATTCCTACAAACAAAAACAGTGCCACATAAAGGCCTCTTCCTGCCTTTTCCTGAAGCTTCTTTCCGCCTTTCTCTCCTTTTTTAAGACACCAGTTGAAGAATCCGCCAATGTACTTTTTATCACTTCCCCACACGAGAATCTTTCTTGCAAATAAAAAGATAAATGGCACTGGAAGCATATTTCCAAGGATACAGATGATGTAAGATGGCAATAGCGGAAGTTTAAATCCGATTGCATACGGAATTGCACCTCTTAACTCAATGAGCGGCACCATGGAAATCAGAAAAATAATCAAATACTGCATAAATAAAATAACCATACCTTTCCGCCGTATCTGTTAACGGCTGTGTGCGTTACTGCATCAGACTGTTTAAGCGGTTCATTGACTCAATCGAACTGATTGGATCAAGTCCATTTAAGAACATTATATCGACCGTATTTATTCCCTCTGTCTGTGTGACAGTACGAATATATTCTGTAATATTTCCGTTGTATTCTCTGTAGTCAAACCAGTAAATAAACTGATAATGATCTGTTAAATACGGAACGAATGCATCTGCATATGATTCCTTTACAAGAATACATGCCTGTCCATTTGCGACATTTGGGTTTTCAATATAGCTAAATGGCTGATCTCCTGCTGCAAAGCAGCTGTACTTTTGTGTACTGCGATAGCCTGATACATCGTTTATGATAGGCCAGTTTAAGGTATTTCCATCAGTATCTGTAAATGTCATTCTGTCACATGTAAGCGGCTTATATGCAATGACTGTATCTGGATTTGCTTCCATTGCTGCTGCCTGCGTCTCTGTGTAATATGAACCTGTAAAGCCTGGGAATGTTACCTGCTCATATTCTTCAAGCGCGTGCGCATCTACGCCCTTTTTCTGTGCCCACGCAGTGTAAGCATAATATGCACCAAGTCCTGTCCAGTGGTGATCTGTTCTAAAATAAATATACTCATCTGTATGCGCTGCAAGCACATCGTAAATATCAATATTTTTAACATTTGAGTTAAAGCTTGCCACATAATAATCAGTTGCCGCCTTCTCGTTTCTCCAATCCGGCTCTAACTGCGCACGCTCCTCATCTGTCAGATAAAAAGCTTCGCTGTTTGGAACAAGCATAGTATACACATTTGCTGTTCCTGCAAAGGTATCTGCAATGCGGTTAACCATATCAATATATGTTGTAGCTGCCTGCTGGTTAAAGAAATACATACCGTAACCAGTATCTCCCTCTACATAAACACCATTTAATGTCTGACCTGTAATAGCAGGAAGTGAATATGACGGATCATCTGTCGGAAGCACAATCTGTGCCGGTGCTGTTGCCTTGGCCGGTGTACTTTCTGCTAGCGCTGTAGTTACTTCTGTCTGAACAGATTCCTGCTCTGATTCTTCTGTAACAGCCTCAGATGTCTCTTCATTTTCATTTTTTGTCACAACTGGAATCTCATCTGCTGTGCCCTTATTTGATACAATCTGCTTTGTTTTTATTCCATAAAGCTTTTTCATAGCATTGCTTCCTGACATCCACACATCACGAAGTGGATAGGAATCAGAGTACCATGTGGAAATATCAGAAAAGTAACTTCCATCTAACACACCTGAAACAGTAATTTGCGGAAACTTTGCTAACTCTCTTTTTTCTAGTACCGATTCCTTTGGACGAACAGGAATCATCAATCCGAGAATACAGCAAAATGCCATTACCACAATAAATAAAAACAATCCAAACGTTCTAGCCTTTTTATAGGCCGCTCGTTTTTGTTTCATAAATTCTTCTTTTTCTTTTTTATCCATGACAAACCTTTCTTTCGGACTTAAATTAGAACTGGAAATACAAGAATGGATTGTAGCTGTCTCCAACAAGTGCCAAAAGCGACAGCAAAATCAATATTACCGGTGTAACTGCATCCAAATAGTACAAAAGTGTTGGAACCTTTTTCCTTTTATTTTCATAGTGATATGCCGCCATACGCAGATTCTTTCCAATTGGGAATACTGCGATAATGGAAATAATAAGAAGGAAAATATTATTTAACAATGTATAGAGTGTAGAAAGATTTCCAGCCATATGACCAAAGCCAAACATACCTGCAAGAACGTTTCCAAGCTCTGCCATATTCTCAAATTTAAATAATACCCAGCCGAAGTATACTACAAGCATTGCATAGATCCATCCTACTGCTCTTGGCAGTCTTTCGAGCACCTTCTTTAACACAAAGCGCTCCAATACAAGAAATACGAAGAAATAAAGTCCCCACAATATGTAGTTCCAGCTTGCGCCATGCCAAATTCCTGTAAGTGCCCACACAATGAACATATTGCGCACAGTCAGAAGATCTCCTCCTCTGCTTCCGCCAAGCGGGATATACACGTAATCACGGAAAAAGCTGCTAAGTGAAATATGCCATCTTCTCCAGAAATCCTGTACAGACACTGAGCTGTATGGATAATTGAAGTTTTCAAGATAATGGAAGCCTACCATCTGTCCCATACCAATGGCCATATCAGAATATGCGGAAAAATCAAGATAAATCTGAAGCATGTAAAAGAGCATTCCTAGCCAAAGTCCTGCTGTTGTCGCACTCTGTGTATTAGCAAGAAGTGTATCAGCAACAGAAGCACAGCCATTTGCTAAAATTGCCTTCTTTGCAAGACCAATTGAAAAACGGCGAATACCATTAGTCAGATCTGTAAGTGTTACCTTTCTGTCATCAATTTCTGCTGCAACTGTCTGATAACGTACAATCGGACCTGCAATGCACTGATGGAAAAGGCTGCAGTATAAAAGAAGCTTCCAATATGCCGGCTGTGCAGCAACTTCCTTTCTATATACATCTACTACATATGAAAGCAGCTGGAAGGTATAGAAGGAAATACCGATTGGAAGAATAATCTTAGTTGCCTCTTTTGGAAAACCAATCAGTGCACTCAAATTTCCTGTAAGGAAATTCATGTACTTAAAAAAGATAAGAAGACCAAGCAAAACAAGACACTCTGCCCACATCCAAAGCTTTCTTGTTTTTTGCTCCTCATTTTTTTCAATCATAAGCGCACACAGCCAGCTCCAAAATGCCATTCCGGCAAGCAATAGCAAATACGCAGCACCGCCCCACGCATAAAAAATGAGTGAAAATACGAGCAGTACAATATTTTTCTGACGAATCGTCTTTACCGAATAGTAACAGACGAGGTTTAATGCCAGAAATAAAAACACAAACAAAAGACTTGAAAAGACCATCGCTTTATCCCTTCTCCTTAATTATTTCTCAATTTAACATACAGAGCCATTTTATTAAATTGAGATAGGTTTGTCAAGTCAATAACTTTATCTTTGCACAACCGTAAAAAATTGTTAAGAAAAAAGCTGCAAACGTCTTTTACAGCGTCTGCAGCCTAAATTTTCAATAAATATTTAAATACAGAAAAAGCATGGCATGAAGCCGCCTCCACACATACTTGAAGCACACATGCAGCAGCAAAGATCTGACAGACAATTTGAGCGCCCGTCTGTGCCAAAGCCATACTGGGTACCTCTGTCGGCATACCATCTGCCATTGTTCTCAAGACGGCTCACAAGCTGACGATACTCGGCATTTCCCGGCTCCATCTGTACTGCCTTTCTTGCATACTCAAGCGCATTGATCTGATTTCCGATACCTGAATTTGCAATCGCGCTGTAATAATACCATCTTGCATTTCGTTCCTGAATGGAATTTAAGACATTACATGCTTCCTGATAATGACCAGAGTTTATAAAGTTTCGTGCGGCCTGCATACGAGGCTCTTCCTCGCGGTCCGACGCACCAAAACCACCGAAGCCACCAAATCCGCCAAATCCACCGAAATCTCCATAATCAGAGCCATTTCGATAGGAACCGCCTCCATAGGAAGAATTTCCGTAGCCACCTGAATAACCACCGTAGTGGGAACTGCCTGGTCCATACTGGCTGCCTGCTGTTCCATGGCCACCATACTGACGCTCTTTCATGATCTGGTCATATGCCGCCTGTACCTTTTTAAACATCTCCTCGGCCTGTGCCTTGTTTGGATTATTGATGTTCGCATCCGGATGGTACTTTCGGCTCAAATTCCGGTATGCCTTTTTTATCTCATCGTCCGACGCATCGCGGGACACTCCTAAAACCTGATATGGATCCATAAACACACTCATTCTGCTGCTTTTTCTGCAGCCTTATTTTCTCCCTCACCGGTCGTTTCCGGTTTCTTTCGCTCCTGCGTCACACGTGTATACTTCGCCCATACACCCGCATACAAAATATTTCTCATAATCTCTGCGTTGTCAATAATGGGAAGTACTTCAAATGCCCGGCAGCAGCAGCTCATAATTAACTCAAGGTACTGACGCACCTTTTCTTCAAAGCCTTCTTGTTTATACAGCTCCTTAAATGGGTTGTAGCTGCCATCCTTACTATCTTTCTCTACATCATCATAGGCATCCATCAGATAAATAAATTTGCCCATGTAGTAGCCCATCTGACGCAGAGTATCCTGCCAGTAATCGTCTTTTGCTGCATAAATCTCTGCCATAGCCTCTCCTGTGAGGTTGGCTGCGGCCTCGATATTTTTTTCATTGGCGGCCTCACAAACATGAAGCTTTTGTATATAAGAAGCGATTGCCTTATGCTGGCGCGGATATTTCTTTGCCAGCTTTCTATAATTTTTCTGCATCAGGTGAACCATATTTAATGAAGCAAAGCTATGCTCATCAAGCCAGTTATCCATATGGTTATGATAAGCAAGCATATAGTTCATATCTGCCGCATAGCCAAGCGACTCTGTGACTACTGCCGTCTGACTAAGCTGCTTTTTTGATTTCTTCTTTAACAGCGGACGTTTAAAGCCTGGACGACAAACACGCTTTGCCGGTTCTTCCTTTTCTTCATAAAGGCTTGACAATAGCATGCCCAAAAATGTCATATCATAGTTTAGCATCGTACAGCCTGCCAGTCCATAGCGGTCTTTTAATACTCTGCAAAGTCCGCAGTAATAAGACTCGTACGTCTCAAGCTCGCGAACTTTAAGTTCACCGCGGTTTATTGTAACATATCCAAACATATTTGTATACCCTTGTTTTTATTTCCAGTTTTTATGTTCTCTTTACAAACTTCTGTCCGCACTTTGGGCAGGTGATTTCAATTTTGCCTTTTCCCTTTGGAACACGGATCTTTTGACCACATGACTTATTTGGGCAGATATAAACACGATGTGTCTTATCTGCGCCTGTCGGATGGATTTTTTCTTTGATATTTCTTACCATTTCCTGATAACGCGCATTCTCTGCTCTTCTCGCTGGGATATTCTTTGACAGTGCCCGGTAATCAGCATATGCAAATAAGGCAATTCCAATCATTTCAAAGAGAAAATTTTGAGTAAACCCTGCAAACAAAATGAAGATAAGTGCTGCAATAAACAATGTCTGTGACATCTGATCAATGCCATATCTCCCTCTCATAAAATTAATCAAATAATTTTTTATACGTTCCATACATATCACGCAGCTGTTGCTGCCTTCCTTTCTAAATAGTAATTTGCCTGTTGAATAGTATATTCCTGTTTGATGAAATTTACAAGAATGCGTTCCTTAAGAATTTGTAAAGTTTTACGAAATTTAGTGTTACCCGGTAGGTTACGAAAGCCCCTCGGTGTAATGGTTTCGTCGCCGGACCAAACTCCGCAGG
>OGUO01001172.1_pt1 | contig 17912 bp, 18 predicted proteins | sample 1553641 | NCBI WGS metagenome assembly OGUO01 (sample SAMEA2579980, study PRJEB22360) | human gut metagenome | biome: human gut; feature: human-associated habitat; material: faeces | place: Denmark | collected 2008/2010 | reverse complement strand
GAGAAGGAGAGAAGGAGAGAAGGAGAGAAGGAGAGAAGGAGAGAAGGAGAGAAGGAGAGAAGGAGAGAGCCTTTGCTAAGGATATTCGGTGTTGCCGGCAAAAACGGAGTTGTGCCGTTGGCCGGTGACGGGACAAAAGAATAAAGGAAATGTTGTTTATGCATGGGAGAAGTTTGTGTTTGCCGTTCGGGACGGATAAAAGATAAGGCCGGCGAAAGACCGGTGCGGGCGGATGGCGGGACCGGCGGCTCAAGGATGGGGTTTGGTGCACATACAGGGGGAAGTTTGTGTTTGCCGTTCGGGACGGATAAAAGATAAGGCCGGCGAAAGACTGACGCGAACAGATGGCGATGTGCCTGTCCGGCGGAAGACCGGCGTGAGTGGGCGGCGGAAAGGCCGGGCAAAAGGCGGAGATGTTTGAAGATGACAAAAAAAGTCCATGCCTTGGAGCATGGACTTTAAAAATAATCCGTTTTTGGATTTCAGAGGATGATATGAGGCACAAAATGACTCATATTATCCGTAATGCGTGAAGTCGTTTCCCGGATGCCGATACCGGCCGGTTCGCCGCCGATAACCCAGCTGCCGATAACCGGATACCAGCCGTTATGGGCGGGAATTTCCACCAGCTGCTGATAGACATGGCCCTCTTTGCCGTATTCTCCGCCCGATTCCTCAAGCAGCAAGCCGTTGCGGACCAGTCTGATGTTGGCGCCTTCGCGGGAAAAAACGGGTTTCCGGCAATAGGAAGAGAGTTTTCCCGGTTCAAAAAACGCCGGCAGGATATAGGGACTGTGCGGAAACAGTTCATGGAGAATCGGCAGCATGGCCTTGTCGGACATGAGGGATTTCCACAACGGTTCCAGCCAGCACATTTCCGTCATGCAGGCGTCGGGGTTCTGTTCAAACATCGTTTCCCACGGAAACAATTTAAACATGCATGAGATCGGGTTTTCCGGCGAGGCATACAGCGTACCGTTGACGTGCATGATGTCTTCAATGTCGATTTCTCCGGTTACCAGCCCGGCCTCGATGGCGGTGGCAATCAGATACTTCAGCGTCATGTTGTCTTCTTCGAAATCGCTGACGGACGCGAAGAAGTACTGATCGCAGCGGTAGGCTTTGTGGATGTCTTTCCAGGAGGCGACCAGGCCCTCGTGGATGCCGTTGAACTGGTCGTTTGCGGGAAACACGTCTTCTTTCCACTGCCATTGGACGACGGCGGCCTCCAGGAGAGAAGTCGGTGTGTCCGCATTGAACTCCAGCATTTTCAGCTGACCGTCGACAAGGGCAAAGTCGAACCGTCCGTAAAGCGAAAGGTCGTCTTCTTCCCAGCTGCGGCGAATGAAGTTCCGCACTTTTTGCGGAATCCGCAAAAGGTCGAGCCGGCGGTCGTCGTACAGGCATTTTTCCACCGCCTGACAATACATGTCGTAGCATTCGGCGGTTGCTTTTTCGATTTGTTCCACTTCTGACATTGAGAGGGCGTAACAGGCGTCTTCCAGCCAGTAGTCTTTATGAAAGGTGAAACCCAGGTTTTCGACAATCCGTTGATAATTGTCGCGCGGTTTAATGCTTTTTCTTTCCATAAATTTGTTGTCAGTTTAGTGAATTATGCCCCGAACGAACGCGAAGAACCCGATTTGAAAGCTTTGCCGGTCGAACTTTTGGGACCCGTGCCGTACTTGCTGCCGGAAGAATTCGGTTTGGACGAAGGTTTGTAAAAAGACTGGCTGATGCCTTTGGGAGCGTCGATTTTCAGTCCGTTTGTGTTCGTCCAGGAATTGCTGCCCGGATAGTAGTAGTACATCGGCGGATTGCCTGCGGAGTTGGAAGTTACGGCCCAGCGGTTGAGCGCTGCGTTGTAGATCCAGAAATTTCCGTGTTCGTCGCGGCGTTCTTCTTTGTCTTTGGGATTCTGCGGCAGGGCGGTTCTGCTCGTGCATGAACTGAAAAGAGCAAGAATCGATACCCCGGTTGCGAGAAAGACTTTTTTCATCGTTTTCATAATAAAGCGTTTTTAATTTGACAAAAAAATTGTTTCATAGCCGGGAATGATGGAGTGTTTTTGTTAAAAAGTCAAGAAAATTGTCTGCTCTTAAAGACAAATATTGACAAAACGAAGGCGGCGTTTATAATTATCTTATCAGTAACAAAAGTGCAAAAGAGGTGTGTTATGGCAGAAGAGGAAAATCAACGGGAAGCGGACGAAGAACGGATGATCCGGCTGTCGGCTCCGGCCGTTTTGGACGATGAAGCGCTGAAAGCGGTGATGACGGAAGACATTGCGAGCAATCGACCCGAGTATATGGCCGAAGTGGCGGAAAGACACGGGCTTGACCTTGAACGGGATGCCGCCGCCGTAAGGGACACGGTTTATGAAGAGCAGCTGGGGGTGATTGTCGAAACCTGTATTGCCAACGCTCTGGATGAGAATACGATCGATTCCTACGCGCTTTTGCAGAGAGCCTGTTATTTCAGCCCCGAAGACATTGCCTATATGAACGCGGCGGAAGGCGAAAACCTGTCCGCGAACATTGCCAAATACATTGAGGAGCGTTTGAGCGGGGTGAAGGTGTTGACGCCGGTGATCCGCTTTACCAACGCGGTCAACGAAGCGATTTTGTATTCGACCGGCGACTATCCCAATTTTACCTCTTACAAAGCCAACCAGCTGAAGGAAAAGTTTGACGACAGCGGTCTGAAGCTGACGGATGAGGAAAGAGGCAAACTGCATTTTATCGCGTCCAGAATGTATCGAAAGCTGGGTGCGCAAGCGAGCCCGCTTTCCGATAATCATGCCGGCGTGCAGGAAGCCGAATGTCTGCGCAAGGTGTTGATGCTCAGCCGCGATTACAAACTCATTTCCTATTGTCAGAACCGTTTGCCGGAAAAGAAAGACGAACAGAACATTGTCCGGGCGTATAAACATGCGCTGACCAAAAAGCAGAGCAGGGGCGATATGTACAAGATCAATGCCGAACTGGCCGGGCTGTATCTGATCCGTGCGAGGGCAATCGGCTTTATGACGAAAAATTCGCGCAAGGAGATTGCCGCCGGCAAAGCCGTCAAGTATCTGTTGGGTGCTTACCGCTATGCCGATAGGGAAGACCGGCTGCCGGTGTTAAAGCGGATTGCCGATATTCAAATGGTGCAGGGAAACATCGAAGGATGGATAAGTACCAAAGAAGTGATTGCGATGAAATTTTTGAAAGGCGAGGAACGTTGTCTGGTTCTTAATTCCATTGGCGACAAAACCGGCGAAATCGGCTTTTACCGGAAAGCGCTTGAAGAATGCGACAAAGCCCGGATGCCGTCTTCGTCCAAAATTCATGTGCGGGAAGTGACATATGAAAAAATAGCCCTGAAAGCAACGGACGAAACGGTTCGCAAAGAGGCGGAGCAGCAGCTGGCGGAGGTAAGACGGCAAAAACAGCAGGCCTATCGGCAGTTGCTGAACGGCGGAAAAGGGAAAATCTGACGGCGGGTGTTTTGCGGCCGGAAGTTTGGTATATGATAAAAGCCCCGTTTGACGGGGCTTTTGACGTGAATGCGGGCAGGCGTTTTATTTGTCTTTGCCGCAGCCGCAATGTCCGGAATCTTTTTCGCCGCAGTCTTTGCCGCACTGACAGTTGTCGCCGCATTGGCAGTCTTCGCACTGGCAGTTCGGATTGTTGCATTTTCCCATTTTTTTCTCCTCTGAATATATAAAGGTTGCTTGATCAATATAGTCTGCCGTTTGTGCGCTGTCAACGATTTACCATTGTTCAAGGGCGTCAAAAATGTGTCTGAGTTCGCGGGAGTCCTCTTCGCCGATGCCGGTGATGTAGAAGATTTCCCCGCGGGCGGGGTTGATGATGCAAAACTGTCCGCAGAGGTCTGTAAATCCGCGGTCGGCGGCGGTTTCTCCCGTTTCCGGCAGGGAAACTTCGGTACGGCGCGGGAGAAAGGCGTATTCTTTGGCAAAAACGGGATTTTGTTCGATTTGTTCAACCGCCGGCAGAAAAGAAGAAGGGTAAACCGGTTGCATATCGGTAAAATAAACGACAAACTTTTGATTTTCGTTGTAGAAATTGCCGTATAAAAGCGAATTTTGCAAATATGCGACGACGGGCGGGGGCAGGGGAATCGTCTGCGCGGTTGAACCGGGCACCGCTTTGCCGGCGGGCGGAGTTTCTTTCGGACGGCCGAACAACAGGCCGCCGGCCGCGAACGCGGCAACAAGAAGGAAAATAAAAAAGATTTTTGACTTTTTGCCGTTCATGACGTTTTCTCCCGGTTAGCATTTTATTATTGGCGGAGAAAGATTAAAGAATAATAAATTTTGCCGGCTTATGAACTGCCGTTGACCGTTCCGCTTTTCGGCCGTTCGTTCCGGGCGCAGCGCAAGTCTTCCGGTTGGGACGGTTTTCGACGTTTGTATGTTGACGCCGGCGTTTGAACCGAAAAAAAGCACTGCCGAAGCAGTGCTTTTTTGCCGAAGCGGAACCGGTCAGAACAATACCTTTGCGCTGAGGCCGAGGGTGTAGCTGTAATCGACGTAGTCGTTGTAGTTGCCGCCCAGATAGTAGTCGCCGAAAATGCCGACGGCGATGTTTTCTTTGACAAAGTAGTTGGCTTCCGCCTGTGCCCACCAGGTGTTGGTGTTGGTGCCGTCCAGAGTGAAGTCGTAACGGATACCCGCATCTACCGAATATTTGCCGCCGGTCTTGTGGAAACCGTTGAACCAGGAATATTCCATCGGGCGGTCAGCATAATCGATCCGGCTGTCGGCCGTAAACGAGGTGTAAGGCATCCAGCCGTTTTGCAGGTCATAGCCCAATTTGACGTTGGCGCTGATTTCCTTGTACCATCTTTCGTCGTTGCCGCGATGACCGTACCAGCTTTTCGGGTCAAAGGTGTAGTAGGAAGCGCCGACCTGAGCCAGCCAGTTGCCGTGCTGCATGTTGTATTTGGCGCCGATCGCATAGTCGAAGTTGTGATCGTTGTTGTATTCCTGATTGGTAAGGCCTTCAAAATCGAACTGGTTGCCGATTTCCGCAACAACGGAGAAATTGTCGGTAACACCATAAGTGATTTCTTCGGATGCGCGGAAATCCTCTCCGGCGCCGGCGTTGTGTTTCAGCGAGGTGCGCTCATACTGCAGGGAAGTGTTTGACAATACCTTTCCCGCGCCCGGCAGGTACATCGGGGCAGTAATGTCTTCCGCGTTGGCAGCACCGGCAAACATAACGGCGGCCGTTGCCAAAAGAATAGTTCTATAGTTCATGTGAAGTCTCCTTGGTTATTAAAACTTTTGTGAATAAAAAATATCACAAAAGTACTGTATCAGATAATTCGGAGATTTCAACAAATAAAAGTTTTCCGTTCGCATTTTGTGAGCACATGAAATGTTATGAAGCCGCCGCGGTTTCGTGAAAAGCCCGGTTTTGTCTGTTTTTCATGAAACGCAGCAAAGTCATGCGGTCGACTTTCAGTTGTCTGGCAATTTGCGCCTTGGGGACGTTTTTTTCGAGCATGGTGTTGATGCGTCCCTCAAGCCCGGTAAGTTTCAGCTTTTTGTTGCGGCGTCCGGCAGGGCGGCCGAGTTTTTTGCCTTCTGATTTGATCCTGGTCAGCGCTTCTTTTGTTCGCTGCGAAATCAGGTTGCGCTCTATTTCCGCCGAAAGGCCGAAGGCAAAGGCCAGCACCTTGGACTGAATGTCGCTGCCCAGCCGGTAATTGTCTTTTATGGTCCAGACCTGGGCTTCCGCGCTCAGGCAATAGTGAAGGATGGTCATTACCTGCAGCATGTTGCGTCCGAGACGCGATATTTCGGAAGCTATTAAAATATCGTTTTTGGTGAGCTTCTTCAGCAATTTCCCGAGTTTGCGCTGACGGAAGTCAGTGGCGCCGGAAATCGTTTCTTCAAACCAGCGGTTGATGATGATGCCGTTTTTTTCGGCAAACTGCCTGATTTCAAAACGTTGGTTTTCCGTTGTCTGTTTGTCGGTGCTGACCCTTATGTATCCGTATATCATGATATATCCTTTTATGTTTAGCAGTTAATTCTCGTTCTGAGTTATAATTATAATTCCGAAAGTGCGGCAAAATAAGGTGTATTAAATTGCGATGTTTATATAAATTGTGTGTAAGGCAAAAAAGAAACGTAAAAACTTAAGCTTATAGCCGAAAGAAAACGGCTTCCCGCAAAAGGTGTGCAACTTAAACTGATTGGTGATGTTTAATTGCTACCTGAGTTTGAGCGCGGCGTCCGAAATAATCTTTCCGGGCGTTTGCAAAACGGCAGAATATTTGCGCTTATGCCGTTTTTTGCGAGCGGTGCCGCGGTTTTGCTTGATTTTTGCCGGAAAACTGCTTTTATAAAAGAACTTCGGAAAAAAACGGAACGGAAACATGTGGGAAGAGTACGGGTTTGTCGGATTGTTTGCGGTCAGTTTCGGCGCGGCGACGATTTTGCCGGTCAGTTCCGAGCTGGTTTTCGCTTCAATGACGGGGGCCGGTTTTGATCCCGTCATCTGCATTTGGGCCGCTACTGCCGGCAACTGGCTGGGCGGTATGACGACTTACGGTTTGGGACGGCTGGGAAAAACGGACTGGCTGAGCAAATATTTTAAGATATCGTCGGGACGGCTGGAACAAATCCGCGGGTTTGCGGCCGGTCGGGGTGCCGTTGCAGCCTTTTTCGGCTTTTTGCCGGCGGTCGGAGACGTGATCGTTTTTGTTCTCGGATTGTTTAAGGCAAATCTGACGGTTGTCGCATTTTCCATGTTCGTCGGAAAATTTTTGCGTTATTGTCTGTTGGCCTACGGTGTTTTACAGGGAATCGAGTGGCTGGGTGTCCGGTGATTTCCGATTACAGAAAAACGGATTGTCCGGATCGGTTGCGAAAATGTCCGGAAGGTTAATTTCTTTTACGGGAGGCGGTTATGAATAAAAATTTCAAATATATGATTCTTTTATTTGCGGATGCAATGATGCTTTCTACGGAAATATTTTGACTCTGTTTTCAAAAAGTGACCAAAGGATAGAGTATTGGATCAAAGTGCAACAATGAATCCTATGGATATGTTCATTATGAAAAATGGTCACGGAGGGAAATTTTAAAATTTGATTTTAGCCAAAACCTCATCGCTATCATATCCTTTTTTTTCAAGTTTAGGCCATGTATCCAGCCCGTCGTCATCAAAACGGGGAAAAATGTGAATATGAAAGTGGGGTACTGACTGTTGTGCCGATTTACCGCTGGCGTGCAAAATATTAATACCTGTGGCACCTAACCGTTCTTTAAAATGCAAACTGATTTTTTGGGCAAACTTGATAATATGAATGAGTTCTTCTTCCGGAATATCAAAAATATTTTCATAATGCTTATTAGAAACGATAAGCGAATGACCATAGACCTCCATTTTTTCGGGTAAAAAACAAGACAAGACAGTATCTTGATAAATTATTTTTCCCGGAAGTTTTTTAGCACAAATCTTACAGAATACACAATCCATGAGCAACTCCCTATTGTGAAATTAAATCATTTGTAGCTTAATATAATAAAAATATATGTCAAACAGGTGCTTAATGAATGAACAATAAAAAATATCAAGACCAGTTTAGATACTGCTTTAAACAGCTTAATCCACAAAAATATGTTGATAAAATGGTTGCATGACAACCAGTTGAAATTAAGGCGTGATTTTTTTGTTGGTGGCGGCTTGAGCCATAAAAAGGGGATAAAGACGCTATTTTTGAGTTGAGTTTAGTAGGCTACATAAAAAAGCCCTTGAAATTCAAGGACTCGGAAACTGGTGCCGACAGAGAGACTCGAACTCCCGACCCACTGATTACAAATTTGATTTTTCGTCTATTCTAAGAAGTTGCACAAAGTTATAAAAATTTATATTTTTCATTGACTTATGCAACATATAAAGTTATATTCATTTACATAAAATTACAGCGATTTGTACAAAAACTGCTTACTATTTGCTTACTGGCTTGGAGAAAATAACTTATGAAACTAACCAAAACGACCGTAGATAAAATGCAATTTACAGGCAAGGACGCTTTTTATTGGGATGAAGAATTAAAAGGCTTTGGCTTAAAGATAACCCGAACAGGCAAAACGTATATTGTACAAGCACGAGTAGATAATAAAACCATACGTAAAAAAATTGCCAGTGTTGGCCAGTTAACCCCTGATGAAGCCCGGAAAGAAGCTAAAAAGCTTTTGGGAGAGATGGCAAAAGGAATTGATATAAACTTAAAGGAAAAGCGCGCCAAAGTCCAAAATATAACGTTACAACAAGCTTACGCAGTATATAAAGACACGCGTCCTTTAGGTATAAGAACAATAACAGATTACGACGGGGCAATGAAAACCACGTTTAAGGAATGGCAAAACAAGCCTATTATTTCAATCAACCGGGAAATGATAGAAAGAAAATTTAAGGCCAAAAGCAAAACCGCGCCAGCGCTGGCAAACTTACACTTTCGTTTTTTGCGGGCATTGTTAAACTTTGCAATGGAAAAATACACGGTAGACGGCAAACCGCTTATACCGTCAAACCCGTGCGCCCGTTTAACAATCCTTAAATTATGGAATCGTATAGAACGGCGGGACACTTATATTAAACCGGCACAAATAAAAAGCTTTTTCTATGGCTTAACAATTAACGATTACGACAAGCCACAAATACAAACGGCTAAAAAACAATGTATGTTTATCTTATTTACCGGATGCCGCGACCAAGAAGCCGCTTGTTTACAAAGACGCGACATTGATTTTGAAGACAAAACAGTTACTTTCAAACATACCAAAAACCACCACAAACACGTTTTGCCCTTGGGTGATTGGCTGTTTCAATTTACAAAAGAGTTATGCGAAGGATTAGCCCCTGATGCTTATTTATTCCCGGCAAACAATAAAAGCGGACACATAAAAGACCACCGCAAAGCAATAAAGGAAATAGCCGAAGAATGCGGCATAAATTTTTCATTGCACGATTTACGGCGTACTTTTTCCTGTATTGTCGATCACCATTTAGGGCAGAGTTTCAGCCCTTATACAATTAAAAGACTGCTAAACCATACGCAAAACGACGTTACGGCCGGTTATATCCGTTTTGGCGTTGATGATTTGCGGCGCCCTATGCAAATGATTGAAGATTATATACTTGAACAGGCAGGATTAAAAGAAAAGCCCAAGGCTGATAACATTATAGCATTTCCGAACGCACAATGAACAAGTTGTAATAATTTACATTGACTTATTGTAGCTTATAAGATACAATAAAACATAAGAAGGAGAATAAAAAAATGCCGGTAATTGCCCGATTTTATGGAATGGTTATAAAAATGTTTTTGTTGGGTGCTGAACACAACCCGCCGCATATACACGTTATTTACGGGGAATATAGCGCCTTGTTTGATATTCAAACCTTAAAAATGCTTGAAGGGGACTTGCCGGCAAGAGCTGCTGCAATGGTTACCGAGTGGCTGGGGATTCATAAAGCGGAATTGCTGGAAATGTGGCAGACGCAGCAATTTAAGGTACTGCCACCGCTTAAATAAGGAGTACCGACGATGTTTAATAAAATAAAGAAAATAGACCTTTTGCCGGATTTTATCATAAAAGCCGAATTTATAAGCGGCGTACAAAAGCTTTATGATATGAAGCCGCTATTTGAGAAATACGAAGCTTTTAAGCCGTTAAAGGATATGCCGGGACTGTTTGCCAAAGGCAAGGTTGATTGCGGTGGTTATGGTATAGCCTGGACGGATAACATAGATATTGACGCCGGCGAGATATGGTATAACGGTAAATGTATCTTAAAGACTGATGACGACATTAAACGGTATATTAAAACCGTTACCGAAGAAGCCGACCCCGAATATATCATAAGGGCAATTAACGACGTGGCCAAAGTCAAAGGCTTTCAGGCGCTGGCGGAACAAGCCGGGGTAAGCCGCGAAAGTCTGTATAAGTCCTTAAACGGGAAAACAAAGCCACGCTTTGAAACCATATATAAATTGCTTATGGCTTTAGGCGTCAAACTCACGATTAAAACGGCAAATTGATTTTAACCCTTGCCAAGCCTAGCCCGACGGGGCGAAAAGCGGAATCCTTACCGCCCGGCTTGGCGCCTTGATTTAAGGAAGCATTAAAGGAGATGCGAAACAATGATTGAATGGTTTAATATTACAGACTTAAAACAAATTGATAATGAAGACATAAATTTCAACGTGTCTTTACCTTCTGGTATTATAAAAAATGATAATTCTTTAAGTTTTTTTTTAGAAATAGCAAGGCAAGAGCTTATAGACTTTTTGCCTAATCCTGATTTGTCTACTCTGAAAAAAGAAAGAAATGCAATGCTGGCGGCAATATATGAAAAGTGGGTAAATAAAACAGCGCCGTCATCTTCTGAAGGTGATGAAATAGCCGACTTTGTTCAAGATTTTTATTCATTATTAAGAGAGGCTGCAGAATGTTTAGAAGGGCTTTGTCTACTTATTTATTATATTAAAAATGAAACACAAGGAGTATATACAGCTATTTACAATTTTGCTAACAATTACGGGGGTTTTCATGCCAGATTACAAGAATTAGAAGACAGAAAAAAGCGCACGAGCAAAGCAGGCAAGCAATCGGCTAAAAAAAGGTTAGAAGCAAAAGAAGAAGCCTTTGCACTTTGGCAAAAGCTAGAATTGCATAAATATAAAGATGAATATGCAAAAGAACAGTTATTGCCGATAGCTACAAAATATTGCCGCACAGAAAGAACAATAAAAGCTTGGATAAAAGAATTTAATAAAAAAAGCAACGAGCAATGTTCGTTGTCCCCTAAAAAGGTTTAAAAATGTTCATTGTTTGTTCTGTCTTTTAACATTGTTCAACAATTTGTAATCTATTCATAAACCCCGTTAAACTCCTATCAGTTACAACTAATTATAGGAGTTTTTTATTATGACCGTAAACAATTTACGTAACGAGTTTATCGAAGCCGACAACGCCGCTTTACTGAGTACGCAGGTTGTCGCTGCTTATACCGGGCTTTCTCTGTCTTGGTTTCACAACAAAGCAGTTGAAGGCGGCGGGATACCTTATACTAAAATCGGGCATAAGCGGATGTATTGCAAGCAGGATGTTTTGGACTGGCTGGCAAACCATACAAAAAAAGTAAAATCTACTTCTGAATATGACAACTAAAGCCGGAGTTTAAGACAATGGCAGATATAGAGTTGTTATATTCCGGGCTTGACCGTGAAGGTATAGAAAGACCGGACAGCAGAATTAAAACCAGTAACGGCTTTATGCGCTGGGGTAAAAATAATTGCTGTTGGGCGCGTGATGTTGGCGACGGTTATATTTTCGGCGACTGGGCGCAAAGCATAAGCGGAAGCGTCTTTAATCGTGGAGAAGAAAACTTAACCTTTGAAGAAAAGAAAGAACGCCAGCGCAAAATTGAAGCAGCAAGAAAAGCCGCACAAGAAGAGCTAGAACGCCAACAGGAAACCACCGCACAGAAAGCGTTTGAACTTTGGCAGGGGCTGGCAAAATGCGAAAATCATCCGTATTTAAGCAAAAAGCAGGTACCTGCTTATAATTTGCGGGTTTCCGGCGAATATTTGGTTATTCCTCTTTATGACACAAGCGGCAAAATCTGGAGCCTGCAATATATTAATGAAGCTGGAGAAAAGCGCTTTTTATCCGGCGGCAAAAAGAAAGGTTGTTATTTCCCCATTGGCAAACCGGATAATCAGCTTGTTGTTTGTGAGGGATACGCTACCGGCGCAAGTATTCATCAGGCGACAGGTTTGGCGGTTGCGGTGGCTTTTGACGCAGGGAATATGGAAAGCGTCACCCAAGCCTTAAAAAACAAGTACCCGGCGCTTGAGGTAATTATTGCCGCTGATAATGATATAAAAGAAAACGCCCCTAATACCGGAGTATTAAAGGCGCAAGAAGTAGGCAAAATGTATTCTTGTAAAGTAATTGTACCTGAACTTTTAAGCGGTGGCAAGTGCGATTTTAACGATGTGGCTGTAATTGATGGCTTAGAACGGGTTAAGGCTATTTTTGACGGCAATACCGCGGCAAGAGCAGAAGAAGAAAACACCAGCGCACAAATAACAGATAAAAACCCTTTACCAAGTGGTTTTTGCCTGACTGAAAAAGACTTGTTATACACCGGCGGCGACGGCGACCCGGTGAAAGTTTCCGGACGTATTGAGGTAATAGCCAGAACCAGAAACAACAACCTTGATGATTGGGGGAAATTATTAAAATTTACTGACCCGGACGGAGCATTAAAAGAAGTAGCCGTACCGAATACAATGTTTGCGGGAGATTGTCGGGAAGTAAGGGAACTTCTTTTATATAAGGGGCTGGACATCACCCCCGCCGGAAAAAGTAAGCTTATAACTTATTTAATGAGTTGCAACCCCACCGCCCGCGTTTTGTGCGTTAACAAAACAGGGTGGTATAAAAACGCTTTTATCTTTCCCGATTCTATTGTGGGGGAAACAGAAGATAAAATAAGCTTTCAAACCGAAGCTTTTAATAATGTTTACACCACCGCCGGCAGTTTGGAAGATTGGCGGGAGAATATAAGTAAATATTGTTCTGGCAACAGTCGTTTATTGTTTGCGGTTAGCGCTGCCTTTGCCGGGGCTTTATTATATAAAAGCGGACTTGAAAGCGGCGGTTTTCACTTTGTCGGCGGCTCTTCTTGCGGAAAATCCACCATATTAAGGGTTGCTGCCTCTGTTTGGGGCGGTGAAAACTATTTAAGGACTTGGCGGACAACCAGCAATGGACTTGAAGGCGTGGCAGTAATGCACAACGACAGCTTGCTAGTATTAGATGAATTGGGACAGGTTGACCCCGCCCAAGCCGGGGACATAGCCTATATGTTGGGCAATAATAGCGGAAGGATCAGAGCAAACAGAAACGGCAACGCCCGCAATGCTTTATCTTGGCGGCTTCTTTATCTGTCCAGCGGTGAAAAAGATTTAACCGATTGCGCGGTGGAAAGTAAAAAGAAAGTTAAAGCCGGACAAGTAATAAGATTATTAAATATTCCGGCCGTCCCGCTTGAAAGGGAAAGTTACGGGGCTTTTGAATATTTACACGGTTTTGACAATGGGGGCGCTTTTGCCGAATACTTAAACCAACAGGTTAAAAACTGTTACGGCACACCGGCACGGGCATTTATTAAGGCAATTACCGAGGAAGACCCGGAAGAGCTGAAAAAGGCTATAAATGAAAAAATAGAAATGGCAAAACGGGCTTTAATTGATGATGTAGCAGGCCAAGACGCCGACAGCCAAGCCAAAAGAGCAATTAACCGCTTTGCGCTGGTGGCTTTTGCCGGAGAATACGCCACCGCCAACGGTTTAACCGGCTGGCAGGAAGGCGAAGCCGGCCGCGCTTGCGCCTTATGCCTTGAAGACTGGTTGACCGCCCGCGGCGGCGTCGGCAATCAGGAAGACAAACAGATATTGGAACAGGTTAAATATTTCTTTGAACAGCACGCCGAAAGCCGTTTTTATGACCTGACAGATGGAAAAGACCAGAAAGTTATAAATATGGCCGGTTATAAAGATAAGGTGCTTGATGAATGGGAATATTACGTTTTACCCACCGTTTTTAAGAATGATGTTTGCAGCGGATTAAATATAAACCTTGCCAAAGAAATTTTGACAAAAAAAGGTTGGTTGAAAGATGAAAAATCAACACCAAAACGAATAGGCGGAGAGGTTAAAAAAGTATATATTTTTACTTCTGATTTGTGGGGTGAGTGATGTTAAATTTTTTAGAAACAGCCCCCGATTTTGAGGTAAAAAAAATATTGTTAAAAAATGCGGTTACACCGGTTACATGGTTACAACCCTTATCCAGCAAGGGATACAGCGGAAAAACGGAAAAGTTACAGCCGGTTACAACGGTTACAAAACCGGTTACAACGGTTACAAATGTAACCGAAATAATGAAGCAAAAACAACAATGTAACCGTGTAACCGATGTAACCGGAAAAAAACATAATATAAATTTTATTTCCAAAGACCGTAAAACAGCCCAAGAAGAAAAGCAGAAAAAATTACAAAATTCGGGGGCAAATTTTACCCCCGAAGACTGGAAAATTTACTATGAAGAGCGGGCGGCAATTTATGAATTTGAAGCAAATTTTTGTCCAAAAAAGGCAGCGTTAGAAGCATACAACGATTGTATGATACGCTGGCTTAAAGTTAAAAAATACTCTATCAGCGACACCAGCGCGCTGGGGCAATCAATCGAATTTTTAACCCGGTGCGGCATACCTGACCCGTTGGATGAAAGCGCAAAGAGAAAACATTAAGAGAAAGGAAAAGTAAAAATGAACGAACAAAATTTAAGAAAAGACTTTACCCGAGCCGAGCGACAGGCAAATGGCAGGAAAGGCGCGGCAATCACAAACCAAAAGATAAAAGCCAGAAAAAAACTTAAAGAAGCCTTGTTGTTGCTCCTGGCAAAAGGAGAAACACAGGACAATATTTGCTTGGCTTTAATAGAGAAAGCACAGGGCGGCGACACAAAGGCTTTTGAAGTCATCCGGGACACAATCGGAGAAAAGCCGGTTGATAAGCTGGCGCACACAGACAGCGAAGGCAACGACCCGGACGTCCCGGTTGTTTCAAGCGCCGAACTGCTGGCTATTATGGAGAGAAGGCGCTGGATGTTTGAAGACGAAAACAAAAAATAAGTTGACTTATTGTAGCTTGCGGGATAAAGTAAAAAACGAGTTAATAAACTCCAACCCGTAAGAAGGTTGAATAAACAGCGGTAGACACGACCCGAAAGATTGTGTTTTTTTACGCTTAAATATCTGGGCAGAGGGCGACGATATATATAAATAAGTCGCGCCTGACTGTTTACAGGTTCTTAACCTCTGCCCGCCTACAGAATTTAAGAAAGTGTAAACAGATGAATAAAATCAATTTCCCTCTTCAATATTTTTCTTATAAGAAACATAATTGACTTATAAGAATTTATGTGTTTAAATAAAAATTGAGCTACAAACTCATTATAAAGCGGACAAACCGCCCCGATAGTTCTTGCGGTTTTTTTATATCTACCGATTTAGTCGGGAGTGCGAGGAATATATTGAATAACTCCGCGCGACTTTATACGCGTTTGTAGCTCCCGACACCTCACGGATTGAGGGCTTCTACAAAAAGGTATAAAGATATGTCAAACAAGATTAATTTCCCTCTTCAGTATTTTATGTTTCTTGATGGTATTTTACCCTATGCCGGGTTATTACAAACGATAGAAGGGCGATATAACAAAGAAACAAATAAAACAACTTGGTATATAGATTTTGAAAAGCAAGAAGATATAAATCGGTTTTTAAATTTTGCAAAAGGATCGGTAGCCGATTGTTGCGATCATATTTCCGCATTGAGTAAGGCGCTTTATTATTGTAATAGAAAAGAGCTTGAAGACATAGAAGTTGACCAAATTATAGCTTTAATGGGATCGTTAGGGCGTTTTTCCGCCTTCCTTTTCCGGGAAACAGAAGAATTAACCCCGGAAAATACAAGACCAAAAGCAAGCTTAAATACTCTTTAACAAACCCGAAGCGGTGGTACTCCCACCGCTTTTTTATATTCAGAGAGTCAAAAAAATAAAACTTGTAAAACCTTGATTACAAACAGATGTAAAGAAAAATTGACGGCGTTTTTTGACCGTTTTGAAATGATTAAACGGACTCGCAAAATTAAAAACCGGAAACCGTTACTTGTAAAGGGCTAGAGAGGAAAATAACAATAATTTCAGGAGTGATTTTGAATAAACAGCCCTCGGAAAACTAACAAGGACAAAAACACAGGGGAAAAGGAAAACGACAATAAAGCGCCGAGTTTTCCGAGTGATTTAACAGCATCTGTAAAACGATTCGCAAGTGATTATTTCCATTTTGGAAACTGTTCGACTGTGCTGGTATTTTCTCTTTTCCGCTTACTATTTGCTTACTGGTAAAAATTAAAGGCTTTAGCGATTCCTCGCAAAGCCTTGAAAATCAATGGTGCCGACAGAGAGACTCGAACTCCCGACCCACTGATTACAAATCAGTAGCTCTACCAACTGAGCTATGTCGGCCTAAAAAGTTGTCGATTTTATATATGAAAATATGAAAATTGTCAATAAAAATATGTTTGTTTTTGCCGTGGAAAGTCAGGCCGCGTCGTAGACTTTTTTCTTTTCTTCGCGGATTTTTTTGTTGTTCATTGCCTGTTCCAAGCTGCCGAGTTTTACCGCTTCCGTATAAAGATTGATCTTATAATTGATTTTTTCCATATGCTTGTTCAGCATGGCCATTTGCTGCTCCAGGTTTTGCTTCTGTCGTTTGAACATTTCCAGCCGTTCGGGCAGGGTGGTGTCTCCCTCGCGGTACCAGTCGATATACTGCTTAATTCCTTTTAAGGGCATTCCGACTCCTTTCAGGCATTCGATCATTTCCAGCCAGCCGATGTCGCTGTCGGCGAAGACCCTCAGGCCGGAACCGTTTTTCCGAACAAAAGGCAGCAGCCCTTCCTTTTCATAATAACGCAGCGTGTGTGTCGAAAGTCCCGTTTTTTTTGCAACTTGTCCGATCGAATATCCCATTTTTCCTCCTTTTTCCTCAAGGCTAAACGTAATTTTTTTATAAGTCAATATGGTTTATCTTAAATCCAACTCTAAGAATTTAAGCAGGTAGTATTTTCATTTTAGAGCTTGCCTTAATTCAAGATTTTTTTGCGGAGCGATGACGTTTTTGGGGCCAAAGACATTTTACGCTTGTATAATCGGGCCGGTTATGGCAGACTTCCGCAGGTGGTTTATGAAAAAGGATCCGACTATGAACAGATTGTCCGCGTCGCGTTTTTGCGTCGTTTCCGGCAAATATCTTACGGTTGCCGGTTTGGTGCTGCTGGCGATTCGCAGTTTTGCCATTGAGATTTTCTCTTTTCCTCCCGAGAACAATTATATTGCGCCGGCCGGCCGGGTGATGGAACCGGAAGAGGAAACGTTTTCTTTTGCGGCGGCAAGCGATACCGGTGCCAAAAACGCGCCGATTGAGAGAATCGTCAAACAGGCGCAGGAAGGCGGCAACCGTTTTTTGCTTTATCTCGGCGATTTGGTGCGTTACCGCAATATCAGTCATTTTCGCTGGATTGTTTCCGAGTTGGACGAAAAACTTGATTTGCCTTTTTACATGATTCCCGGAAACCATGAAATCGCCGACCGTTTCGGCAGTGACAACAAATATTTCTACCGGATGGTTTTCGGTCCTCTTTATTACTGGTTTTCTTACGGCAACGTCATGTTTATCGGTTTGGATTCTTCGGAAGAAAGGTATGATGACGCACAGCTTGAATGGCTGGAGGACGTTTTGGAAAAAGTGCGTCCGCATTTCAGGTATTGCGTCGTCTATACCCACGTGCCGCCGCTTACCGATCCTTCGTGGCGCAAGCAGATTCTGACGGAGCCGTCGGTCGAGCGTCTGGGTAGGATATTACAAAGGCATAAGATTGATTTGATTTTGGCGGCGCACATCCATCAATATTGGCGCGGGTCGGTTTGGGGAATTCCGGTTGTAACGCTGATGTCTTCGGGACAGAAGATTCGTTCCGACGTCAATAAATACGGATATGTCACGGTCAAGGTCGGCAAAAAGGGCATTGAAGAGATCCGGCCGCATTATCTGGCGGACAACATGGACGATGACAACGAATACATAGAGCTTCTGTTCAGTAACATTTTGGTCGACGACCGTTTCCTTGTCATCTGCCTGTCGGTTCTCGGCGGCGGACTGCTGCTGCTTGCCGCGGGGGTTATCGGCGGCCGCGGACAAAGATTTCAGCGGACGCTTGTTGGTACCGGTAATGGCACGCGA
>OGUO01001166.1_pt1 | contig 18011 bp, 17 predicted proteins | sample 1553641 | NCBI WGS metagenome assembly OGUO01 (sample SAMEA2579980, study PRJEB22360) | human gut metagenome | biome: human gut; feature: human-associated habitat; material: faeces | place: Denmark | collected 2008/2010 | reverse complement strand
CTACATCTTAGCTTCCGCTATCCAGTCTATCGAAGAGAAAGAAGGCAAATTTGACCTCATCCTTGCTGGTAAACAGGCTATCGATGGTGATACAGGTCAGGTTGGTCCTGAAATTGCAGCACATATGGGTCTTGCACAGGTTACATATGCAGCAGAAGTTTCTGTAGAAGGCGATGATATCATCGTTAAGAGAGAAAGCGACAAAGGTTATGATATGATTTCTGTTCAGAAACCGGCTATCGTAACAGTTGTTAAGACTGAATTTGATCCTAGATATCCATCTATCAAGAGCAAGATGGCAGCTATGAGAAAAGAGATCACTGTTATCACATCAGAAGATATTCCGAATATCGATCTGACACGTTGTGGTCTTAAGGGTTCTCCTACAAAGGTTAGAAAGACATTTACACCAGTGAAGAATAAGAACTGTGTAATCGTTGACGAAGGTGAAGTAGAAACATCAGCAGTTAAACTTGTTGAAGTTCTTGCTGAGGCCAAAGTACTGTAAGGAGGATATGGGCATGAGCTTTGAAGAATATAAGAATCTTTGGGTATTTGTTGAGACAGAAGAGAACGAAGTAAAGCCAGTTGGCTATGAACTCCTGAAACCAGGTCGTGAACTTGCAGATAAGATGGGTGCTAATCTTGTTGCAGTTGTTATCGGTGGTAAGGTTGAAGATATCGCTAAGAAAGCAATCGCATAAGTAAAGTATTAAGAGACGAATGAGTCCAGGGAATTTTTCCCTGGATTTTTTTGTAAAAAAATTCAGACAATTTGCCGAAAAACGACACAAGCTGTACAGCGGACAAGTGTCCGCGTTGTGCAATCAGACGAAAAACAACAGATAACTAAATTTGCCCTTGAAATAAAAAATATGCGATGCTATAATTTTACCATTAAACATTAGTAACGCGACAAAGCGCAGGAGGAGAGATTATTATGAAGAATTGGAAGAAAGTAATCGGCGTTGCATCAGCAGCAGCGATGACAGCAGCTATGATGATGCCTGCATCCGTTTTTGCGGCAGAGGATGAGACATTTAAGATCGGTGTGATCGGACCGATGACAGGTGATTACGCACAGTACGGTACTAACGTATACAACGCAGCAAAGATCGCTGCAGATGAGATCAACGAGAACGGTGGATTCAACGGATATAAAGTAGAGATTCTTGACGCAGGTGATGACCAGGGAGATCCGGAGAAGGCTGTTAACGCATACAATGACCTGATCGATAAAGGAATGCAGATGCTCTGTGGAACTGTAACATCCGGTTCCTGTATCGCAGTAGGAGCTGAGGCAGCTGAGGATACATTCCTCTTCACACCATCCGCAACAGCACTTGACTGTATCACAGCAGGAACAAACGAGTTCCGTATGTGCTTCACAGACCCGGCACAGGGAACCAAATCTGCTCAGTACATTTCCGAGCACAAACTTGCAACGAAAGTAGCAGTACTTTATGATTCCGCTGCTGACTACAACTCCGGTGTACATGACGCATTCGTTGCAGCAGCTGCTGATGACGGACTTGAAGTAGTTGCAGATGAGGCTTACACAACAGACAGCAACACAGACTATTCTGTACAGCTTGCAAAGATCAAGAAGAGCGGCGCTGAGCTTCTTTTCCTTCCGAACTACTATTCCGACAATGCGCTGATCCTTCAGCAGGCATCTGAGGCAGGACTTGACATTAAATTCTTTGGTGTAGATGGCATGGATGGTATCCTCAATGTAGAGAACTTCGATAAATCCCTTGCAGAGGGTGTTATGCTTCTGACACCATTCTCCGCAACAGCTACAGATGAGAAGAGCCAGAACTTCGTAAAAGCATACGGCGATGCTCACAACGGTGAGATCCCGAACCAGTTTGCGGCAGATACATATGATGTACTTTACGCAATGCAGCTTGCAGCTGACGATGCAAAGATTACACCAGATATGGAAAATGCAGACATCAGTGCAGCAATGAGCGCATCCATGGCAAACATCGAGCTTGACGGACTTACCGGAAAAGCAAAATGGACCGAGGATGGCGAGTGTGATAAAGAGCCGAAAGCATTCGAGATCAAAGACGGTGCTTATGTAGAGATGAAATAAGTAATTTCTGTTAACGTTAGGGGTCAGGGGACGGTCACCTTTAGTGGGAACCGTCCCCTTTTTCCCTTATCAATAAACAATTAAAAGAGGTGCGTTATGAGTTTTATATCTTATTTAAAAGACGGCATCAGTCTTGGCAGTATCTATGCGATCATCGCACTTGGATATACCATGGTTTATGGTATTGCCAAGATGCTGAACTTCGCACACGGAGATGTTATCATGGTGGGAGCTTATATCATCCTTACCTGTATCACAAGAGGCGGCATGTCACCGATCCTTGCTGTGATCCTTTCCGTTGTGATCTGTACACTGCTTGGTGTTGTCATTGAGAAGGTAGCTTACAGTCCACTTAGAAAAGCTTCCTCAAACCTGGCCGTTCTTATCACGGCTATCGGTGTCAGTTATCTGCTTCAGAACCTGGCACTTCTGATCTTCGGCGCAGATGCCAAGAGTTTCGTAGCTGTTATCAAAGTTCCGTCCATCACACTGTTTGACGGTGAGCTTACCATCAAGGGAATCACCATCGTAACCATCCTTGCATGTATCATCATCATGGTGGGACTTTCCCTCTTTGTAAAAAAGACAAAACCTGGCCGTGCCATGCAGGCGGTTTCCGAGGACAGAGATGCGGCACAGCTGATGGGAGTTAACGTCAATGCGACAATTTCCCTCACATTTGCCATCGGTTCCGGACTTGCAGCGATCGCAGGCCTTCTGCTCTGTCAGACTTATCCGACACTGACTCCGTACACAGGAGCCATGCCTGGTATCAAAGCTTTCGTAGCTGCTGTATTCGGTGGAATCGGTTCGATTCCGGGAGCTATGGTCGGCGGCATCCTTCTGGGAATCATCGAGATCTTCGGAAAAGCTTATATTTCTTCCCAGGTTGCAGATGCGATCGTATTTGCAGTCCTGATCGTCGTGCTTCTTGTAAAACCTACCGGACTGTTCGGCAAGAACATCCAGGAGAAAGTGTAAGGTGGCCGATATGAAGAATATGAAAAACAAAACAACAAAAAATAACATGATCAACTATGGAATTGTCATTGTGCTTTTTGTGATCGTACAGGCACTTTCCTCAACTGGAAATCTTTCCAGACTTCTTATGGGACTTCTTGTTCCCCTTTGTGTTTATACCATTGCATCCGTTTCCCTGAACCTGGTAGTCGGTTTTTCCGGTGAGCTGAGCCTTGGACATGCGGGCTTCATGTGCGTGGGAGCTTTTTCCAGTGCCCTGTTTTCACAGGTTGTTGCAGACTCCATTCCGCAGGTTCCTCGCTTTATCCTTGCAATCCTTGTAGGTGCGGCAGTTGCAGCACTGTTCGGTGTGATCATCGGTATCCCGGTACTTCGTCTCCGCGGTGACTACCTGGCTATTGTTACACTGGCTTTTGGTGAGATCATCAAGAACCTGATCAATGTACTTTACATTGGCGTGGATGACAAAGGACTTCACGTTGCAACAAGTGCAGCCGGTCTTCATCTGGAAGCCGGCGGAAAGCAGATTCTCAAAGGTGCCCTTGGTATTTCGGGAACAGCAACTCTTTATAAAGATATCAAGAATTACTTTTTCCTGATCGGCGTGATCCTGCTTCTTCTCACATTGTTTATTGTACAGAACCTTGTAAACTCCAGAAGCGGACGTGCTATTATGTCAACCAGGGACAACCGTATTGCAGCGGAGTCTGTAGGAATCAATATCACCAGATATAAGCTGCTGGCATTTACCATTTCTGCAGCCCTTGCAGGAGTTGCAGGTGTGCTGTATGCACATAACCTTTCTCTTCTTAAGGTTTCTGTATTCGATTACAATATGTCCATTCTGGTACTTGTGTATGTAGTACTTGGAGGAATCGGAAATATCAGAGGATCTATCATTGCAACAATTATCCTCTATGCACTGCCTGAGCTTCTCCGTGGATTCGCAAACTACCGTATGCTGATCTACGCAATCGTGCTGATCATCATGATGCTCTTTAACTGGGCACCTGCAGCAAGAGACTGGAGAGCACGCATGGTAGAAAAATTCAAAGGCAAAAAAGCGAAAAAGGAGGTGGCCTGATCATGGCAATGCTGGAAGTAAATAACCTGTCTATCCAGTTCGGCGGTCTTCGTGCTGTTGACGGCTTTAACATGACCATTGAAAAAGGACAGCTCTATGGACTGATCGGACCCAACGGTGCCGGTAAGACAACGGTATTCAACCTTCTCACAGGTGTATACAAACCAACAGAAGGAATCATCAGACTGGACGGCCAGGACATCACCGGAAAAAGCACCATCGAGATCAACAAAGCCGGAATCGCCAGAACCTTCCAGAATATCCGTCTTTTCAAGGATATGCCGGTTCTTGACAATGTAAAAGTAGGACTTCACAATCACCATCCATACTCCACACTGACCGGAATCTTAAGGCTGCCGAAGTATTACAAGGTAGAAAAAGAGATGAACGAACGTGCCATGGAGATCCTGAAGGTGTTTGACCTGGATAAAGAAGCTGATACACTGGCAGGTAACCTGCCTTATGGTAAACAGCGTAAGCTGGAGATCGCCAGAGCTCTTGCCACAGAGCCGAAACTTCTTCTTCTGGATGAGCCGGCAGCCGGTATGAACCCCAATGAGACACAGGAGCTGATGGATACTATCCGTTTCGTGAGGGAACATTTTGATATGACAGTTCTTCTGATCGAGCACGACATGAAACTGGTCGGCGGTATCTGTGAGGAACTGACAGTTCTGAACTTCGGTCAGGTGCTGATCCAGGGTGAGACATCCGCAGTGCTGAAAGACCCGACAGTTATCACTGCATATCTGGGAGAATAAGGAGGAACGAGATAATGGCAATGTTGGAAGTAAAGGACCTCCAGGTCTACTATGGTGTGATCCAGGCCCTGAAGGGAATTTCTTTTCATGTAAATCAGGGAGAGGTTATTGCGCTGATCGGTGCCAACGGTGCCGGAAAGACAACCACACTTCAGACACTTACCGGAATTCTTTCTCCGAAGTCCGGAAGCATTGTGTTTGAGGGAAAAGACCTCACAAGAACACCGGCCCATAAGATCGTAGAGATGGGTATGGCACACGTTCCGGAAGGAAGACGAGTATTTGCGGATATGTCCGTTTATGAGAATCTTCTTCTTGGGGCCTATACAAGAAAAGACAAGGCAGAGATTGCAGAGAGCCTTGCCGGTGTATACAAGAGATTCCCTCGTCTGGAAGAACGTAAAGGACAGCGTGCAGGAACACTTTCCGGTGGTGAGCAGCAGATGCTTGCCATGGGCCGTGCGCTGATGAGCAAACCGAGGATTATTCTGATGGATGAGCCGTCCATGGGTCTGTCACCGATCTTTGTAAATGAGATCTTTGATATCATCCGTGAGGTAAGCGAGAGCGGCACAACCGTACTTCTTGTTGAGCAGAACGCAAAGAAAGCACTTTCCATTGCGGACCGTGCGTATGTTCTTGAGACAGGAAGCATCACCATGGATGGAAAGGCCGAGGATCTTCTGAACGATGAGGCTGTTCAGAAGGCATATCTTGGAGAGTAGGAGGAAAGACATGGATAATTTCGTAATTACCATTGCAAGACAGTATGGAAGCGGCGGACGTACCATCGGAGAGGAGCTTGCAAAGAAATTAGGGATTTCTTACTATGACAAGGATATCATCCGCATGGCATCTGAGGAGAGCGGCATTCATGAGCAGCTTTTTGGAAGGGCAGATGAAAATGTCAGCACAAAGCAGAGATTTTTTGCAAAGTCCGGAATCTACAAGGGTGAGCTGATCCCGCCTCAGAGCAAGGATTTCACATCCGATGAGAACCTGTTCAATTATCAGGCAAAAATCATCCGCCAGCTGGCAGAGACAGAGTCCTGTGTGATCATCGGACGTTGTGCAAACATGATCCTGAAAGACTATTCCAATGTTCTCCGTGTGTTTGTTTACGGAGACTGGGATTTCCGTATCCGCGAGGCAAGCAAGAAGCTCAGCGGAACCACAAAGGACATTGAGAAATTCATGCATAAAGATGACAAGCGCAAGGAAGATTTCTGCAAACGTTTCATGGGAGTTGACTGGGCAGATATGACGAAATACAATCTGTGCCTGGATAACGGTACCCTTGGCTATAAAAAATGCGTGGAAGAGATCGAGAGTGCACTTGAGATCCTGAAGAAATAAAAAGAAATTGCAGAGAATATTCCCCGGGGAAAGAACGATAAGAAGTCTTTTCCCGGGGATTTTTTCATATATTGTGGAAAAGTATGTTTGATCCGGCGGGAGATATGGATAAGAGAAAAAAATATTTCCGGGCAGTGACAGTGGCAGTACTGCTGGTCGTACTCAGTGGATATGGGAAAATTTCAGACCGTACGTTTCGGGTGCAGATGGCCAGAATGATCGCCAGTGAGGGAATGCTCCGGCTGGTGGAAGCACAGTACGGACAAAAAGCAGCAGAACCCGTGGCCAAGACGATATCTGACAGGAGTGAAACGGAGGACCGTCCCAGGGCCGCACTCACCTTTGATGACGGGCCTCACGTAACCTATACCCCCATGCTTCTGGACGGCCTTCGGCAGAGAGGGATCCATGCCACATTTTTTCTTATGGGAAAAAATATCGAGGGAAAAGAAGATATTGTAAAACAGATGCAGAAAGACGGTCATCTCATCGGCAATCACACCTACGACCATGTACAGCTGGATAAGCTGCCCGGTGACCAGGCCTGCCAGCAGATTTTAAAGACAAATAATGAGATCTATGAGATCACAGGAGAGTATCCCCTGTATCTCCGTCCGCCTTATGGAGCCTGGCCCAAAAATCTGGAACTCTGTGTGACCATGCTGCCGGTATTCTGGGATGTGGACACCCTGGACTGGAAATCAAAAAACGTCCAGTCTGTGGAGAATATCGTAAAAAGAGAAGTGAAGGATGGCTCCATTATTCTGATGCATGACAGTTTTCCTACTTCAGTGGAAGCAGCCCTGGAGATTGTGGATATGCTGACAGAGGAGGGGTATGACCTGGTGACTGCGGATGAACTGCTGGTGACGTGAATGGCTGCTTGGACAGAAACAATTGCTTTTTTTTGCGCAAACAGGTAAAATTATAAAAATAAGAATCGATCAGCTGCCAGGAGAGAACTGGCGGCAGTTTTTTACAGAAATTACAGGAGTGAAAACCATGGATTTATTTGAATACGCAAAATCAAAAACGCTGGACCAGGAGTCGCCTCTGGCATCCAGACTGCGCCCCCGGACGCTGGATGAGGTGGTCGGACAGCAGCACATCGTTGGAAAAGACAAATTGCTGTATCGTGCTATCAAGGCAGATAAGCTGACCTCTGTTATCTTTTATGGCCCTCCGGGAACCGGAAAGACCACTCTGGCAAAAGTCATTGCCAATACCACAAGCGCAAGTTTTACCCAGATCAATGCAACCGTAGCAGGCAAGAAAGATATGGAAACAGTTGTAAAACAGGCTCAGGATGATCTTGGCATGTATGGAAAAAAGACCATTCTGTTCATCGATGAGATTCATCGCTTCAACAAGGGCCAGCAGGATTATCTTCTTCCTTTTGTGGAGGACGGAACCATCATCCTGATCGGAGCCACAACGGAGAATCCATATTTTGAGGTAAACGGAGCGCTTCTTTCCAGATCTATCATCTTTGAGCTGAAAGCTCTGGAGATCCCGGAGATAAAAGAACTGATCCTGCGTGCAGTTAATGATCCGGAACGTGGAATGGGAAGCTACGGCGCGGTGATCGAGGAGGATGCCCTGGAATTTCTGGCAGATATGGCAGGAGGAGACGCCAGAAGTGCCTTAAACGCCGTAGAACTGGGAATTCTCACCACACCCCGAGATCCGGACGGTAAGATCCATCTGACCCTTGATGTGGCTTCTGAGTGCATTCAGAAGCGTGTGGTGCTTTATGATAAGAACGGGGACAACCATTACGATATTATTTCCGCTTTTATCAAGAGTATGCGGGGTTCGGATCCGGATGCGGCAGTTTATTATCTGGCAAAAATGCTCTATGCAGGAGAAGATGTGAAATTTATTGCAAGGAGGATCATGATCCTTGCTTCTGAAGATATCGGAAACGCAGATCCCCAGGCTCTCTGCGTGGCAACTGCAGCAGCGCAGGCAGTGGAACGGGTGGGAATGCCGGAATCTCAGATCATTCTTTCCCAGGCAGTTACATACATGGCCTGTGCACCCAAGAGCAATTCTGCGGTAAATGCCATACAGGAAGCCATGCGCTGCGTGAAGGCGAAGAAGACAACCGTCCCGGTACATCTTCAGGATGCCCATTACGGCGGCCACGAAAGTCTGGGTCATGGTATCGGATATAAATATGCCCATGATTATCCGAATCACTATGTAAAACAGCAGTATCTGCCATCAGAAATCGAAGGAGAACATTTTTACGAGCTCAGTGATATGGGATATGAAAAGAAACTGAAAGAGCATATGAAGAAGATCCACGAAGAAGCGGAATAAGAGAATCTATGTGAGAATGAAAATGGAGGAGCTTTTCAGAGAAGCTCCTCCATTATTTTGTCGTAGACGTTCTGATATTTATAAGGCCAGCTTTCACATACGGACTGGGCCGCAGCAAGATTGGGAACTTTGATGCTGAGATCAACAATACTGACACCGCCTTCGATAATCCGCAGGCGGACAGAGTAACTGCCCTCCTTGGTGGGGTAATAATCCGCAGGAGTGAGAAGATGTTCCTCAATTTTGCAGTGCAGGGAATTGAGATATTCCTCGACTTCTTTCTTAATGTCAGAAGAGAGTTCTCTGGAAAAATATTTCAGCGTATTTTTTCCTTCTTCAGTCAGTCGGTAATACGTGCGGTTGGACTGGGAAGACATTTCCACAAGATCTGCCTCCACCAGTTCGGAAACAGCCTGCTGAAGCTGAAAATAATTGGTATATTTCCGGTCCAGGATAAAATCTGTGATCTGTGAGTTAGTGAGATCCCCTTCGGAATTCTGAAGCATGTATAAAATGATAAGTTTGTAGGTTGTAAAAGGTGATGCCATAAGAATCCTCCTTTTTACTGGCTTTTTGAAAGAACCTCAAGGGCTTTTCCCTGAAAACTTTCTTTTTCTTTCATCCGGTGATGAAGAAGATTTAAAACTTCACGTTTGCGGCTGGCCCATAAAGGTGCGATCAGCAGATCTTTCGGGCCGTCCCCTGTTACACGGTGGATCACGATATCCGGTCTGAGATGTTCCAGACAGTCAATGACAAGGTTCAGATACTCGTCCCGTTCATAAGTGCGGAAAAGACCGGCTTCATGATCAGCGGCAAGATCTGTACCACGCAGTACATGAAGAAGCTGCAGCTTGATCCCCTGGATATCCATGGCGTTCAGATAAGCCATTGTTTCCAGGATATCCTTCCTGCTTTCGCCGGGAAGCCCCAGGATGGTGTGGACGATCACTTCGATGCCGCCTGCGCGGAGATTTTTTACTGCGGTATCAAAACAGGACAGTGGATAGCCGCGCCGTATATATCTGGCGGTATCTTCATGGATAGTCTGGAGTCCCAGCTCCACCCACACCGGTTTGATCTGGTTCAGGGAATAAAGAAGCTCCAGTACATCATCTCCCAGACAGTCCGGTCTGGTACCAATGGACAGTGCCACGATATCCGGATGGGAGATGGCTTCTGTGAAGATCTTACGCAGGTGTTCCACAGGAGCGTATGTGTTTGTATATGCCTGAAAATAGGCGATATATTTATGAATCGGGCGTTTGGAAGAGAGACTTTTGATCTGTGTGTTGATCTGCTCTGTAATGGAAAGAGCGGCGTTTGCTGCAAAATCTCCGCTTCCGCCCTGGCTGCAGAAGATGCAGCCTTTTTTGCCCAGGGTGCCGTCACGGTTGGGACAGGACATGCCGCCGTTTAATGCAACCCGGTAGACCTTTTCGCCGTATCGCTCCCGGAGCATATAGTCCAGAGAGTGGTAAGGCTTGTCGTTCCAGCGTTTCATTATGCCTCTTTCAGTTCGTTTTTCTCTTCGTCGTTTTCGTCGTTTTCATCTTTCGGTATATAGTTATCGAAGATCTTTACAAAGATCTTTGATTTCCAGTAGGCCAACGTGGAAAATCCCATCAGAATAAAAAGCATGATCAGGATGGATGTAAACTGTGCGTAGCTCACATAAGCAAAAAGCCACATCAGAAGGAGCGGAGACGCAGAGATCACAAGCATCAAAAGTGTCAGCGGAAGATGGCGGACGGACATCAGGAATGCATTTACAAAGGTATTTTTGACGGAATTAAAAAATTTGGCAAGGATCGGATAAATGTACAGAAGGATCATAGCATAGATCAGGGCAAATGCGATAAATAAACTGAAAAGTCCCTTGTACATGGCTCCGCTTCCGGCTTTGGCGATCCGAAGATCGATAAACAGAACAGCAGCGGTGAGGAGCATGATGATATTGATGATGGTCGCCTGTTTGAAGTTCTGTTTGAATGAGCGGAAAAAGCTGCGGGCAATATAAGATTCTTCGTCTCTTGCCATCTTCAGTGTGACATAGTAGAGAGCTGTTATGGAGGCGCCTGCGGTGACAACCGGAATACAGCAGAGGATGCACAGAAAATTCAGAAGAAGCAGGTCTGCTACGCGTCCCATGAACACGAAGAACTTATTGTCCATGTTGAAAAAACGATTCATTTGATAAGTCTCCTTTTCTTTTGGATATTATTTTAAGTATACCCAATCACAGCAGAAAAAGCAAATCCCAAATGTTTTCCGGGGCAATGGAAATGGGAAAATCATGTGTCCGCCATAGAAAGACAAAATAGCGAAATAGTTTATTAAATTTCCTTAAAAGGCTTGCCTATCACGATTTAGAGTGTTAAAATATCAGTATTGTATCAGACGAAAATTATGTATTTTAAAGGAGCGTAACAATGAGCAAAAAAATCAGGACGGAGGCTGTGGATCATCTGTTTGAAGCGATCCTATGCCTGAGGGACAAGGAAGAGTGTTATACATTTTTTGAGGATGTTTGCACCATCAATGAGCTGCTTTCTTTATCTCAGCGCTTCGAGGTAGCCAAGATGCTTACTGATAAGCGTACATACCTTGATATTTCCGAGAAGACAGGAGCTTCCACAGCTACGATCAGCCGTGTGAACCGTTCCCTGAACTATGGAAATGATGGTTATGAGATGGTATTTGCACGTATGAAGAAGAATAACGAAGAGCAGGGTGGCGAAGCAGAATAGGACTTATGCCCATGCCGTGAATGATAACGGATAATGCTATAACGTAAAAAGAGACAGGCGATCATGCGTCTGTCTCTTTTCTTCATGCGCCTGGCGGCACACGTTTCCGACCGGATGTAAGAGCCGGATATTATTTGCCTTTTTTTGAGGAATCGGTATCTTTTGGAGAATTCATGTGGTCGATCATATTTTCGATGATCATTTTTTTCATGTATACGTCGAAGCTCAGCAGGCAGATAAAAGAAAACTGATGAAGGAATTCCTTATCTTCCGGATCAGCATCTTCGAATATTTCTCCGGCGCTTTTGAACCGGCGCATGAGATCTTTTTCCAGGTAACGGATCTGAGTCTGTTCCATACTGAAAACTTCCTGATAGATATAAGTCATATCTTTCTCAGTCATGGATTTGAAATATTTATCCGTGATCGGCCCGAGAAGAGTCTGGATGTCACTGATGGAGAGAATATTCTTAAAATAGTAAATAAAGATCAGCATCAGCAGATGTTCCCGGGAGTAGCGTTTCTTCTCCGGCGGGGGGAGAAGCTTATTCTTGGCGTAGTTGTTGATCATGGTCTTGGTCAGGATCTTGTCATCCTCGTGACGTTTGGTGGAAGCGAGATTTTCTTCCATGAAAGTAGTGACCTGATCCATGTAAAGATCGATGTTTGGGATTTCATCTGGTTTTATATAATCAAGCTCAGCAATTTTCGCAAAAATGCTGCTCATCATCTCTTTTTCGTTTCTTGTCATCACATTATCACCTCTGCTCCCTATTATATAGTTTTAAATACTACTTGTAAAGAAACTTTTTTCCGGGAAAATGAGAAAGTAAGGTTGTGGCTTTACCGGAAAGAAAAGACATGGTAGTATATAAAGATACTGTTGATATGGAAAAAGAAATGGAGATCAAAATGAGTATACAGGATGCTTTGGACACATTGAATCCCATGCAGCGGGAAGCTGCTGTACATACAGAGGGGCCGCTTCTGATTCTTGCAGGAGCCGGTTCCGGAAAAACAAGAGTGCTGACTCACAGGATTGCCTATTTAATGGAGGAAAAGGGCGTCAATCCCTGGAATATCCTGGCGATCACCTTTACCAACAAGGCTGCCAGTGAGATGCGGGAACGTGTAAATAAAATTGCGGGAATGGGCGCAGAGAGCGTATGGGTTTCCACCTTCCATTCCGCATGCGTGAGGATTTTACGCAGACATATTGAAGTGCTGGGATTTAGCAGTAATTTTACCATCTATGATACCGACGACCAGAAGACAGTCATGAGGGAAATCTTCCGGAAATTCAGTATCAATACAAAAATTTATAAAGAACGCGCTGTTCTTGCGGAGATTTCCCATGCCAAGGATGAGCTGATCACGCCGGAAGAGATGGAGCTGAATGCGGGAAGTGATCCGGATGCACGGAAGATTGCAGGCATGTATAAGGAATACCAGTCCATCCTCCGGGGAAACAACGCCCTGGATTTTGATGACCTGATCGTGAAAACCGTGGAGCTTTTCCAACACAATCCGGATATCCTGGATTATTATCAGGAACGTTTCCGGTATATTATGGTGGATGAGTATCAGGATACTAACACCGCACAGTTTAAATTCGTAAGTCTTCTTGCGGAAAAATACAAGAATCTCTGCGTAGTTGGCGATGATGACCAGTCTATTTATCGTTTCCGTGGAGCAAATATCGGGAACATCCTGGGCTTTGAGAAGGTTTTCACTGAGGCGAAGGTGGTACGGCTGGAGCAGAATTACCGTTCTACACAGAATATCCTGAACGCAGCCAACGAGGTAATTGCCAACAATACAGAACGTAAAGAAAAACGACTCTGGACAGAGAACGAAGAGGGTGATAAAGTTCATTTCCGGCAGTTTAACAACGGATTTGAGGAAGCGGAGTATGTTGCGGGAGAGATCATTCAGGGACGGCGTAACGGGAAATTCCAGTATAAGGACTGTGCGGTACTTTACCGGACCAATGCCCAGTCACGTCTCTTTGAAGAAAAATTTCTCCTGGCAAATGTGCCGTATAAGATTGTGGGCGGTGTAAACTTTTATGCCCGCAAAGAGATCAAGGATCTGTTAAGCTATCTGAAGACGATTGACAATGCCAGTGATGATCTGGCTGTGCGCAGGATCTTAAATGTACCGAAGAGAGGAATCGGAGCTACCAGCATCGGCCGGGTCCAGGATTATGCGGATATTATGAACCTGAGCTTTTATGATGCCCTCCGTGTGGTGGAGGAAGTACCGTCCATTGGCCGGGCAGCAGGAAAGATCAATGATTTTGTATCTTTTATCCAGGGACTTAAGAGTAAGGCAGAGGCTTATACAGTCCGTGAAACGCTGGAAGAAGTGATCGAACTGACCGGTTATGTGAAAGAGCTGGAAGCAGAAAAAACAGAAGAAGCTCAGGCAAGGATCGAGAATATCGATGAGCTGATCTCCAAGACCGAATCTTTCCAGGAAGCCATGGAAGAGGCAGGACAGCCGGCAACACTTTCCGCATTTCTGGAAGAGATCGCACTGGTGGCAGATATTGATTCCGTTGATCCGGATCAGGATTATGTGCTTCTTATGACCCTTCACAGTGCCAAGGGCCTGGAATTTCCCAATGTATTTATGGCAGGTATGGAGGACGGAGTATTTCCGGGATACGCCTCCATCTGGTCCGGAGACCCGTCGGATATTGAAGAAGAGCGAAGACTCTGTTATGTGGGGATCACACGTGCCATGAAGGAACTGACATTAACCTGTGCAAAACAGCGTATGATCCGTGGAGAGACCCAGTACAACCGCGTATCACGCTTTGTAAGGGAAATTCCAAGAGAATTGGTGGATCTTGGACATACGATTCAGGAGAAAAAGCCCAAGGTGGATAACATCGTATCTCCGAAGAGTGCCTATGCCCAGATGAAAATGAATTTCCAGGCAAAGAGCACCCTGCAGAAAAAAGATTTCACAGTGAAGAAGGCGGACAGCCTGGACTATGGTGAGGGAGACACGGTCCGTCATGTGAAATTCGGAGTCGGTATCGTAAAAAATATCGCAGACGGCGGCAGAGACTACGAAGTGACGGTAGACTTTGACAAAGTCGGCGTGAAAAAAATGTTCGCCGGTTTTGCCAAGCTGAAAAAGATCTGAGAGGGATCTCTCCGGGCAGACTATTTCTGCAAAAAACTGTAAAAATCCGGCCTCAAGGTTGTAATTGGAAAACCGGTATGTTAGAATCAGTATCAGCGTAATTGAATTGCTGTGAAGTGAACAGTATCACCGGCACATATGCTGCCGGATACTGTGAGAGGGAATCGGGTAAAAAGCCTGAGCGGTTGCGGCCACTGTATACAGAAGAAGGGATTTCACATGCCATTGCAGAAACTCATGTGAGAAGGCGAAATCCCGATGTCAGAGAGATTCTGGAGAAAATTCTGATACATCATTCATGATCGGCTAAAAGATGAATGGTGTATCAGTTTTTATTTTGCGGAGTTTTTTCTGAGTCTGTAAGTCAGGAAACCTGCTTGACAGTATGTAAGTGGGAGCTTCCGTACAAAGTGTTCCGTGCAGATTTTATGAAGCCCCATCTTTTCGGTTACCCATAGGCAACAGGAGATAAAACAGGCGAAAAGAGAGGAAATGAAATGAAAAACAAGTATGTATCCACAAGAATCATGGCAATGGTAATGGCAGCGGCAATGACCGTATCAGCAGCTCCGGCTGTTTATGCCGCAGAGAGAGCAGACTCCGAGACCATCAAGGAAGACAACCAGCCGGCAGCAGAAGACAGTACAGAGTCTGCAGACACCGAAGATTCTTCCGCAGAGGCAACCAAGACAGAATATCCTCTGACCATCACAACCTATGATTACGATGGAAACGAAATCGAAACCACTTATGAAAAAGCACCGGAAAAAGTCCTTGCTGTATATCAGGGAAGCATTGAGACTATGCTCGCACTTGGTCTGGAAGACCACCTGGTAGCTACCGCAGGTCTTGATAATGAAGTTCCGGAAGATCTCAAAGAAGCATTCTCAAAAACAAATTATCTTGACGAATTTACCCCATCCCTTGAAACTGTAACAATGCTGGAGCCGGACATGATCTTATCCTGGAGCTCTCTTTTCTCTGATGAGAATCTGGGAAATGTAACAGACTGGATCGACAAAGGCTGCAACACCTACTACAACACCAATACTCGTCCGGACGGCGACAGAACACTGGAAAATGAATTCACAGATATCTTAAATATCGGAAAGATCTTCGATGTACAGGACAAAGCGCAGGCTATCGTTGATGATGCAAAAGCAGTGATCGACAAAACTCTTACTGCAACTGCAGATGTAAAAGACAAACCAAGCGTAATGGTATTGGAGCCTCTTGGAGATAACATCACAAACTATGGCGTAAAGAGCCTTGGCGGAGATATGGTAACACAGTTAGGCGCAACTCTTGCAAACCCGGATGCTTCCACCGTTGGAAAAGAGGATATCATCGCAGCCAACCCTGACGTGATCTTTGTGGTTTACATGCCATATGCAGGAGATGATCCGGAAACTGTTAAGAACAGCCAGCTTGCAGTGATCCAGGATGATGAGTCCCTGAAGAGCCTTGACGCAGTAAAGAACGGACGTGTTTACCCGATCATGCTCAGTGAGATGTATGCAAGTGCAACACGTACCCAGGACGGAATCGAAACTTTTGCAAAGGGATTATATCCGGACGTAAATCTTGACTGATCGGAGAAAATGCAGTGAAAGAAACAGCTTCACAGAGAAAAAAAGATAAGGTGCTCAGAACATCCATGTATGTGGCAGTTCTCATCGGACTTGCAGGATTCCTTATTTTTTCCATACTTGCAGCCATCACTTTTGGAAATGCGGATCTGTCACTGAAGGATGTATACAGCGTTATCGCTTATAAATTGTTTCATATAAAAAGTCTGTCCGCCTATGCGGAAGGCGCAGTTCATGATGTTGTGTGGCTGATCCGGCTGCCTAGAGTCCTTCTGGCTCTGGCAGTTGGAATGGCTCTTTCCGTGTGCGGCGTGGTGATGCAGGCTATCGTGCAGAACCCGCTGGCAGACCCGTATGTGCTGGGTATCTCATCTGGTGCATCTCTGGGTGCCACACTGGCCATCATGCTTGGAATCGGAAGCTTTCTTGGCGGAAACTCTGTGGGAATCACAGCTTTCATTGGCGCGATGATCACTTCTTTTGCGGTGATCGCCATTGCAAACATGGGTGGAAAGGCAACTTCCGCAAAACTGATCCTTGCGGGAATGGCGGTCAGCGCAGTCTGTTCTGCTTTTTCCAATTTTGTCATTTATATTACCAATGACAAAAATGCGGCAACAGAAGTTATGAAGTGGAGCATGGGAAGTCTTGCCGGAGCAAGCTGGACCAGAGTGGGTGTAATGCTTCCGGTCACGCTGGTGTGCGTGGCTGTTTTCTGGACGCAGTACCGGAACCTGAATCTGATGCTTCTGGGAGATGACGTATCCATTACCCTTGGAACAGATCTGCACAGACTGCGGACTTTTTATCTGATCGTTGCTTCTGTTATGATCGGATTTGCCGTGTACTGTGCCGGTGTGATCGGATTTGTGGGACTGGTGATCCCTCATGTGGTCCGGATCCTTTTTGGAACAGATCACAGAAAACTGCTCCCCTTAAGTGCGCTTCTTGGTGCATCGTTTCTGATCTGGTGCGATGTGGCATGTCGTGTGATCCTTAAAAATTCCGAGATGCCCATCGGTGTGCTGGTATCCATTATCGGTGCTCCCTGCTTTATTTATCTGCTTGTGCGGAAATCCTATGGATTCGGAGGTGCCCGGTAATGAAGATCACCACAGAAAATATTCAGGTTGGCTTTCACGCCAGACAGATCCTGAAGGGAATCTCCATGGAATCCAAGGATAAGGAACTGGTAGGAATCATCGGACCAAACGGAAGCGGAAAATCCATTGTATTCCCTCCGAAACATTATAATTTCTACAATTCTAGTCAATTGCATACTTGTTAAGTTTAACCTATCGACACCGTAAAGTAAACCAAATTGGCTAAAAAAGCGCGTAAGCTCGCGATTTATTGTTCGTTTTTCTTAAAAAAAGCGACTTGGAAGAAGACTTCCACGTCGCTTAGATCAATCAATGAAAATCAGTTAGAGATTAGTCATCAATTTCTGAAACAACACCGGCACCGACAGTATGACCACCTTCACGAACCGTGAACTTGGTACCCTTTTCGATGGCAGCTGGTTGAATCAATTCAACAGTGAACGTTACGTTGTCACCAGGCATAACCATTTCAACACCTTCAGGTAACTCGATAGTACCAGTTACGTCAGTTGTACGGAAATAGAATTGTGGTCTGTAGTTTGTTAAGAAAGCTGTATGACGGCCACCTTCTTCTTTTGTCAAGATATAAACTTCACCCTTGAACTTCTTGTGGGTTTGGATCGAACCTGGCTTAGCCAAAACTTGGCCACGAACAACTTGTTCACGGTTAACACCACGTAATAACGCACCAACGTTATCCCCGGCTTCACCTAAGTCAAGTGTCTTACGGAACATTTCAAGACCCGTAACAGTTGACTTAAGAACATCTTCGTGTAAACCAACGATTTCAACTTCGTCGCCGACC
>OGUO01001164.1_pt1 | contig 18016 bp, 16 predicted proteins | sample 1553641 | NCBI WGS metagenome assembly OGUO01 (sample SAMEA2579980, study PRJEB22360) | human gut metagenome | biome: human gut; feature: human-associated habitat; material: faeces | place: Denmark | collected 2008/2010 | reverse complement strand
CCCGCCGCAAGCATCCCGAAGCGGCAGGATACGGGTCAGCCGCGCCCCGCACCCCGAAAAAAGGAAACGCAGCCCGCTCCGGCCAAAGCACCGAAAGCTCCGCCTGTGATGGAGCAGAAAGCGCCCCCGCCGGAACCGCCTAAAACGCCCGAAATCCCGCTGCCGCCAATGGACGACGTGCAGAAGCGGATTTACGATGCCTTGGCGGACGGTGAGCGCTCCTTTGATCAGCTGGCTTCGCAGACGGGGCTGGACGCATCAAAGCTGATGGCGTCATTGACCATGCTGCAAATTCTCGGCGCAGTGAAGCCGCTGCCCGGAAAAAGCTATTGCAGGGCGACAGAATAGCCCTTCTCTCATTTTCAAATTTATCGGAGGGGTAAACAACCATGACGGCAGCCAAGCAGAAACTCATTATTGTCGAATCTCCCGCCAAGGCGCGAACCATCAGCAAATTTCTGGGCAAGGGCTACAAGGTCGAAGCCTCGCAGGGCCATGTGTGCGACCTGCCCAAAAGCCAGATTGGCGTAGACGTGGACAACGACTTTGCCCTTAAGTACATCACGATCCGCGGGCGCGGCGAAATTCTCAACCGCATCCGCAAAGAGGCGCGCACCGCGTCGCAGATTTACCTCGCAACTGACCCGGACCGCGAAGGGGAAGCGATTTCGTGGCATCTGAGCCATGTGCTGAACATGGATCCAAGCCAGCCGTGCCGCATTGAGTTTCACGAGGTGACGAAAAAGGCGATTCAGAACGCGCTGAAGTCCGCCCGTCCGGTGGATATGGGGCGCGTGGACGCGCAGCAGGCACGCCGCGTGCTGGATCGTCTGGTCGGCTATAAAATCAGCCCGCTGCTGTGGGCGAAGATTAAGAAGGGACTTTCTGCCGGCCGTGTGCAGTCCGTCGCGACGCGCATGGTGGTGATGCGCGAGGAAGAAATCGAGGCGTTTATCCCAGAGGAATACTGGGAGATTTCCGCCAAGCTGCTGGCGCACCAGGCGCATGGGCGCAAGCTGCACTTCACGGCGCGCCTTGCCACGCTCGACGGGCAGAAAGCGGTGATTGCCAATGCGGAGGAAGCGCAGAAAGCGGTCGAACGCATTCAGAAAGCACATTTTGCGGTCAACAGCATCAAAATGAGCGAAAAGCGCAAGATGCCTGCCGCACCGTTCACGACGTCCTCTTTGCAGCAGGAAGCCAGCAGAAAACTGGGCTTCACGACGGCAAAGACGATGCAGGTTGTCCAGCAGCTCTACGAAGGCATTGACCTTGAAGGTGAGGGCACGCAGGGTATTGTCAGCTACATCCGTACGGACAGCGTCCGCATTTCGGATGAAGCCCTGAATGCCCTGCGCGAGTACATCCCGGAGCGTTTCGGCAGCGACTATCTGCCGGAGAAGCCGAACGAGTACAAGGGGCGCAAGAACGCACAGGACGCGCACGAAGCCATCCGCCCGACCGACGTCCACCGCACGCCGGACAGCATCAAGCCGTCGCTGACGAAGGAGCAGTACAACCTCTATAAGCTGATTTACAACCGCTTCTTGGCGAGCCAGATGATGCCCGCCCTCTACGAAACGATGACGATGGAAATCAGCGGCGACGGCGTGGGAATGCGCTTCTATGGCGAACACAAGAAGTTTGCGGGCTTCACCTCGGTGTATGAGGAAAGCACGGATGACGACGTGGCGTCGAGCGAAACGACGCTGCCGCAGCTGTCCGAGGGTGACGCTGTGGCAGTTGCCGATGTTGCCAGCGAGCAGCACTTCACCCAGCCGCCGTCCCGCTACACAGAAGCGTCGCTGGTTCGCATGATGGAGGAAAAGGGCATCGGACGCCCGTCTACCTATGCGCCGACCATCACGACCATCATTTCTCGCGGTTACGTCAGCCGGGAAAAGAAGCGCCTGTATCCCACCGAGCTGGGACGCATGGTGACGAGCATGATGGAAACGTACTTCGAGGACATTGTTGATGTGGAGTTCACCGCCGAGCTGGAAGACAAGCTGGACAAGGTGGAAGAAGGCGAAATGGACTGGAAGCAGATTCTGCGCGACTTCTAGCCGCCCCCGCCGTTTGAACAGACGCTGAAGCTGGCGGAGCAGCAGATTGAAAAGGTGGAGGTCAAGGACGAGCCGAGCGACGTGCCGTGCGACAAGTGCGGCGCGATGATGGTCTACAAAATGGGGCGGTTCGGCAAATTCTTGGCTTGCCCGAACTTCCCGGAATGCCGCAATACCAAGCCGATTGTCACTTACATTGACGCGCCGTGCCCCAAGTGCGGTGCGCGCCTGATGGAAAAGACGAGCCGCAAGAACCGTAAGTTCTACGGCTGCGAGCGCTACCCGGAATGCGACTTTGTGTCGTGGGAGAAGCCGGTGACGGAGAAATGCCCCGTCTGCGGCAGCTATATGGTGGAAAAGCGCGGCCGCAAGGGCGAAGTATGGCACCTGTGCGCCAATGAAACGTGCCACCACCGCATTGAGGTGCAGGCAAGCGAGGAGGAAGCGGATGAGTAATCTGCACGCGACGGTCGTCGGCGCAGGGCTGGCGGGCAGCGAGGCGGCGTGGCAGCTGGCGCGGCAGGGGATTGCCGTCACGCTGATTGAAATGAAGCCGGAGAAGATGTCCCCGGCGCATCATAGTCCGCTGTTTGCGGAGCTGGTCTGCTCGAACTCTCTGCGCAGCGATCGCTTGACAAATGCCGTCGGTCTGCTGAAGGAAGAAATGCGCCTGATGCACTCGCTGGTGATGGAAGCGGCTGATTTGGCGCGCGTTCCGGCGGGCGGTGCGCTGGCTGTTGATCGCGAAACGTTCTCCGGGCATATCACGAAAAGTCTGCGGGAGCATCCGCTGGTGGAGGTCGTCAGCGGGGAAGTCACGGAAATCCCGGATGGCCCGGTGATTATTGCGACTGGGCCGCTGACCAGCGACGCGCTGAGCGAAACCATCAGCCGTCTGCCGGGGCTGGAAACGCTGAATTTCTACGATGCGGCTGCCCCGATTGTCACGGCGGAATCGCTGAACATGGACAAGGTGTTCCGCCAATCCCGCTATGACCGCGGTGACGACTATCTGAACTGCCCGATGACGGAAGAAGAGTACAACGCGTTTGTGGATGCGCTGCTGGCGGCGGAAACGGCGGATATTCACGGCTTTGAGGAGACGAAAGTCTTTGAAGGCTGTATGCCGGTGGAGTCGATGGCGCGGCGCGGGCGCATGGTGCTGGCGTTTGGCCCGATGAAGCCGGTTGGCCTGCGTGACCCCCAAACGGGCAAAGAGCCGTATGCCGTCGTGCAGCTTCGACAGGACAACGCAACGGGCACGCTGTACAACCTCGTCGGCTTCCAGACGCGGCTGAAGTGGGGCGAGCAGAAGCGCGGTTTTGGCATGATTCCCGGCTTGGAACAAGCGGAATTCGTGCGGTACGGTGTCATGCACCGCAACACGTTCCTGCATTCGCCGGGCTTCCTGAATGCGCACTTCGAGATGATTTCGCATCCGCAGTGCTATTTCGCGGGGCAGATGACGGGCGTCGAGGGCTATGTGGAGAGCGCGGCGAGCGGTCTGCTTTGCGGCTTGAGCCTTGGGCGCGATTTGCGTGGGCTGGGCACGGTCGAACTGCCGGGCATCACTGCCATGGGCGCAATGGGACGCTATGTCTCCACGCCGAACCGCGATTTTCAGCCGATGAACTGCACGTTCGGCCTGTTAGACGGTCTGCTGGTGGACAAGCAGCACAAAAAAATCCGCAATAAACAGGAACGCTATACCGTGATTTCGGAGCGTTCGCTCAGCTATCTGCGGGATTGGGTCACAGAAATGCAGGTTTGAGGCAAAATCGCGTGACAATGGGCGCGGTTTGTGGTATGATGTGCATGGGCGCGGGAAAAAATCCGCGTTCAGGAGGAAAACAATGAGCATGGAACTCAGAGGCACGACGATTTGCGCCGTGCGCAAAAATGGCCACACCTCGATTGCGGGCGATGGTCAGGTGACAATGGGGCAGAGCGTTATTTTCAAGTCTCATGCCCACAAGGTTCGCCGTCTTTATGGCGGACAGGTTGTAATCGGCTTTGCGGGCGCTGTGGCGGATGCGTTTACCCTGTGCGATAAGTTTGAGGAAAAGCTGACACAGTGCGGCGGCAACCTCGAACGCGCGGCAGTTGCGCTGGCGCAGATGTGGCGCAGCGATTCCGGAATGCGTCAGCTCGAAACGCAGATGATCGTGGCGGACAAGGATACGCTGCTGGTCGTCAGCGGCACGGGCGAGGTCATCGACCCGGACGAGGGCGTGGTCGCGATTGGCTCCGGCGGAAATTATGCGCTGGCAGCGGCGCGCGCGCTGGTGCAGAACACCGACCTCTCCGCGCATGACATTGCGGAAAAGGCGCTGCACATCGCGGCGAGCATTTGCGTGTTCACCAACGACAACGTGATCGTCGAAGACGTGTAAGGAGGGGCAGACATGGCAGAATTGACGCCCCGGCAGATCGTCCGGGAACTGGATCGCTACATTGTTGGTCAGGATGAAGCCAAGCGCGCTGTCGCAATTGCGCTGCGCAACCGCTATCGCCGCTCCAAGGTGGATGATGCGATGCGCGAGGAAATCAGCCCGAAGAACATCCTGATGATTGGCCCGACGGGTGTCGGCAAGACGGAAATTGCCCGTCGGCTGGCGAAGCTCGTCAGCGCGCCGTTCATTAAGGTGGAAGCAACGAAATTCACCGAAGTCGGCTATGTGGGCCGCGACGTGGAGAGCATCGTGCGCGATTTGGTGGAGAATTCCATCCGCATGGTGCGCGAAGAGCATACGGCGCGTGTCGCTCCGCGCGCGCGTGTGATTGCCGAAGACCGGCTGGTGACGCTGCTGGTGAATCCGCCGAAGAAGCCCTCGAACAGCTTCTCGCTGGATTATCTGCTGGGTCGCGCGAAGTCGCCCGAAACGCCCGTGAAGGAAGAAAATGCGGAACTGGCGGATGAGCGTGAACGGCTTCGTCAGCAGCTGATGAAGGGCGAAATCGAAGACCGCGAGCTGGAGATTGAGGTCGAAGAAGCTGCGCCGTCGCTGGAAGTAGGCGGCAGTGCTATCAGCCTCGGCGACATGATGGGCAACATGATGCCCAAAAAGACGAAGCTGCGCCGCGTGAAGGTCAAGGAAGCCCGCAAGATTCTGGAACAGGAAGAAGCGGACAAGCTGATTGATCAAGACGCCGTGCAGGAGGAAGCGATTCGCCGCGCCGAGCAGGACGGCATCGTCTTCATCGACGAGATTGACAAGATTGCGGGCCGCCGCGGCGGTTCTGGCCCCGACGTGAGCCGCGAGGGTGTGCAGCGCGATATTTTGCCGATTGTCGAGGGCAGCACGGTCAATACCAAGTACGGCCCTGTCAAGACGGACTACATGCTGTTTATTGCGGCAGGCGCGTTCCATGTGGCAAAGGTCAGCGACCTGATTCCGGAACTGCAGGGGCGCTTCCCGGTGCATGTGCAGCTGAAGAGTCTGACGCGCGAGGACTTCCAGCGGATTCTGACGCAGCCGGACAACGCGCTGACGCTGCAATACAAGGCGCTGCTGGCGGTTGACAAAGTGATGCTGACGTTCGAGGACAGCGCCATCGAAGCGATTGCGAACGCGGCGTTTACGGCGAACGAGACGGCGGAAGACATCGGTGCGCGCCGCCTGCACGCTGTGTTCGAGCAGGTGCTGGAGGACATTTCCTTCAACGCGGGTGACGAGAATATGCCGCCGTTCGAGCTGACTATCAACGGCGAGTACGTCCAACAGCATCTTTCCGGCGAAAACAAGCCAACGGATCTGCGCAAGTATATTCTGTAAAATTCACGAATCGGCTGTCAGAAAAAATCCGGCAGCCGATTTTTCTTGTTCAGACCCTTTGCATTCTTCTGATTTCATGGTATAATACGCATATCTGTGAAAAGGAGTGATCGGACATGAAAAAGATTGGTATGATTGGCGTCGGTAATATGGGTGGCGCAATTCTGCGTGGTATGATTGCGTCCGGCTATGTGGCGGCGGAAGACGTGATGGCGTGCTTGCACAGCGAGGAAAAGTGTCAGGCACTGGCAGCGGAAATTCCGGGGCTGACCTGCACGACGGATGCCAAGGCGCTGGCGCAAGAGTGCCGTATGATTGTGCTGGCGGTGAAACCGCAGGTACTGGGCGCAATGCTGGACGAAATCAAGGGGGAAATCAATGACCGCGCGCTGGTGTCGATTGCGGCCGGCTGGACGATGGACATGCTGACCAGCAAAGTTGCCGGAACGACCGCGACGCTGCGTGTGATGCCGAATACGCCCGCGCTGGTGGGGGCTGGCATGACCGCAATTTGCCGCCAGACGACGCTCTCCGCGGCTGATTTGGCATATGCGCAGGGTATTTTTGATGCAATTGGCGAAACGGCAGTCATTGACGAGAAATTGTTTGACGGCTTCATTGCGGTCAGCGGCAGCAGTCCGGCGTATATCTTCATGCTGATTGAAGCAATGGCGGATGCGGCAGTTCGCGAAGGCATTCGCCGCCCGGATGCTGTCAAAATGGCGGCACAAGCGGTGCTTGGCAGTGCCAAAATGGTGCTGGAAACAGGGAAGCATCCGGGGCAGCTGAAGGATGAAGTCTGTTCTCCGGCAGGAACGACCATCGAAGCGGTGGCAATGCTGGAGAAGCGCGGTTTCCGGGCGGCAGTGCAAGACGCGATGGCGGTCTGTGCGGAAAAATCCCGTCAGATGTCTAAATAATCAATAAATTCAATATGACAAAAGGGGAGTCAAGCATGACGGAAGCCCGTCCTCGCAAACAGGTTAATATTTACACCGACGGTGCCTGCTCCGGCAATCCGGGGCCGGGCGGCTGGGGCTGCATTCTGGAATTTGGACCGCACCGCAAGGAAATGAGCGGCTATATGGCGGGCACGACGAACAACCGCATGGAGCTGTTCGCCGCAATCAGTGCGCTGGGGGCACTGAAAGAGCCGTGCGACGTGAAGCTGTATTCGGACAGCGCATATCTGGTCAACGCCTTCAACGAGCATTGGATTGACGGCTGGAAGAAGCGCGGCTGGAAGAATGCTGCCGGTCAAGCGGTTGAGAATCAGGATCTCTGGTTCATTTTGCTGGCGCAGACCAAGAAGCACCATGTAACGTTCTACAAGGTCAAGGGTCACGCCGACCATCCGGAAAACATCCGCTGCGACGAATTGGCGACAGGCGCGATTAAGGAGTATCGGCGCATCAACGCCATGGATGAGGAGTCCAAAGCCTGAAATCAGCGTGAGGGAGCGATACATACAACTATTCGCTAAACCACAGTTTCACGAATAGTTGCGTCGATTTTGAAGCAAGGAGGGCGATTCGGTGCCAAATCAGCAGCCTACATACCGCGAACAAGTCGATGCGCAGCGAATCATCCAAATTCGCGAGATTCTCAAAGACCTGCCGCAAGCCTGTGGTGATTTCATCCGCAGCATTGCCGTGACGACCGGTACGTTCACGCGCTTGGCATATGCCATCGACCTACGGACGTTCTTCACATTTTTGCAGCGCGAGCGCGTCGCGTTTGCTGATACGCCGCTGACGCACCTGACCGACCAGCAGATTGGTTCTGTCACGCAGAGCGACTTGACGGCGTACATCGAGTATCTGACCTACTACTTCAAAGAACAGGATGCTGATGAAGAAACTGCCCCGCTGAAGCCGTTGGTCAATCATGAACTGGCAATTAAACGGAAATTGTCAGCAATCCGGTCATTCTACGAATTTCTATTCAAGAATCAGCGAATCAGCGCCAATGTGACGACGCTGGTGTCTCTTCCCAAAATCCACGAAAAGCCGATTATCCGGCTTTCGCAGGAAGAAATGGTCCGGATGCTGGAGCAATCTGCAACAGGTGCTGGGTTGTCGGAGCGTCAGAAAACATACCAGAAGCTGACAGCCAAGCGTGATTTTGCGCTGATTTCGCTGTTTCTGGGTACGGGCATACGCGTTTCGGAGTGCGTCGGACTGAATATTTCCGATGTGGATTTGGAAAACAATGCTTTTCTGGTGACACGAAAAGGCGGCAATCAGGTCGTGTTGTATTTTCCGCCGGAAGTCGCGACGGCACTGGCAGATTATCTGGATGCTCGCCGGGAAATCGCGGCATTGCCCGGTCATGAGGATGCGCTGTTTCTATCCCTGCAAAAGCGGCGGATTACGCAGCGCGCCGTGCAGAATCTCGTGAAGAAGTATGCCTCCGTTGCCGCGCCGCTGAAGCCGAAAATCAGCCCGCATAAGCTCCGCAGCACTTTTGCGACGAACCTCTATCAGGAAACTGGCGATATTTACTTGGTGGCGGATGTGCTTGGGCATTCCTCCGTCGATACGACGCGCAGACACTACGCCGAAATGACTGACCGCCGCCGCCGAATGGCTGCGGAGCGCGTGGTATTGCCGACGCTGGAGGAAGTCACCGGCCATCAACCGCCGGAGCAGGACGAAAATCAGGATACCGAAAAGGGAGAAACGTGACTTCCCTGCCGCGCTTCTCCCCTTTTTTAGGATTCTTCTTCCAGTTCAATGCCCGTGATGCTGATGGCGCGATAATCTGCGTCGCCCATCACGCATTTCATGCAGTTGTCGCAGATTTTGTCCGGGTCAAGGTCGCACCGCTGGCATTCGCCGCAGTCGATGCACTCCCGGTCGTACAGTACACATTGCTTCGCCATTGCGTATCCCTTCTTTCCACAATTATTATAGCAGGTTTCGACAAAAATTCAAGCCGGAACGAACGGTTGTTTGATTTTTGCGGCGAATTGTGCTATAATAAGCGCATCAACACAGAAAGGCGGCGATTTTCCCCATGCAAAGACCTCGTGGCGATAATCAGCAGCGCATCCTCGATTTTATCAAGTCTGAAATTCAAACAAAAGGTTATCCGCCGTCCGTGCGCGAAATTGCGCAAGCGGTCGGGCTGAAATCCACCTCCACCGTGCATGGGCATCTTCAGCGGCTGGAAAAGCGCGGTCTGCTTCACCGTGACGCGATGAAACCGCGTGCCATGGAAGTGACGGGTGACCCGAATTTTATCCGCAACAACTCCACCGCCGTGCCGGTTGTCGGGCGCGTGACGGCAGGTCAGCCGATTTTCGCGGAGGAAAATCTGGAAGAGTATGTGCCGATTCCGGACATTATGCTGGGTGAAGGCGAACACTTCATCCTCCATGTCAAGGGCGATTCGATGATTGAGGCGGGCATCCTTGACGGCGACTACATTATTGTGCGCAAGACCAGCGAGGCGCTCAACGGCGAAATCGTCGTTGCGATGATTGATGACAGCGCGACGGTCAAGCGATATTTCAAGGAGGATGGGCACTTCCGACTCCAGCCGGAGAACCGGACGATGGAACCGATTTATGCGGATGAAGTAACGATACTTGGCAAAGTCACTTCGCTTTATCGCCTGCTGAAGTAAAGGGGGCGAGAAAAATGGCTCAAGGCATGGACGAAAAAGCACTGAAGCGCCAGAAGTATGGCATTCCGACGTACTCATTGGCGGAAGAACTGCTGAACAGCATCTCCCACGGCATCGGTGCAGGCTTAGGCATTGCGGCGCTTGTCCTCTGCATTGTGAAAAGTGCCCATGCGGGCGACGGCTACAAGCTGGCATCCAGCATCGTTTTCGGACTGACGACAACACTGCTGTACCTGATGAGCTGCCTATATCACGCACTGAAAGTCAATCGCGCGAAGAAAGTCTTTCGCGTGTTCGACCACTGCACAATTTTCCTGCTGATTGCGGGAACGTACACGCCATACACGCTGGTGACGCTGCGCGGCCCGGCTGGCTGGGTAATGTTCGGCATCGTGTGGGCTGTTGCGATTACAGGCGTTGTGCTGAACGCGGTGAACCTCAAGAAGTTTGCAAAAATCAGCGTCGTCTGCTATGTGGCGCTGGGCTGGGTGATTCTGCTGGCTACCAAGACGCTGGTGGCGAATCTCGCCTACCCTGGCTTGGTGCTGCTCGTGGCGGGCGGCGTGGCGTACACCGTAGGCGCGGTGCTGTACGCCATCGGCTCGAAGAAGAAGTATTTTCACTCCATTTTCCATTTCTTCTGTCTGATTGGCACGGTGCTGCACTTCTTCTCCATCTACTTCTACGTCCTGTAAAGGAGCGCGCGATGCATCAGGAGATTCTTTTCCCGCACGAAAAAACAGCGCTGTATCCCCTGCTGGCACAGCAGATTGCGGCCTTGGCGGAGGATTCGCAGCCGCTTTCGACGCTGGCGAACGCATCCGCGCTGCTGTATGAAGCGCTGCCGGATATCAACTGGGCGGGCTTCTACCTCGCCAGCGGCGATATGCTGCATCTTGGCCCATTTCAGGGCAGGACGGCCTGCACGCAGATTCCGTTCGGCCGCGGCGTATGCGGCACAGCGGCGGCAACGCGACAGGTGCAGGTGGTGCCGGATGTGGAGCGTTTTCCGGGGCATATCGCCTGTGACAGCGCGTCCCGGTCGGAAATCGTTCTGCCAATTTGGGTGGACGGGCGCCTCCTCGGTGTGCTGGACATTGATTCGCCAAGCCTGAACCGTTTCACGGAGGAGGATGCGGACGGATTGACCGCATTCGTTGCAGCGCTGACCCGTTCGGTGGACTTCGCACATGGATTGCTGAAATAAACAAAATCCCTTCCAAAGTCGTGTGACGATGGAAGGGATTTTTCATATGGTGGATTACAGCCAGTTTTCGTGGGCTGCCTTGTATTCGCGGACAGCTTCATCGGCATCGGCAATCAGTGCCGCCGCCTCATCGGTGGAGTAGACCGTCGCGCCGCTGGCACAGGCGTGTCCCCCGCCGTGGTACTTTTCCGCCACCTGATTGATGGTCAGAAAGCGGGAACGCAGACGGACACGCGTCGATCCATCCGGCGATTCAATGAACGCCAGCCAGCACAGATAGCCGCGAATGCCCTCCAAATAGGAAATGGCGGCACTTGCCTGCTCGTAGCTGAGGCCAAACTGCGTCTGCACGTCCTTGCTGACGGAGAAATACGCGACACCGTTCTCTGTGCGGTGCATGTTCTCGTAGACGTACGCCTTGAACTTCAGCGAATTGTACTCCACCGAGTAGAGATTCGCGAACAGCCATTCCGTGTCGATGCCGGTATCCAGCAGCATCGCGGCAAGGCGCATGGTGTCGCCGGAAACGCAGGAGAAGCGGAAGCGCCCGGAATCCGTGACCATGCCTGTATACAGATACAGCGCGGCGTCCTTCGTCAGCGTCAGTTCGTCACGGCACTTGTCGTAGAAATCCGCCACCATTTCACACGCGGACGAGCGCTCTTCCTCCACCCACATCAGGTCGCCATACGGTTCAACGTTGATGTGGTGGTCGAGCTTCACAAGCTCCTTGCACAGCGCGTACTTCGGGTTGGAAATGCGGCTGGCGACGGAAACGTCCAGCACAATTGCGAGAGAATGCGCGTATACGTCGTCGGCGACGGGCGCATCGTCTTCACCCAGAAACGCCAGATAGTCGGAATGCTCATCATCCACAATCAGCACTTTCTTGTCGGGAAAGCTCGCCTGAATCAGCGCCTTCATGCCCTTCGTCGCGCCTACGCAGTCCCCGTCGACGCGCGAATGCCGGAAGAGCATAATCGTGTCGTATGCCTTCATCTTTTCCAGAATTTGATGCTGTATATCCATTTATTTGCTTTCTCCCATCATTTCATCCAAATCATGCAGCATGGCCATTGCTTCCTCGCGATTTTTCAGCGTCGCGCCGCTGGCTTTCATGTGCCCGCCGCCGCCGTATTTGACGGCAATCGGGTTGATGTTGAAGCGGCTTGACCGCAGTTCGCACAGCACGCCCTTGTCGCTCTCGGTGAAGTTGACCCAGATGTCCACGCCGCGCATATCCGCCATGCTGTTGACCATGCCGCGGGACAGCGTGAAGTCATCCACGCCGTACTCAGCTTTCCCGTCCATCGTCGTATAGACATACGCGACGTTCTTCTCCGTGAACTGCACATGCAGCAGAAACTTCGCCCGCACGACAAGCTGGGCATAATCGCTGGCATACAGATTGCGATAGAGTGCGTTTGTGTCAATCGGCTGCTCCATCAGGTAGGAGGCAAGGCGAAACGTGCGGGCATTCGTCGCGTCATAGCGGAAGCGCCCGGAATCCGTCACCATGCCGGTGAACAGCGCCGTCGCCGCCTGCGGATTCAGCGACCAGCTGCATTCCTGCGCCATCTGCGCCACCAGACCGCAGCAGCTCTCGAACGTGTCGTCCGTTGCTTCAATGTCCGCAATTTTCTCCACGAAGATGTGGTGGTCGATGCGGGCGGTCTGCGCGGCAAGTGTGTAACGGGTATCGCTGATGAGCGACTTGGCGGATGTATCCAGCACGATGGCGAGCGCGCCCAGATAAGCACTGTCGGGAATCTCGTCCATGATAGAATCTTCCATAAAGCCGTAGCGCCCCGCGCCGTCACCCACCATGTGCACCGTTTTGTCCGGATAATTCGCCAGAATCAGGTGCTTGAGGCCAATCTGACTGCCCAGCGCATCACCGTCCGGGTTGGTGTGGCGGTGCAGGATGATGGTCTGGTGCGCGGCGATAGCGTCTCGAATCAGTTCAAACATGTGCAGGAGCCTCTCTTCCGTCAAAATAGCCCTTGTAGACGACCTTGTATGGGCTGTTCGGGAACAAATAATGGTGCAAATCAATAAAGTAGTCGTCTGTCATGCTGGCAATGTAGTCTACCACAATCTGATTTGGGTCACAGTCCGCATAGGGCTTGACGCGCGGATAGTATGAGCGAGTCACATAGGCGATATGATGCGTGAAAATGGGCGACGTGGTGTGGTTTTCGCGCAAATCATCCAGCAGCTGCCCGTACATCTCCTGCATCATGGGGCGCACGGTGTCGGACAGGTGCGCGGCCTTGGCAGCTTCGTTGTAAATCAGCTTGTAATTCTCCGCTTTGGACGCCCTCAGCGCCTCGAAATGCACCGCATCCAGTTTGATGTAGGGCTTCCCGTAGCTGTTTTCGATGATGTTGACGACCAGATTGTTGATGATTTCCGCATTCAGCGAGCCAATCTCGTGCTCCGCATAGGCATCCTCCGCCGTCATCTTGACGCGCGCGGCATCCTGCCGATCCTTGCCTAAATACGCGATAATGTCCGCTACGCGCACGACATTCCCTTCCAGCGTGGAGGGCTGAATGCGGTTCGCATAGCCATCCTCCGTGTAGGCGCGTTCCATCATCCGGTCAAATTCCGCGAAGCTGTCCACCGGCACGGGGCGGTATTCCTCCAGCTCAATTTCGCCGTTGTGTCCGGCAATACCCACCAGCGTCTGCAAGCTGATGTTGAAGGGGTAAATGCCGTCCAGCACGCGGACAGAGTGGATGTTGTGGCTGAAATGCCGCCCGGTGTGCTGCATGGAAATCTCGTTCAGAAACACTTCTCCCGAATGCGCAAACGGCGGATGCCCGATATCATCCCCCAAGGCAATCGCCTCAATCAGGTCGAGATTGAGGTTCAGGGCGCTGCCGATGGTGCGCGCAATGCGGGATACCAGCTGCACATGCAGACTGCGGCGCGTCACGTCATCGTTGCGGATGAGCGAAAACACCTGCGTCTTGTCGGTATAGCGGTTGAAATATGGACAGTGCATAATTTTATCTACATCATGCAGGAAAGCTGGTCGCCAGACGCTGCCCGCATCACGCGGCGAGGCAGCGCGGCGGATGACGCTTGTATTTGGGCAGAAAACCTTGGGGCTTGTGCCGTGCTGCCGGTCGCTTTCAATCCGGCGCGTCATTTCTTCAGATAATGATTCAAAACGGGGCATTCAATCGCCTCTTTTCATTGCGTTTCTGTTCCATCCAGTGCGCTGAGCGCGGCTTCATCCGCCACCAGCGTGAAATCAGGATGCAGCTGGAGAATCGAAGCCGGAACGCGCGGGGTCACAGGTCCGAAAAACGCCTGTTTGAGGATGTCTGCCTTGCTTTCGCCGGACACGACCATCACAATCCGCCGCGCCTGCATGATGCCGCAGATGCCCATCGTGTAAGCGAAATGCGGCACATCCGCTTCCGATGCGAAAAAACGTTTATTCGCCTGAATGGTGGCATCCGTCAGCGCAACGCGGTGTGTGTCCTTTTGAAACACGTCTTCCGGCTCGTTGAAGCCGATGTGCCCATTTGGTCCAAGCCCAAGCAGCTGGAGATCAATGCCGCCCAGCTGGCGGATGGTTGCGTCGTAATGGCGGCACTCCGCGTCGCCGTCCTCTGCCATGCCATTCGGAATGTGCGTGTTCCTCAGGTCAATCTGGATATGGTCGAAGAAATTCTCCCGCATGAAATGCGCATAGCTCTGCGGATGGCCGGCGGGCAGCCCGACATATTCATCCAGATTTACCGTCGATACCTGCCGGAAATCAACGTCACCCTTATGCTCCCACGCGATGAGCTGCTGATACGTGCCAATCGGGCTGGAGCCGGTTGCCAGTCCAAGAACGGAATCGGGTTTCAAAATCACCTGCGCCGAAAGAATGTTCGCCGCTTGTCGGCTGAGATGCTGGTAATCCCGTGCGCGAATGATCTTCATATCGCTGCCTGCCTTTCTGCAAATGGGGACAAATCCCCTCTATACAGTATAGCATAAATTGCAGCGTCTTTCAACTATTGCGCGGAAAGGAAGCGGCGAATGTCCAAAATCATATGGACAAATCGGTAGCAATTTGGTATAATCATAACAGAACAATCCACTGCGGAAGAAATTCCATATATGAAGGAGGAGCACTCTATGATTTACTATGTCAATCAAGCCATGCTGCATGATGGTGACGGCAGCCTCGGGACTCCCTTCCGTCGCATCAGCGAAGCCGCCAAGATTGCCAAGCCCGGTGACGAAGTGCTGGTGTTTCCTGGCGTGTACCGCGAATATGTCAATCCGGAACGCGGCGGCACGGAAGATGCACCCATTCTCTATCGCTCCATCGAGCCGCTGGGCGCGGTGATTTGCGGCGCAGAGCGCATCAAGGGGTGGACGCCCTATCAGGGCACGGTGTGGACGGTGCGCGTGAAGAACAGCACATTCGGCGCGTATAATCCGTATACGACGGAGGTTTTTGGCGACTGGTACTTTGCGCCGACGGTGCGCCACACGGGTGCGGTGTATTTGAACGACCAGATGCTCTACGAGGCGGAATCGCTGGAGGAGTGCATTGCGGGCGAAATTTACAAGCCGTCGTGGGATCCGCAGGGGTCTACCTTCAAGTGGTTCAGCGAGCAGGACGGCGACGAAACCGTGCTGTACGCCAACTTCCACACGCAAGATCCCAACCGCGAGAAGGTGGAAATTAACGTCCGCCGCCGCTGCTTCTTCCCGGAGAAAACGGGCTGCGGGTACATCACGGTGCATGGCTTCAAAATCGAGAAGGCTGCGACGACATGGGCGCCGCCAGCTGCGTTTCAGGACGGCATGATTGGCCCGCACTGGTCGAAGGGCTGGATTATCGAGGACTGCGAAATCACGAACAGCAAGTGCTGCGGTATTTCGCTGGGCAAATACTACGACCCGGAAAACGACCACTACTTCACGAAAAAGCACCTCAAAAGTCCGACGCAGATGGAGCGCGACGCGGTTTGCCGCGGGCAGTATCACGGTTGGCTGAAGGAAAACATCGGCAGCCACATCATCCGCCGCTGCAACATCCACAACTGCGAGCAGACGGGCATCGTCGGACGTATGGGCGCGGTCTATTCCGTGATTGAGAACAACCACATCCACCACATCAACAACATGCAGGAGCTCGGCGGCGCGGAAATCTCCGGCATCAAGCTGCACGCGGCGATTGATGTGGTGATTCGCCGCAACCACATCCACGACTGCACCATGGGCGTCTGGTGCGACTGGGAGGCGCAGGGCACGCGCATCACGCAGAATCTGCTGCACCACAACGAGCGCCCGGCGTACTGCACATGGGCAGTCGGCGGTATGGAAAGTCAGGACATTTTCGTGGAGGTCGGACACGGCCCGACGCTGATTGACAACAACATCATGATGTCGAAAGTGTCCCTGCGATTCGCGACGCAGGGCGTGGCGCTGGTGCATAACCTCATGCTGGGCACGTTCACCTGCGTCGGCAGCGGCACGAGCTGGCGCTATACGCCTTACCATATCCGCCATCGCACGGAGGTTGCGGGCTTCATGACCATCCTCCATGGCGACGACCGCTTCTACAACAACATCTTCGTGCAGGCGCACCCGGTGGATGCTCCGGCAAAGCAGGGTGATCCGGGCGAAAACGAGCGCGTCGTGGGCACTTGGTGCTTCGACGACTACCCGACCGAGCAGGAGTGGCTGGATCAGTTCGACTTGGACGTGGCGCGCCCGGACATGGGCAAGCTGGAAGAGTACCACTTCGGGCATCTGCCGGTCTGGGCAGACGGCAACGCCTATTTTGCGGGCGCGAAGCCGTGGAAGAAGGAAAAAGACTGCTGCGTTAAGTCCGAAAAGCCATATTTCATGCTGGTAGAACGTGAAGGACAGGTTTTCCTTGATACCGACGTGGCGGAGCTGATCGGCGCGTTCCGCGGCGGATTGGTGGACAGCGACACGCTGGGGCGCGCGTTTGAGCCGGATCAGCGCTTTGAAGCGGCAGATGGCTCGACCATCGTGTTTGACAGTGACTTCTACGGCAATCACCGCGGGGCGCGGGTGCTTCCCGGCCCGTTCGCGACGCTGGATGCGTCGATGCAGCCGCTGTTCTAATCAAAATAAGAAGAAGGTGTGGAGGTTGTCAAGCTGCCTCCACACCCTTTTCTATACTGCCTTTACGCTGCAATCAGCCGCAGAGTCAGCGGCGTAGGCGTTGTATGGCTTGATTTCCACAGTTCTTCCGCCAAGATTTTCATAAATGCGGTGCGAAATGGAGAGCACGGTGCGTCCCTCGGAGGCGCGGCGGAGCGCTTCCAGTACGCGCGCTTCGGTTTCGGCATCGAGGTTCGCGGTGATTTCGTCCAGAAGCAGCACCGCTGGGTTTGCCGCTGCCGCGCGGGCAATGGACAGCAGCTGCCACTCGCCCTGCGAGAAGATGCCCTCGGTACAGACGGTGTCATAACCCTCCGGCAGAGCCCGGATGGCAGCATCGATCCCGGCCAGCGCGGCGGCATCCCTTGCCATTTCCCCGGTGATCTGCGGGTCTCCCAGCGTGATCTGTTCCAGCACCGTACCCGGCACACGGGCAAAATGCTGCTCCACACAGCCGATGCAGGTGCGGCGCTCGGCGTCCGTGATGTCCGCCACGTCCACGCCGCCGATGGTCACCGACCCGGCTTCCGGGTGATAAAGTCCCAGCAGCAGCTTGAAGACTGTGCTCTTTCCGGCACCCGTCCGGCCCACCAGCGTCACCTGCTCGCCCTGCTTGACGGTCATGGAAAAATCGTTCAAGACGTGCTTTTCGCCGTAACCGAAGGTCACGTGAGAGAGCACCACATCACCCCGGGCAGAGGTCTCCCGCTTCTTGGGGATGGTGCGTTCCGGCTGGTCAAGGAAGGCGTCGATGCGCTTCACGCCCGCCATCGCCGACTGGATGGTCTGTATCTCCATGCCAAGGCTCTCGATGGGCGCAAAGATGCGGGAAATGTAGTTGATGACGGCCACCGAGGTGCCGACCGACATCCCGAACAACGTCAGGACAGCCGCATTGCCGGAAGCCGAGAGGAGCATAACGATGCCGACCACGGCGGCATTCAGCACCAGCACCACGGGAGAATAGATCGCATCGTAGAAATTCGTCCGTTCCATGGCCCGGTAGCTGTCGCCGATGTAGCGGTCCATGACCACTCCGCTCTTGTAGGGGTGTCCTGTGACGCCTCCCGGCAGATACCAGACGGTGAAGGCCCAGATGAATTTCTTTTCGGCGTTCAGCACGCCGCGATAGGCAAGACCGTCACCGTCGGCGCTCAAATAGGTGCCCACCGTGTACCTGCCGC
>OGUO01001160.1_pt1 | contig 18070 bp, 14 predicted proteins | sample 1553641 | NCBI WGS metagenome assembly OGUO01 (sample SAMEA2579980, study PRJEB22360) | human gut metagenome | biome: human gut; feature: human-associated habitat; material: faeces | place: Denmark | collected 2008/2010 | reverse complement strand
CCCTTCCACATCATTTCCGTCTTTTTTCATGGAAGTCTTCCAGTTCTCCGTGGAATCAGGCGGTAAGTTTTCGTCTTCAATTGTAATTACAGTCGTAATTGTTTTATTAATATAATAATCGGTTCCATCGTACGGACTGCCATCCGGTTCTCCATTCAGATTTTCACTGGTTATGATCCGGGTAACTACCGGACTTACCTTATCTATTACCATAGAGGTACCGGTAAATTTACCTTCACTCAGAGACTCATTCTTTCTCAGTTCACAGATGTCAGATTTGTCCAACTGATTTCCTGCCGGGTCCTGATAATGACTCTCTACGGTGTAAACATCATTTTCTTCTGTCCCATTGATTCCCGTCAGATTTACGATTGCTTTATGAAGTTCTCCGTCATGCTCCCACGTCACCGTATATCCTTCTGTGATCTGCTGACCGTTCTTTTTGACCACGATACTGGAATCATTATCAAGATCTGGATCAAAATTCTTCTCCAGAATGGAAATCTGCATCTGATATGCAGTCGCCTTCTGCCCATAGTATATATTTCCATCTGTACCTATATGGGTATATCCATCATAGGAAACATCTACAAGCTTCGGTGTCTCATTATCAAAGTTTAGAATCCAGTCGGATTTTACGGTTTCATTTCCGCAGAAATCAACTGCTGTTACCATCAAAATATAGATGCCATTCAAAGGCTGTCCCTGGTCATCATTTTGAAGGACAAATTTCATCAGAAAGCGGATATGAGGATGTAGAGATTCGCGTTGCAGAGGGAGAGAATGGCTTCTTTCTTGAATTGTGGGCAAATGAACCAGAAACATATTCAGTCGCGATACGTTCTCCGAATGGAGAAGTAATTCCAAGAATATATGTGAGGCCAGGGCGCATTGAAATTTTAAATTTTGCACTGGCACAGACAAGAGTAGAGGTTTCTTACAGACTCTCTGTTACGGGAACAGGTGAATTTCTTGCACTGCTTCGTTTTATCAATATTACACCAGGTGTCTGGACAGTACGTGTATATAATGATCTTTTTATAACAGGTCGTTATCATATGTGGCTTCCGATAGAATCATTTTTGAGGCAGGATACTGTATTCCTTCGTCCTTCAGAATTTATAACGCTTACTTCGCCGTCTGATGCAGCAAATGTGATTTCAGTCAGCAATTACAATTATCAAAATAATAGTGTTTACTTGTATTCAGGGCGTGGCTATACTACAGATGGAAGGATTTGTCCGGATTTGGCGGCGCCTGGCGTTGGAATTGAAGGCTTTACATCGTCATTATCAGGTGTGGGAAATGAACTTCGTCGTGTGCAAAGAAGTGGTTCAAGTGTCGCAGCAGCACATATGGCGGGTGCAGCGGCATTATTTTGTCAGTGGACAAGAGAAAGTGGGATTCACTATTTTAGTAGTACAGACGTAAAGACGTATTTTATAAGAGGTGCAAAAAGAGATTCATCGAGAACATATCCTAATAGGGAATGGGGATTTGGAACGCTTGATTTGTATGGTGTTTTTAGAAATCTTCAGACGCAGATTTTCTGAAGTCGTTATAATTCACGCGTAATGTGAACTGTAACCTGAATTCTAGTAAAAAAATACTGTACAGATTCGAGAAAAAGATGTATAATGTCAATAGATATTTCAGTAAAAATGGCGAAAAATCTGTTAAAAAGAAAAATTATTATGCATCAAACAAAAGGGATGAAAGGAGAAAATCAATATGGAGATGCAGAATCAGATAAAGGAATATGTGGCACAATATGAAAAGGAAGTTAGAAAACTGGCAGATCAGTTAAGAAATGAGTGCATGCCACAGCTAACAGAGGAGCTTTTTAGCGAATTTGAAACAAATGGAAACCGTATACGCTATGAGGCTGTTTACTTTGGAAGAAGAAAATTCTTATCAGTGCTTGGTCTTGCAAGTGTGATCTGGCATGAAAAAGAAGATATTCAAAAGTTAGAAGAAGTAATACGAGAAATTTGTGCAGAGGAGTGTTGGGCACTTCCGGCACACGTGAGAAGAAAGGAAAATCCTAATTGGAGAGGTGTAATCGATCTTTTTGCAAGTGAAACAGGTCAGACACTTGCACATATTACAACTCTTTTAAAGGATGAGCTTTCAGAAGATGTGATTACGCTTGCGCAAAATGAAGTGAAGGCTCGCATTCTTAAGCCATTTATAGAGTCGAAGGTGCCATATGCAAGCTGGGAACAGACAACGAATAACTGGAATGCTGTTTGTTGTGGTAATGTGGGAAGTGCAGCTCTTCTTCTTATGAAGGAAGGAACAGAAAAGAAAAAACTGTTAGAACGACTTAATTATGCACTGGAAAATTATTATTTAGAAGGCTTTGGCATGGATGGTGCATGTCAGGAGGGGCTTGGTTATTGGGTATATGGCTTTACGTATTTTACATTATTTGCATTAGCACAAAGAGAATACGATCTATCAAAGGATCTGATGGCATCTGAAAAGGTAAATGCGATAGCTCATTTTCAACAGAAGTGTTATTTTGCCGGAGGTCGTACTATTAGCTTTTCTGATGGTGATTCAAGAGGAACATATCCGATGGGACTTACATGTTGTCTGGCAGATCAGTACAGTGATATTCGTTTCCCAGATACATCATATGTACAAAAGCTGGATGGAGACAGCTGTTGGAGATGGGTTGGCATTTACTGGAGCTGGTATTGGACGCATCGCTATTTAGACGATGTACAGAATAAAAAGGCAGAAGAACCAAAGCCGTTAGAACAAAGCGGTGCTTGTGTTTTACAGGATGCGCAGTGGTGTATTTTAAGAGGTGCAAAACAAACAGCTGTTATTGCAAAGGGTGGAAATAATGGTGAACCACATAATCATAATGATGTTGGAAGTTTTCATTACCTGGTAGACGGAGAAGCTTTTTTGGATGATTTAGGCGCTGGAGAATACACAAAGGATTATTTTTCTGAAAAACGTTATGAGGTTTTCTGTAATAGAGGCGAGAGCCACAATATTCCGATCATTGGAGATGTTGATCAAAAGGCAGGAAAGGAATATTGTGCCGACAGATTTGAATTAACGAAAGATCGTAATATTTTGATTTCATTTGCAAAGGCATATGGAATTGAAGCACAGAAGGTATACCGTGAGATTTGGCTAGATGAAAATACGGGAAAACTTACTGTATGTGATTATATTCAGTGCAGACCAGGTGTTGAGGTTCATGAAAATCTTGTTACCAGATTGCCTGTAAGTGTTGAAAATGATAGTGTCGTAATTCATGGAGAAAAGCATTGTGCTATTTTACATGCAGAGGGACGCAAGGGTGAATTTAAAATCAAAACAGTAGAACATTTAAATCATCAGGGTATATTGGAGAATATTAATGTTATTCGCTGGGAAGTTTGCTGTGATGAACCTCAAAACAGCAAAATTGGTATTGCAGACAGCAAAATTTGTCTGCACATAACAGAATAAAACTAGTATAATTGAATGGGCAGGTAGGAACCTGCCTATTCTTTTAAAAAAATGGGAGGAATAAATGAGAAGGCAGCAGTTAAAAACAAGAATAAGTGCACTTCTTATGGCTGTTTCACTTGCAGTAGCGGGAAGCTTTACTAGTGTAACAACGATACAGGCAGCAGAAGAAATTAGCACAACTGACAACAGTTTGTATCAAAAGGAGAACCAGACGCAGGAAAAAAATGAAGTGCAGACTGAGTCTAGTTTACAGCTGGAAACTTCGGCAGCAATAACAGAAAGTCCACAGTCGGAAAGCATACAGCCAGAGAGTACACAGTCAGAGAGTACACAACCGGAAAGTATACAGCCAGAAGGTACACAACCGGAAAGTACATCGTTAGAGACTGAGTCAACGATAGAAACAGCTTCTGAACATGAAGAAACAACAGTGGGAGAAGATGTAAGTGAAACAATAACTGAAACAGCTATTGAAACGACAGTAGAAGAATCTCCTGAAGAATCATCTGGAGAAAATATATTTGCAGAAGAATCTTCTGAGGAAGTATCATCGGAAGAAATGACAGAAGAGGAGTCAACTGAGGAAATAGAAGAGGAAACTACCGAGTTTGAATATGGAATTGACTTTTTAGATCTTGGAGATGTGACTCAAATTATTCAGATTTTATCATGTCGGATAGAGGGAAGTCAAGTCATTGTCAAGGGAAAGCTTAACCATAAGTTTAAGACAGCAGATGAGAAATTGTATCTGTTTGAGGAGCCGATGTATCAAAAAGATATTACAGGCAGTCCGATTGCAGATGTGAAAAAAGAAGATACGTTTGAATTTTCTGTTCCGCTGAATAATAATACAGCACAGTCAAAGTTGTATTCTAAATTTTTTGTTGGAATGAAATTTAGGGATGGTACGTATCAGGCATTGAGTGATGGATGCTTTATTACAAATCCAGAAGCATTGGCAGAAAATCAGTCATCATATCCGCAGGCAAGAAGCAAAAAAGGGCTTCTCACAGATATTGCTTTTGGAACAGATATTGAAGAATTAGGCCTTAGTTATACAAATGTAAATATTGTAATGAATGAGCTAATTAATGGCAGCGGATATTCTTATACATATAATGGGAAAACATATCAGTATTCATCAAATTGTATTGCCAAGTTAGACCAAACACTTCTTATGTACGACCGAAATAATATTATTGTGAATGCGATTTTATTATGGCAGCCAGATCAAAATCCACATAGCTTTGGCTATCCTGGTGCAAATGCATCAATTGGTGCATATCATGGATGGAACGTTGTCTCAAAGGAAGGAATTGAATGCATTTCAGCAGCGCTTCATTTTCTCGGTGAGCGATATGGCAGAAGTGATCATGCATATGGACATATTGCAAGCTGGACAGTTGGAAATGAAGTTAATGCAGATACTTCGTGGAATTACACAGGTCACCAGTCTGCGCCGGATTATGCATATATTTATACCAATATGATGAGAATTACAAGCCAGGCAGTGAAAAGCAGCTGTGCACATGCGCGAGTTTTTATGTCGTTAGACATGTATTGGCATGGTGTGTCTGGAGGAACACGTTATGATGGAAAAGAGCTAATTGACTATGTAAACACCTATATGAAGGCAGAGGGTGATATTGAGTGGGGAGTAGCATTCCATCCATATGGAAATCCACTTACGGAGGCAGAGTGGTGGAATGATAATGCAACCTTTAATGAAAATGCGATTTTTATTTCAATGGAGAATATTTCAGTTTTAACTGGATATTTGTGTAAAAATGGATTGCGAAATCCAGATGGCTCCGTAAAGCATGTGATATTGTCTGAGCAGGGATATACATCACATTCGTTTAACCAGGGAAATGTAGAGTGGAAGCAGGCAGCGGCACTTGCTTATGCGTATTATGTGACTGAAGCTAACCCTTATATTGATGCATTTATTGCAATGAGAGAAGTAGATGCGAAGCCGGAGGCAGATGCGGGAATACATCAGGGCCTTTGGTATAATGATGAAAATAAGGCATTGTGTACATTTGCAAAGAAGCCTGCGTGGACGGTATGGAAATATATTGATACAAATCAATCATTTGCGTATACAGATTCACTTGCATCGCTTGTTGGATTGCCGTCATTTTCATCTGTATATGGTTCTGTAATGGCGTCAAAAAACAGGAGTGCAGATTTAGGTACCGGCGGATATGCCGCGTCATGTAATGTTGGAACGACTCTTATGAATGGCTGGTATGGTGAGTATGGACTAACTTCCTGCAATGCAGATAGCCAGAAGATTGCTGTAAATGCAGGAGCAAACAGTCCATTCACATATGCAGGAATTGCACGAACAGGAAATGTTGATTTTTCTTCACAGCGTTATTTTTGTTTTAATATTTCAGGAACGGCTGGAGATAATCAAAATTTGAGAGTGCGCATGCGTTTTACAAGCGGTCAGGACACGCTTGAAACGGAGCTTGCACTGAAAAAGAATGTAAATCAGATGATATATGCTGATCTTGGAAACTGGAAGGGAAAAAGCAATGTTTCTAAGATTCAGATTTGGGTGCAGCAGGATGGAACTGAAAAATGGCAGAATGGAAGCTTTACAATTCAGAATGTATGCCAAAGCAGTGGTATAAGTACAACATCAGCACCATCACTTACAATTACAGAATCGGGATACACAGGAGTAACTCAAGATGCATTTACAGCATACTGCAAGGTGAGCGGAACAAAGCCGGTTGCAAGAGTAGAATATAGTGCATGGAATATTGCATTCAGCACAGAGAAAACAGTTACAAAGCGGGGAAGCATTTCTGGTGGATATTCTCAATGCAGTTTCTCAATTTCTGAGTTTGGGTGGAGAACAGGTGCATATGGTGTTCGAATTGTGGCATATGATACGGACAATGTAGCTTCAAAGCCAGTGCTAGTTAGTGTTACTGTGAAGGGTGCGGCAGAGGCACTTGTTATTTACAATGTTTATACAACAGATATTTCTTATAATGGATTTACACTTACAGTAGAAGCAGCCAGTGATTATGGTCTTTCTGGAAATTCTTCTGTGGCAGTATGGAGCAGTACCGCAGGACAGGCAAAGACTCTTATCTGGTATCCGCTTCAATTTGTAAATGGACGGGCAAGTGTTCGCGTAAATATTTCAAATCATGGAAATTATAGAGGTGAATATAATTGTCATGCATATGTTACTGATAATAGGGGAACAAAAAAGCTGTATGCATTAACAGCATCTGTTCCTACGCCAGTTCCCAAGATTACATCGGCATCTGTAACGGAAGTTAGTGCTTTGGGATATCAGGTGAATGCAAATTTTGATTGTCCGCTTGGTGTGTCAAAGGCAGAGATGAAAACATGGACAGACAAACTTGGCTTAGGTGCTGCAGTGACAACTAATATGACAGTCAATGGGTCAAGTGTAATGTCATATGTAATGACTTCAGCTCATCAAAATAAAAGTGGAACGTATCATTCTGTTATTTATTTGTATGATAAAGCAGGAAATTGCGTAACGAGAACACTTGATGTTCAAATTCCAGAGGATTTGGAGAGAGTGAGTGGAAAGCCAAAAATTACAGCTTCATGTACACAGACAAGTGCCGATAATTATCGAATTTCGTTCCAGTATAGTACATTTTTTGGCGTAAATGCGATTCGTGTTGCAACATGGACAGCAGAAAATGGTCAGGATGATCTTGTTTGGAGAGATATAAATTATAATTCATCCACAATGTCAGGATATATTGACCTTCCAGCGAAAGATAAAAAGGGAGGCCCATATATTAATGATGTATACATATGGGATTATGCAGGACAGTTTAGTATGTATCGTGTTATTACGAATACACCTTCTAAAATGCCAAAAATTGTTAAGATTACAGTATCAGAAGTGAGCAGTACTGGATATCGTGTAACAGCTCAGATTGAGGTTTCAAGAGGAATATCGAAAGTGCTGTTGCCGACATGGACAGAGGCAAATGGTCAGGATGATTTAGTTTGGCATCAGGCAAGTGTTTCACAGAATACTGCAACATGTTATATCAGTACGTCAGATCATAAAAATGAGTATGGAACCTATATTACACATGTTTATGTATATGATGCGGATGGAGATTTTGCATTGGAAGGAACTGATGTTATTATTGATGCATCATCGAACAGCGGTTATACGGGATTGCTATGTCAGGATGGTATCTGGAAATATTATCAGAATGGTGTGTTTGCATCGTATTATATGAATCTGGTTTATTATAACGAAAACTGGTATTATGTAAAAAATGGTGTTATTGACTGGACATATACAGGATTATATCAATATAATGGAACTTGGTACTACATTCAAAAAGGCGTTTTAAACTGGAATTATACTGGACTATGTCAGTATAATGGAACGTGGTATTACATCAAAAATGGTGCATTGAACTGGAACTACACTGGTTTATGTCAGTATAATAAAACATGGTATTATATCCAAAATGGTGCACTAAATTGGAATTATACTGGACTGTGTCAGTATTATGGAACATGGTATTATATTCAAAACGGTGCACTAAACTGGAAATATACTGGTCTATGTTTCTTCCAGAATAAGTGGTATATGATACGAAGCGGTGTGTTGGATTGGAAATATACAAATCTTGTAAAGCATCAGGGAAGCTGGTATTATGTTAAAAACGGAATGATTGATTGGTCATATACAGGTGTATTTTTATATTATGGACGGCTGTATTATATCCAAAAAGGATGGCTAAACTGGGGGTATAATGGCGAGTGTACCAGTCAGGGAAAGACATATATGGTTACTTGGGGTGTAGCAAAAGAAAAATGATTAGACTTAATCCTACATAAAAATTTCATAAAATATAAGAAAAATGTACAGAGAAAAACGTCAGGAAGCAATTGGAAATACAATAGCTCCTGACGTTTTATCTATGCTTTTCACTATAGTGTTATGATTTCTTAAATGAAGCAACATCATCTTTTGTGCAGCCCTCTTTTGAATATCGCGCTTTTTCATAAAGGGCATGCAGAAGATGTGTGCGCTCATCATCTGGCAGTTTTGCATACTGTTCAAGCTCCAGAGGAGTCAGTGATACAGGAATGAAATTGCCAGCCTTTTTGTTTAAATGGCTTCCCTGCTGAATCTGCTTTTTAAATTTCTTTCGAATCGTGGTATTCGGATTAAACAGCATAGAAAAAAGAGAATCACGTTCTTTTTTTTCAGAATCCTGAAGAAAAGTAGATTCTGTTTCTTCATTAATAAATTCCTGTATATCGCCAGTTACTGCAGATGGCTTGTAGAAACGATGTACAAGCATCAGTATTGTATAGCCAATTCCTACAAGCGCACCTGCACTGACAACAAATAAAATGGCAGCAAATAAAATATCATAAAGCATTTTAAGCCAGGCAGGTGTAGGTTTAACATCGCCAAACATAGCAGATTGTCCAGAGGTGGCAAGTGACTCAGCTGCTGTTTCTACGACTGTCTGTTCTTCACTGGAAAAATGAGAGAAAATCCATCGCAAAAAATCACGTATAGCGATGCCGATGGAATAAACAATATGATCTAGTGGAAGAAGTGGAACAACAAGCATGACCACAAGAGCCAGTATTGAAAAGGCAATCATGAGTGCACGGTTCGTAGAAATAATCTGCTTGCCGGGAAGGTTTGCTATATTGCGTCTGCTGTAAAGATAGCGATTAAGGCTTTTTAAATTCGTGTATACAAGAAAATCTGTCAGCCAGGCAAATGTAATCCAGTAGAGTATTGTTTGAAGATCATTTCGTTTTAGCAGCAAGGCGATAAAAAAGAGAAGAACAAAATACCCTAAAAAGCCGGCACTTGGCGAATCAAAAAGACCACCTGATTCAATTACGTTTTCATCCACAATTTCATAGTCGTCTGTTTTTTGAAGACGGGAAGGAATACGGATTAGCATGATAGCTACTGAAAGAATCAAAAAGTACAGCTTCTCCCAAAAGTTGCTTCCAATAAAAAACAGCAAAAGGGCACATGCAATACCAATAATGAAATAGCTGACAAAATGCTTGATTTTTTCCTGGCCATAAGCAGTAACTGCAAATGGAATCAGCAAAAGAAAACTGTGAAAAAAGTAGAATAAGTAATGAGAAGGAAAAATAAGACAGGAGAGAAATGCAGTAATTCCAAGAATTAACAAAAATCCATGAATATGCTCTGTCAGAGCCTGAAGCTTAATTCTCATATTTGTTTACCTCCCATCGTATAATGTCCATATTTGGTATTTTCCGTACGCGAAGCTCCATGTCCTCGTAGAGAGGTGCAATCCACATAGCGCTGCTGCCAGTTTTGATCAGCTGTTCAAATGCATCCTGCAGGGAATTGCTCATTGAGTTAGAGATCATGATATAAAGCGGAGCAGAAGTCGAGTTTGCCATTTTATTTGTGAGTTCATGCAGTTGGTCTGTACAGGATACAACTGTTCGTGTAAGATCGATTCTTGCAAGAACCTCAGCAATAGCATTAACATGACGAAGACCACTTCCAGTAGGAATTACGGCAACCTGATCAGTAATACAGTCACTTCCATTGCATATCATTCTGGTGGGAACACCAGTATTAAGGAAGTAGTAGCTGATTGATGCGGCAAGCCGGATTGCAATTTCGTGAAGCTGTTCATATACCCATACAGTTTCTGTTTCCAGATTTAAAATAATAATGGCTTCCTGAGAAGATGTAGAGTCGTGAACATTAACCATAAGCTCACCAGTTCGTGCACTGGCAGTCCAGTTTACGCTATTCATCGGGTCAGTAGATGTGTAATCTCGTATGCCGCGAAACTCAAAAGGATCCTCATATAAAAATTGGCGGCTAGTCATGGTTCCTATCATTTTTCGAAACGGTACGTCAAGACAATCAATATTTAGATATCTAGGATAAACATATAAATAGGTATTTTGATTCAATGTGCTGATATATTCACTTGTCATAAGCAGATTGGATGAGATGATATCAGATTGTGTAATTTCATAGTATCCGCGCTTTTGACAGGAGAAGACAAGCGTTCTTCGTATTCTCTGGTGAAACAAAACAGAAAAAACATCGTTTTTATAGTTGAAATCAGAAACGCTTGTATTTTCCATATTTTGAAATACAAGATTGCGGCTGACCTGAAACTTGACATTAAGGTAGGCAAGCGGAAGAAGTTTTCTGTTTTCAATAACCTCTGTCAGTGTGGCTTGTTCGCCTTCTAGAACCGCCTTGTCTTGAAAGTGGATTGAGACAGAGAGATTTTTGCCCCAAAAAGTTTTGTAGATCAAATCCTGCAATATGTATAAAAGACCTGCTGCGGCTAATAAAAGAAGTATTTTCATGGCAAATCCTCAGTCTTATTCGTGTTTTCCCCAGTTTTCAGTAGGAACGGCAACATCAGACAGTAGCTTTTCAATAATTTCAGTACCGGTTGACTGGCTGCCAACGCCGCGGCTTAAGACAAGGCGATGCGCAAGAACAAAGACTGCTACTGCCTTGATATCTTCTGGAACTACAAAGCTTCGTTCATGTAAAAAGGCATACGCCTTTGATGCGTTCAAAAGTGCAAGTGTTCCTCGTGGGCTTACTCCAGTAACTACATAAGGATGACGTCTGCTTTGCTGTGAAAGCTCTGTCATGTAATCAAGCAGAAGCGGATGAACAAAAACCTTTTTATAATCCTTTTGTGCTGCAACAATTTCCTCAGTGGTGCATACAGCAGACAGTTCAGCAAGCGGCTGGGCATGTTCAAAACGCGTCAGGATAGAAAGCTCCTCTTCTTTAGATGGAAGACCCATAGAAAGCTTCATGAAGAAACGGTCAAGCTGTGCCTCAGGCAGAGGAAATGTTCCAGTTGTCTCAACAGGATTTTGTGTTGCGATAACAATAAAAGGAGCAGGAAGAGGTCTGGTCTTTCCGTCTACAGTAACCTGACGCTCCTCCATGCACTCTAAAAGAGCAGATTGTGTTCTTGGTGTAGCGCGGTTAATTTCGTCTGCTAATAAAATATTGCAGAAAACAGGGCCTGATTTAAATACGAACTCACCCTGCTTCTGATTGTAATAGTTTAATCCAGTTACATCAGATGGCAGCAAATCTGGTGTAAACTGTACACGGGAAAAGGAGGCATCCAAAGAGCGGGCAAGTGACTTAGCCATAACTGTCTTGCCCGTTCCAGGAACGTCCTCCAATAGAATATGACCGCCGGCAATTAAGGAAGTCATGACCATATCGATCACCTTTCCCTTTCCAACGATCACGGATTCAATGTTTTCTTTTAATTTCGTTAGTGTACTCATAAAATCTCCTTTTCTGAAGCATTTAAATTTTGTTTTCAGTATAGCATAGTTATTGAAAAAAGTGGAAAAAAGATGTAATTAATCAGGAATTTGTTTGCCAGAAGCATCCATGTGAAAATGATCTTTATAAACAAGCTCAGACAGCGTTACAAATTCATAACCCTTTGACTGAAGTGTTGAAATAACAGTTTCAAGTGCATCTTTTGTATATTTAGCACCATTATGCATCAAAATGATAGATCCGTTTGAAAGCTCAGGATTTAACGCAGTTCTATCAATGATAGATTGAACACCGTAGTCTTTCCAATCTAAGCTGTCATCACTTGAATAATAAAGAAGTGCAGAAAGTAAAAAGAAAAGAATTAAATGGCAAATGAAATAGTGACTTCGCCATCTGCATTAAAAACAATATTGTTGACGAGTGCCTGAGAGACCTGTACAGACAGATCAAAGGTATCTTCTGTGTAGACAAGAGGAAGCTGCTCCATAGCCCATTCAATACGTTCAAGCCGTTTAAGCTCATCATTGACGGATGATGTGGCGTCAAACTGTAAGAGCTTCGCCTGCAGAGGAGTGCGCTTAGCATCAAGTTCTGTGATCTTGTCATTAATATATTTACTCATTACAGCATTTCCGGATGCCAGAGAAGTGAGTAAATTGTCAATTTGATTATTTATAGTGGCAAGCTCCATCTGCAGGTTATTTCGCTCGATAGATACCTGTGGTGTCTTCGCTGCGAGTTTTGCCTGTTGAATGGCAGCTTTTGTTTTTGGGGAATCATAATGGTCACGGATAAATTTTACAATGATCGGATCAAATTTTTTCTTTGAAGCAGGTTTTGAGCTGCAGCTGTTCCAACCACAGTTTTTACGGGAACTGCAGATATAATATCCAGCTGTTCTTGCAGAATGTGTAAACGAGACATGGCGGCCACAGACACCACAGATCATAAGACCAGTAAACCAGCTATTCTTACTAGTTCCGGTACGTCCGCCGATCTTCGGGCGGGCAAGAATTTTGTACTGAACCTGCAACCATGTGTCACTGTCAATAATTGCTTCATGCAGACTGATGTTGCAGTACATGTCAGAACCCTTCCGACAGCGTTTATGCTTAGACTGAGAAGAATCTTTTTTTCCATACAAATCAACTGATAATGTACCGTCAAAGTCTTCTGGCGGATTCGATATCACGGCTCCAGACTGTGTCAAATAGTTGTATACATCCATTGAATTTTGAGTGTATAGTGGCTTTGACAGAACATCCATTAAAACGCGGCTGGTCCATTTATATCCTCGTTTTGTTGGAACTTGATTTTCAGTCAGAAGGCGCAGAATCTTCATCGCCGATCCGCCGGGTTTCAGATACCACTCATACATCTTTTTTACCCAAGGCGCCTCATTTGGATCAGGCTCAAGCACGGTATGAACCTTCCCGGCGATCTGCTGACGCTTCAGCTGATATCCATACGGAGCAGGACCGCCGCCCCAGAATCCCAGACCAGAGCGATAGTAGTAATTAGACTTCACGCGCTCCTGAATGTTTTCACGTTCCATCTGAGCAAAGACCATACAGATATAGACCATCGCGCGGCCGATCGGAGAGGATGTATCAAAATTTTCGGTTACACTGATGAAATCACATTTATATTGCTCAAGCTCCTGCAAAAGCTGTGCAAAGTCGGAGACGCTGCGACTGATTCGATCGAGCTTATAGCAGACAATCTTATCAACCTGACCAGAACGCACGGCGCTCATCATCGCTTGAAAGCCTGGTCGATCAAGGGACTTTCCAGAAAATCCGTGATCCTGAGTGTAGATCTCATATTCCCAGCCTTGTGCCTTGCAGTAGTCTGCGCAGGCCTTCACCTGCGCATCAATAGACAGAGAATCTTTCTTTTCAATGCTCTGTCGGGTGTAGATAGCAATCATAGAGCCTCCTTTTCTATTAGACAGAAACAGGAACACTGTCAACATAGCATGATAACCCTGCTGCATTGTAAAGACTAAGCTTCTTTTTGAGAAAGGTGAAATTGAGTCTTAAGAGCATCTTGCAGTACCTGAGAGAAATTGATATTTCGCTCAATAGCTGCAGCATTAAGCCATGCAGGAAGTGTGACAGTGCGGTTTACAGAACGATTAACCTGTGCCTGTCGGATTGATGGCATATATACATCAATCAGCACAACACGTTCGTTTGTTTCCATTTTTACTTCTGATAGTGGGGTGGGTGCAGGAATTTCTTCACCGTCCTCTTCCATACCAAAAAGAACACATCCTAATAATTCTCTTGCAGACAGAAGAGCATCATCGTCATTGGTTCCACTGGTAGCACAGTTTAAATCAGGAAATACAACGGCGATTTCTTGACCAGGTTCATAGGTAAAAACAGCAGGATAAAAATAACGATCAATTTTTTTCATGGAACCTCCATCATGCAATTCTTTGGTAGTCAATAATAGACACTTCTTGAAGCATTTTTTTTGCAGCAGAGACGATTTCTTCAAGATGCTTTACGACATCAAGGGTATAGGTGACTTCGTTGCATTCCTTGCATTTATAGCATGGAACATTTCGAACAATGACAAGGCAATTCCCTAAATCAGTAACATCTGTCGTAAATCCCTTTTCAACATTAGAACCACAATTCATACATAACATATTAAAGCTCCTTTCTGGTTTTGAAATCTGCTTCCCAGACAGTGGGATCAGGATAATAAGCAGTAATTAGATAAATAAAATTATCATCATTACTGACAACAATATGCAATGGCTTCCCATTACAGGACTTGCCGAGAATTAGGCAACTCGGTAGTGGCTTATCATCTTCGTATTGTTTGATGATTTCACCATTACTTATACAATTTACAATATCGTCAGCAGTAATTTTGCGTTCTTTGAGGCGTTCATTAGCATGCTTTGTAATTGCAATTTGCTCAAAATGATTAAGCTGTTTCAAACGGAAAATATTTGGCACTGCAAAGCTCCTTTCATAACATTCTTTTCCTTTCTTATAACACATGTAAAAATATTTGTCAATTATTTGGGCAAATATTTTGAGTGTGCTGTAAAATAAAATTGCCCCGGCACAAATGTGTCGGGGCGGTGTAAGAGAATTTAAATATAGTATCGAATTTCACTTTTTCATGATTAGATGCTCCATTGAGTGAATGATCTCATCGAACTTATCAATTTCTTCATCTGAATAATGGTAAATATCTTCCCACTTATAATCTGGAAGCCAGCAAGTAGCGTGACGGAAACAATATTGCTCGTCAGGTGTCTCGATATATACCTTTACTTTACCGTCTGGTTTCATTTCGGAATGAACGATTTCTGTATTATCATTCAGTGTCATAAACGGATACATCATAATAAAAAAAGCTCCTTTCTTAAGACGATTAGTCTCTGTGCATATCGGATGCTTCTAATTTTTCGCATCTCCACTTAGAAATGATCAGAAAAATTGTGACAAGCGCAAGAACAGCGCGAAGTATACGAACAACAGATAGTGCGGTATCAAGTTTGCGATTCATAGATTATACCTCCAATTACGTTTTAGACCGTGTTTGTTTTAGCTGTGTCGAAAGATTGTTAAGCAGTCTTTTTATAATCGACAACTGCAATTTCTGTCAACATTGTAAATTACTTCATTATATTTTTTGAGCTTTTATTAATTGTGATATTGGGCAATCTTGTCTTTTAATTTAATTATACCAACCGGAGCAGATGGTTTTAACATCCCTTCAGGCAAAAAAGAATATTCCTCAATTTCGGATGGAGAACAACCAATGGAGTCAACAATATCGCTGACAGTAACAATATTATTATCGAGAAGTAATTCAAAAGCTTGCTTGTGAGCAATAGGAGTTTCTAGTGGGATTTGATCATCAAGCGGCTCACGCTTCCAATAATGTCCATATGTCATTTGATCTTTTAGATATTTAATTTGATTAGGAGTAAGGATATCCAAGTCAGAGCATCTGTAGATCATGGCACCAATAGAAACCTTCCATTTCTTCTTTAACTGAATGAAATGGTTTATTGAAGTTGAATAGACATCACGAGAAAAGGTTTCTTTAGGTAACAAGAAACAAGCAGCAAAAGTATCAGCTTCGGTTTCGAGCTTTTCTGAAATAGCTTTATTCTCTAAATCATCATCAATGTAAGTGTTAGCGTGAAGTAGCAGATGAGCTAATTCATGAGCAAGATCGAATCTGAGGCGAGCATTGCTGTACTCATCTTTACAAATATATGGAATACTGTTATACCAAACAGAAAAGGCGTCTATTTTTTTATTATTAAGATCCATGACAGATATCATAATGCCGTTTTTCTGCAAAACGGATGTAAGATTTTCAATTGGACCAAAACCAAGTTTCCAATAATTTCTAAGAAAGGAAGCATAGTCTTCCAATTCATTTAGACTTAAGGGAGTCAAAGGGTTATTACATCCTATGTCGGGTAAGTTTGGTTTTGGAAAATCAACATAAGACGATAAATAGTCATTAATTTCCCTAAAAATTGATATCTTTTCTTTTGCTGCATTTTTTGCTTTCTGAGCGGTCGTACGTCTGCTTCGAAAATATACAGCACTATTAGCATTGGTTGTCTCAGGGAGCTTTTTGCTAAAGAAAGAAATTGGATATTTAAGCACAGAAGACATTTGCCCTATGATATAATCTGTAGGGCCGATTGTACCCAGCTCATATTGAGACACAGCTGAACGTGTTATACCAAGGAGATCAGCGAGTTCACCCATGGAATATCCACGGGAGACTCGGGCTTGTTTTATTCTATATGGAATAATATTTTTTTTAGTCATAATAATCACCTTTAATTTGCTTTTAAATTTACAATTTGTGCTTCGAATTCCGGCTTTAATTTTGCAAGAGTTTCTTCAACTTCACTTGCGGAAGGAACAGCTGATACATAGGTTTGCAAGGATAAAAGATCTTTACGATAAATGAAATTGGCAAAATTTTCATCTGGGAGAAGTAAATCTATATGATTACATTCTTGCGCTAACGAATTATATCCGTATGTGAGGATTGCATAGTAAGGCTCCTGTGATACTAATTGAGTAACGAAGTCGAACGAAAGCTGGCCAGAACATCCGGAATTGGCTGCGGCATAATTCCTTTTATAGTTGGATGCATAAGGAAGCGTATTCCACTTCATAGTTTTTGCGGCAGTTACGCGAAAATGTTCGGTTTCAAGGTGAAGAATAGAACGGTTAAAATTATTGACTTTTTGCTGGTAAGCTTTATACAAAGCATCTGCAGAAAATGCAGCGTCATATAGACTGCGTTCAATACTGTAGTTCAGCAGAGTTCCTTTTACAGAGCTAAATTCAGGATAAGAGAAAAAATCAGAATTCTCTTTCAACAAAATATGGAATGCTGCTGTGGCAGCAAGTACCTGCTTACACAGATAAGAAGAGAGATGAAGGTTGAAATCAAAATTAAATGCTTCTATAATATTCATGGCATTTACTCCTTTACATGTAATACATAAATTATTATATATGAATGAAATAAAATAGTCAATATTATCTTGTAAAAATAATAAAAATGTAAAGTGAAACTAATGAACGTATTTAGATAAAAAATGCCGATTTAATTCAATTTGTAAAGAATTGCCCCGGCACAAATGTGTCGGGGCGGTATCATAATAAGTAGAAGTTAATTTAGTTGAATATCTGATCAGTCTTATACATTCCGTCAGAGCCACGCTCAAAGCTCCATTTTGCACTGGCATTCAGATAAGGAACATTCCAGAAGATGCAGATTTCTTGAACGTTAGACGAGTCCTTATAAATTCGAGCAGCCATGTCCTGAGAGTACATATCAAGCATTTTTCCAGTTGTTTCCTTGGAATTTTTTTGACTCCATGTAAGATTTACAAGGGCGATATAGTCATCTGGAGTATCGGTTCCAGCATCATCGTTGATCGTGATGCTGTCAATGGTTGTGTAGTCGTAATCGCTGACGTAGCTGCGTAGGAGTGCTTGAATATAATCTTCTGTAGTAATATATCCAACAGTTTTTTCTTCAACGGTTGGGCTTACATTGGTGTCTTGTGTTTGAGTGTAAAGCGACGTATATTTGTCAAGAAGGGTTAAATATAAATTCAAGAGACTATCATAATCAGAAGGAATATCATTAAAGTTAGTATAAATTTCGGATGAATCATTAAGATCGATAGTACGATTAAAAATATGCTGATGAGAATCGGCATCTGTAACATCAAGTTCAACT
>OGUO01001148.1_pt1 | contig 18200 bp, 20 predicted proteins | sample 1553641 | NCBI WGS metagenome assembly OGUO01 (sample SAMEA2579980, study PRJEB22360) | human gut metagenome | biome: human gut; feature: human-associated habitat; material: faeces | place: Denmark | collected 2008/2010 | reverse complement strand
GTCTTATCGCGGTGATCGCACTGGTGCTGGTTGTAATCTATTTTTACTTTATTTTCCGCAAAGAGCTTACCGAAAATGCGGGAAAAATTGATCCGTCTACGTTACCGGATCCGGAAGAAGCGATTGTAAGCAAGAAGGGTTTCACCATCAGCTGTGTGATCTTCCTCTGCGCTGTTGTCCTTCTGGTAACACATTCCCAGACAGGGCTTACCGTATCCTGTATCGGTGTATTTATCGCAGCAGTGACACTGATCACTTCCGGAAAAGATGCTTTGGACCTTCTGAAAAAGGTTGATTACAAGACACTGCTGTTCTTCGTAGGACTTTTCGTAGTTGTTGGCGGTCTGGAGCAGACCGGTATCCTTACGATCCTGGCTGGATTTATTGGAAAAGTCAGCGGCGGAAACCTGATGGTAATGATCGCCATCATTATCTGGGTATCTGCTATCGCAAGTGCATTTATTGATAACATTCCGTTTGCAGCTACCATGATCCCGGTTATTGACAGTCTGGCAGCCGCACAGGGAGTTGATATTTCCATTCTGGCATGGGCTCTTGCAATGGGTACTGACATCGGCGGAAGTGCAACCCCGATCGGAGCTTCTGCAAACGTAGTCGGTATCGCAACAGCAGCCAAGAGCGGTCACATGATCAAATGGGGAAAATACTGCAAGGCAATGGCACCTGCCACGATCCTGGTTGTCCTCGTTTCCATGCTGATGATTTATGCTAGATATTTATAATGCCATAAGGGGGAAGTGTAGAACTGTCAATTATCAGAGAAAAAGCAGTGCCAAAGATCTGGCATGCCATGAATAACTGACAGTTGGTCTTGCCCGCTTTTAACGGCATTTTATCCGGAAAAATCCGTGAAACAAGAGCGGATTTCTCTGGTTAGAAGGGAGGATACCATGAAAACACAAAAACAGGTGATCATTTCCATCGGACGAGAGTTCGGAAGCGCAGGCCATGAAATTGCAGAGCGAATCGCCAAGCGCTATGGACTTTCTTTATACGATCACAATCTTTTACGCGAGGTGGCAGACAGCCATAACGTAAATCCAGAAGAGCTGGAAATCTTTGACGAGATGAAGCACAACAAATTTCTTTACCGCACAGTGAAAGGAATGAGCAGTTCTCCGGCAGACAACGTTGCTATGATGCAGTTCAATTTTCTTCGGGAAAAGGCTGAAAAAGGAGAATCCTTTGTAGTTGTAGGACGTTGCTCTGAGACAATCCTGAAGGATTATGAGGGCCTGATTTCCATCTTCATTATTGGAGACATGGATCAGAAAATTGCCCGTGTAGCCCGTCTTTATGGAAAAACCGATAAAGAAGCTGAGCGCTTTATCAAAGAGAAAGACAAAGAGCAGATAAGGGAGATTCAGAAGTATCAGCCTTTTCAGATTTATGCTTTTCATCGCTCAATGCCCCCTCTTGTCTGATTTTTCACCTTTTGGCGGTCAGCATTAAGCTGCTTTGCTTTGTCCTTAAAGGCAGCTAACGCCTTGCGGATCGAGGGCTTTTGTTCCTGTGTCAGCTTCTTTGCGGAAAACTCCTGAAAAGCTGCGGTCAAAACGTCCGCATCGCGCCCCTTGAAAAACACAAGGTAGCGGGGCGGGCTTTCCGTCGCGTCCTTTTTCAGCGCAAAGTCGATACCGTACTTTTTCGCCGTACTCTCAAAGGCTTTGATATTGCCCTCGGTAATCTCAATGTTGGAAACGCCCGCGTTCTGCTTCATAAGCTGCTTTAAGCTCTGCTTGCCCTGTGGCGGTTTTGCAAGCTGCTTTTTGCCCTTTGACAGTATGGCTTTCATTGCCTTTTGGAGCGTCTGCGCGGTCAGCTTCCCGGTCTTGATGTAAAGGGCTATGGTCTTTTCGTTTACTTCGTCCTGCAATTTGTCGCGTCCTCCTTTCGCGTTTCTTTATGGGGCGGCGGTCAGATACGCACCCGCAGCCCGTTCAAGTCCTCGGCTCTGATACCCACAAGATACCAGTTGTCGCCGTACTCAATCCGGGTCGGCTTCCACTTGCCCCGCACGAATACGTCAAAGCACTCGCCGCAATGCAAGCCCCCGTAGTAGCTGTTTAAGTCAAAGCGGATGTCGTAACGGTCGGTGCGCTCGTCAAATACCAATGCTCCTGTCATTTTCTGTGCCATAATAAAATCCTCCTTTTGTGGTTGTGGGTGGTTACAGGCTTTCGCCCTCGTTGCATGAATAATAGTCCGGGTCGCCGTACTGCGGCTTTTTCGGTGACAGTGCGCCGCTTGCCATGTCATGGGCGACAAGGGAAGTGTAATAATTGCCGATAGTGGACGGGGCGTTGAAAAGGGCTGCTTTCAGATATTGCTTGATGTTGCGGATTTTCGTTGTGTTCTCCCGCATACAGTCAAGCACAAAGCGGATATGCTCGCCGTCCAGTTTCATAAACTTAGATTTCACAAGCTCTGCCGGGTAGTCGTCCCCCGCAATCCGTACCCGCTTTCTGGCGGTGCATACGGTTTCAAGCATGAGGTCTACAATCTCGTCAAGCCTGTCACTGTCAAACTTCATGTCCTGTTTGAGAATGTGGTAGTCGATATTGTCCTTGATGATTTCCCGGTATATATCAACTGCGCTCTGTGCTGTCGCTTCCGTTCCTTTCCGTTCCGGCGGCGTAGCCGCTTCTCTGCAAGGAGAGGGGTTAGGGGAAAGGATAGGAATGGAATGGGTACTTGATAAATCTGTATTTGATTTTTCTTTTTTTGGTAAGTCAGTTCTTTGTATATCTTTATTTAATTGCGTTGGATTTTCCAACGTAGGTTTTTCCAATGTTGGTTTTTCCTGTGTTGGATTATCCAATGTTGGATTTTCCAATGTAGGTAAATCCGGCGTAGGCGGCTGCGGCTGCTCGAATATCACATAGTCCGCGCCCCGCAAGCGTCCTTTCTCGTCGCGCTCCCTTGAACGGACGATATACCCGGCGCGTTCAAGCTCCTTAATGGCTTCGCGGATAGCGTCTATCTTCTCCCGGTTGATAAGGGATAAGCCTTTCAAGGTGTAGTCCCAATCTTCGGGGAGTGACAGCATTTGCGACAACAGCCCCTTTGCCTTTAGGGAAAGCTCCTTGTTGCGTAGGTGGTGGTTGCTCATTACGGTATAGCCCTTGTTTCGTTCCACTCTGAAAACTGCCATAGTTCATAGCTCCTTTGCTTTGGATTTGTTACGCAGTAGAAGCGCGGTTTCGGGGAATAAGGTATAAATCCCTTGCCGCGCCAGATACACACCCGCAAAACCGCTTGTAGCAAGGCTTTTTCTGCCCCTACTGCGTAACAAAGGGCATGAAAAAAGCGGCGTTCCTGTTCTCCCATGTAGAGAGTAAGAAACGCCGCTTCTGCGTCGTATTCAGTTTTTAGTACAATACCCTGCTTGTCCGTCGCTCGAAAAACCTTGATTTTCCAGTGTTTTCAAAAGTATCGTTATCTAACGTCAGCTTTTGACCGACCTGAGTTTAAACGAATGACAACTGATATAGAAGCTGGAAAAGTAAACTGCGTGATTGTAAAAGACTTATCCAGATTCGGAAGAGAGTATATAGAAGCCGGGCGATGGATCGAAAAGACCTACCCGGCTTTAAATGTGCGTTTTATTTCAGTTACAGACCAGTTTGACAGTAAAACAGCAGATTTTTCAGAAAAGTCATTTGTTGTTCCAATCAAAAATTTTGTAAATGAAAGCTATTGCCGGGACATTTCCGGTAAAGTGCGAAGCCACCAGAAAATCAAACGTGAAAAAGGTGAATTTATTGGAGCATTTGCCCCGTATGGTTACTGCAAAGATCCGGAGAATAAGAATTGTCTGGTGATTGATTCTTATGCAGCGGATATTGTAAGAAAAATATTTTCATGGAAAATTGATGGATTCAGTCTTGGAGCAATCGCAGAAAAACTGAATGTACGTCATGTGCAGTCGCCAAAAGAATATAAAAAGGCAAATGGCGAGAATTATAATTCTGGATTTCACAGCTCAGACACACCGAAATGGTCGGCAGTGCAGATCAAAAGGATTCTGACCAATGAAGTCTATATTGGAAACATGGTACAGGGCAAGCAGGAACGAATCAGCTATAAAGTAAAGCAACGCCTGGATAAGCCAGAATCAGAGTGGGTGAAAGTAGAAAATACGCATCCGGCAATTATCAGGCAGAATGATTTTGATGTGGTTCAGAAGCTGCTTCAATATGATGGCAGGGCATCGAAAACATCAGACAGTGCAAACTTTTTTTCGGGATTTGTGTTTTGCGGAGATTGCAAGACACCGATGATACGCAGGGTAAATCAGTATAAGGGGAAGAAAAAAGCCTTTTATATCTGCCAGACAAAGAACAAAGGTGGAGATTGCACCAGACACAGTATTCCGGAAGAGGTGCTGAAAAGAATTGTGTTGAAAGAGATTCAGGCATATACGGCACTTTTTGTAGACTATCAGATGATTATGGAAGAACTTTGTGAGATGCAAGTCAGCTACGATCAGGTAATCGGTTATGATACGCAGATTAGTAAGTTGCAGGAAGAATATAACCGCTATTACAGTCTGAAAGCGTCTTTAGGTGATGACTTGAAAGAGGGACTGATCAGCAAAGAAGAGTTCGATGATTTTCGGGAAAGTTACGGAAGAAAATGTGAAGAACTGGAGCAGATGATTGAGAATCAGAAAAAATTGGTAAAGCAAATGTTTGAGGGTGGAGTGTCTGCAACTGTTCAGTTGGAGGACTGGAAGAAATCACTGGAAATCAAAGAACTGGATCGCACATTGCTGGCACTGACCGTAGATAAAATTTATATTTATGAAAATAAGCAAATTAAAATTCACATCCGTTATCAGGATATGATTGAGAAAATGAAAGTCATAAGACGGTTTTATGCGGAACACCGGACAGAGTGCAGGAAAGAGGTGAGATAAATGGCAAGGACAGCAAAAAGATATAAGAAAAACACAGAGAAGAAAGTTCTTGGGATTCCGGTATGTATGGCTGCAATTTATGCCAGATTATCCGTAGACAGTGATGAAAAAAAGTCAGAATCTATTGAAACACAGGTTACGCTGATAAAAGAGTTCATTCAGAAGCACAATGAAAATCCAGACAGAGAGTATGAAATTGCTGTATATGACATTTATTCTGATCTGGGAAAAACCGGAACAAATTTTGACAGACCGGGATTTGAACGGATGATGAATGATGTCAGGGCAGGTAAAATAAACTGTATTCTGGTAAAGGATTTCTCACGATTTGGAAGAAATTATATCGAAACTGGCAACTATCTGGAAAAGATTCTTCCTTTTATGAAAGTGCGGTTTATTTCTGTATGTGACAACTATGATTCATTTACACCGGATGCCAAGAATCAGGAATTATCCATGAATATCAAGAATCTGGTGAATGATGCTTATGCGAAAGACATTTCCGCAAAAGAACGGGCAGCGAAACGTATTGCACAGAAAAATGGTGAGTATGTGGGATCTACAGCTCCATATGGATATTGTGTGGAAAAGATAAATGGAATTTATAAGTTGATGGTGGAACCGGAAGCTGCAAAGATTGTCCGCAGGATTTTTGAAGAATATGCTTCGGGAGATGGCGTACAGAGCATTATTGACAGGCTGTTTGAGGATAGGGTACATCGGATTTCAGATTATAACCAATATCATCATGTGTACTGTCAGGACGGAGAGAACCTTCATCAGTGGGGAAATTCTTCGATACGTGCAGTGCTGAACCGGAATAATTATTATGGCGATCTGGTTCAGAGAAAATATGAATCCAGATTTCAAAGAGGTGAAAAATGGTGTGACATATTGGACGAGAGCCAGTGGATTATTACGCCAAATGCCCATGAGCCAATTATTAGCAGAGAATTGTTTGAAAAAGCACAGGTCAGGCTAAAAGCAGCACAACAGAAAGCAACAAAAACTACTGCAGGGTGGGAAGATGATGAAAGAGCATTTTACAATGTATTCTATTGTGGTGATTGTAAGCGGAAAATGTGTACACGTAGATACAGAGGCAATGTGTATTACTTTTGCAATGCTGCCTGGTATCGGGATGAAAGAAAATGTAGTCACAAATCTATTTCCGAAGAGAAGCTGCAGAAAATTGTCCGTTCGGAGCTAACCAGACAGTTTCAGTTATCTGGATTGAGGAAAAAGGATATGTCTGCTATAAGCAGTGCGGTATTTCTTTCCAAAATCAATGAGATTCAAACTGAGATCAGAAAATTGGATGCAGATATGGAAAGACGTTCAGAAAAACTGGCACAGGCATTTATGAAATATAAAGAGGGTGAATTTTCCAAAGAAGCCTATATAGAAATGAAAGATGACCGTAATAACTGGAAAGAGTTTTGTGAAGAGAGAAAGAAGTCTTTGGAGCAGACCATACGAAAGCTGGAAAAACAACAGAAAGAAGAAGCCAGATTTTTACGAAGTCTGTTGGAACTGGATGGGACAACCAGAATCAATGCGGAACTTGCGGAGGGCTTGATTGAAAGTATGTATCTGTATGGTGATGGCAGACTGGAAATCAACTTCGGGTTTAAGGGGGCGGTAGAACATGAGTGATCAGAAACTGATTATTGGATATTACCGTCTTTCCATGGAAGATGATTCAGAGGGAGAAAGTAACAGCATTATCAATCAGAGAAAACTGGTAAAAGATTATATTTCCAATATTCCTGAACTGGTGGCTATGCCCTTTCAGGAGTTCTACGACGATGGATATTCTGGTTCCAGTATGGAACGTCCGGCAATTAAGCAGGTTCTGGAACTTGCCAGGGAGAATAAAGTGCAGTGTATTGTAGTAAAAGATTTTTCACGTTTTGCCAGAAACTATATTGAGATGGGAACTTATCTGGAACAGATTTTTCCATTCCTGGGAGTACGATTTATTTCTATCTCAGACCGATATGATTCTAAAGATTATAAAGGAAAGAGTTCCGACATCGAAGTACAGTTTAAAGGACTGATCGCAGATTTTTATGTGAAAGACCAGTCTGTAAAGGTAAAATCGGCAGTCAGTACCAGACGAGGAAAAGGTGAGTATTGCTGTGGATCTGCACCTTATGGGTATCGAATCAATCCTGAAAATAAGAAAGAACTGGTGATTGTAGAGGACGAAGCAGAAGTGATTCGCAGAGTATTTGAACTGACAAATCAGCGGTATTCCAAGATGGAGATTTGTCGGTTATTTAATGAAGAGGGGGTACTGACTCCCTTGCAGTCCATGAGCAGACGACAGAAATCAGACAGCAAGAAAGCTGCATCAAGAGGATTGCAGTGGACGAGTGATATGATACGGAAGATTGTGGATGATAAGACTTATATAGGCTGTATGGTCTATGGAAAGACAAAGATTCCAGAACCAGGGACAGGGAAAGAAGTACCAGTGCCGAGAAATCAGTGGAAAGTGATGGAAAATCACCATGAGCCGATTGTATCAAAAGACGTCTTTGAGAAAGCACAGTCCCTGCAGATCAGATACACCAAGAAAAGCAAATTTAACAGGGAAACAACACTATTAGGTGGTTATGTAAAATGCGGGAATTGTCGCAGAAGCCTGACTTCAAGCAGTCCGGTTCATGGTCATATCCTTTATAGCTGTGCGTACAGTAAAGGAAAAGACGATACAGGGTGTTTTGCCGGGAAAGCTGATAACAAAATGCTGGAGCATATTGTACTGGCAGAAATAAAGACATATTTACGTCAGAATATCAGTCAGGAGCAAATGCAGCAATCTATGAGAAAACAGCATGAGGACAGCATAGAAGCCTATAAGACGGAAAATGCAGATTGTGAAAAACGTCAGGAGCAGATAAAGATTCAGAATCGCCAGAATTATGAGAAGTATCACGAGGAACAGATGAATCAGAAACAGTTCATGGAAGCCAAGAAGCAGTTGGAAGAAGAAAGAGAACGATTGCAGAAACGTGTACAGGAACTGGAAGAACTGATAAATGGTGAGAAGGAAATCTTGATGAAAAAGAATGTTCCGGTGGAACAGATGTTGAAGTATTTGGGCTATGAAAAGCTGACACGAGAGATGCTGGAAGAATATGTGCAGGGAATATACGTGTATGATGATGGGAGAGTGGAGGTGAAATGGAAATAAAAACGAACATTACGTTTTTAATATTGAATATTTTTGAGCGTTATGGCATAATATTAAATGTAATAACAAATATACCGAGAATAAGAGGGTGAAAAAATGAGACTGTTAAAAATATTTATACAGAATATGCCACGTTTTAAAGGAGATATAGATATTGATTTTATTACTAAACAGAGAGTGGCAGAGGATGATAAAGAAAAACTGTTCCATGTCTTTTCTAACAGTAAAACTAGCATTTATACAAATCAGGCAATTTCATTTATAGGTTTGAATGCTTCTGGAAAAACAACGATATTGAAAGCAATTTCCTTTGTTATAAATTTGCTTAATAATGAAGCTTTGAATAATATTAAATCTAAAGAGATTTTAAATGATTTATCAGAAGGCGAAAAGGTTAAAATCATTAGCTTTTTTTATAATGATAATAGTATCTATAAGCTTGAAACAATTATAGCAAAAAAAATAAACCAGGTTGACAATGAAGAAAAATTAATTATTACGGAAGAAAGACTTTGGGAAAAAGATGCTAATAAAGTAAAAACAAAAAAAAATATATTTGATTTTAATGACTCGAATATAAGAATTGAAAGAAATGAAAAAGAACAATTTTTGTTAAATGATGTAAGTGTGATGATTGCGATAAATAAAGAAAAACAATCCAATTTTCCGGTAAGAGACATGTTAATGTGGACAAATCATAATATGTTAAATATTCTTGGAAGATTTCCGAAAGAATTGTTAACTTTTTTAGATCCTAGTATTGAGTATTTTAAATGTAATGTAGAAAAAAAATCTGCTGATATTCGTTTGAAATTTTATGGGTCAGAAGAAATCATACTCAATAGACCGAGTGAGATAGAAAAATATCTTTCATCAGGTACTATTAAGGGAATAAATGTTTTTATGAATGCACTTCTTTGTTTTGTGGAAGGTGGATACTTAATTGTTGATGAACTTGAAAATCATTTTAATGAAGAAATTGTAACTACATTAGTTCGATTTTTTATGAATCCAAATGTAAATAAAAATGGTGCTACTCTAATTTATTCTACTCATTATTCAGAGCTATTGGATGAGTATGAAAGAAATGATTGTATTTACATTGTCAGAAACCGAGGAGGAATTTATGCTGAAAATCTTTCACTTATTTTGAAACGCAACGATATTAAGAAGAGCGAAGCATATGAAAGCGGATATTTAGAAGGTACTGTACCAGTATATGAGGCATATATGGCATTGAAGAAAGTCCTTTCTAGTGTAAAAATAGAGGAGGATGAAGAAGAGAATGACTAAGTATACTGCCTGTATTTGTGAAGGAGGAGCTGAAACTGCAATATTGGATTTATTATTGGATCAAAATAAACTGATTTTTTCAAGAAATGATTTACTTGAGGGCGAAATCCTTAAGACAAGAAAAGGAAAGGATTTTGAAACGCGATATTTGAAAAAGGATTTTTCAGGTAAGATAACAGTATATAGAATACTTGATTCAAGAAGAGAAAATTTCAAAATAAGTAAAGCATATCAGCATAAAGTAGAGGTTGTGAATGTAATTACAGCACCAGAAATTGAAATGTTGATAATTTGTAATGAAGGAAAATATCAGGATTTTGAGAAGAAAAAGGGTATGTCGCCAAGTGAATATTGTAAATCTATTTTAAAAATGAAAAACGTCAAAAGTGTTTCGTTTGTCAAGGAGTATTTTTCTGATATATCAGTGCTGGAAAAAAGTCTTCATGAATATAAGAGATTATCTAAAGTGCGAAAAAGTGAAAAAACAATATATGATTTGTTGAGATCAGAAGATAATAAGAAGAAAATGGAAGGATAAAATTATAGCAATGACGTAACATCCTCCCCACTTACTTTGTGACAATTATATAACGTCCTCTATACAGAAATATGCGGTTTTAAGCCATTTTCGTGGTAAAAAAGCCGCATATTTTTTGTAGCAATGACTTGACATCCTCGGGGGCCTTATGTACAGCACAAAGTATCCCAAAAATATGAAAACGGCTGATCTGAAAAAGTAAATTTCAGTGCCCGAGTAATAAGGATAAAAGGTACATTTTTTTAGTGGGATAATGTTTCCAAAAGTGCTAAAATAAAATCATCATACATAAAGCGAGGCGTAAAACAATGAAAAAAATCAAGTGGGGCGTTATAGGAACTGCCGGAATTGCCAGAAGTTGTACCATTCCGGGAATGATACAGGCATACAACTGCGAATTATATGCAATTGCCGGAAGAAGCATAGACAAAGCTGAACAATTTAAAGAAAAATTCGGATTTGAAAAAGCCTATGGAAGTTATAAAGAATTGTTGGATGATCCGGAAGTGGAAGCGGTATATATTGCGCTGCCAAATACTTTACATTATGAGTGGGCCGTGAAAGCTATGAAAAGCGGCAAACATGTACTGTGTGAGAAGCCGCTTGCACCGTGTGAAAAGCAGGTAAAAGAATTATTTGAAACAGCAAAAGAGAATCATGTATATCTTATGGAAGCTTTTGCGTATCAGCACAGTCCATATATCACTGCAATTAAGAAAGAGATAGAAGATGGAACGATAGGAGAAGTTTGTTATATAGATTCCGCATTTATCACATCAGATTATAATAAGGAAAATATCCGGATGAGACGGGAGACTCTTGGAGGGTGTACATACGATCTTGGAGTATACAACACAAGTCTGACGTTAGGACTTCTGAATGAAGAACCAGAAAAAGTCGAGGCTTCCGCAATCTTTTCGGAAGAAAAGATCGATAAGCTGACTTCTGTGGTCATGGAATTCGCAGATGGAAAGAAAGCAGCATTTACCTGTGGCATGACACTTGCAACGGATCAGGACAGGAGACTGGACCGTCTGGAGATAGATGGAACGAAGGGAAGCATTACTGGAACCAAATTTTCATTCAATGGTGATGGAGAATTAAGCTATATGATTCGTACGGCTGAGGGGCAGGAAGAAGTAAAGACGGTAGAAGTTCCACAGAATTATCGCCTGGAGGTAGAACAATTCGGCAGATGCATCGATGAAAATGAGATTCCGGCGGTTACGGAAGAATTTTCGCTGAAAAATGCGAGACTTGTTGAGAGGATTCTGGAGGAAATCGGATATTAAGATGAAAAAGAATGAAAAGATCAGGACGCCGTTAGGAATCATTTCTGTTTTCAAGAATGAAATACCTGAAAGATATCATTGTGTAGTGGAACCGGAGATTTTACGTATCAGTGAGACGCATATAAGGATTCTGACAATAGATCAGGCCGTATCCTGGGGAGAAGAAGTGTATTCACCAAGACTTCATCAGAACTGTATGAATCCTGAAAATATTACACTATATCCACTGGAGATTGAGTGGAATGGGGATAAAGTTACGGTTTCAGATCATTATGGGATGAAAAAGTGGATAACCGGGGAAAAGTTACCGGAAATTCAAGACTGGAATTTAAAACTGAAAAAATTAAGATGTAATCCTTGCAGAAACTGTGGAAGATGTTAGAAAGCGAAAGAAAAGAGGAAAAATATGAATTATTCAGAATGTATAGAAAATGCAAGAACACGTATTGGAAATTATTGTAAGGCCTGTCCGGAGTGTAATGGACGCGCCTGCAAGAATCAGATGCCTGGACCTGGGGCAAAGGGAATCGGAGATACAGCTATCCGTAATTATGATAAATGGAAAGAAATCCGTGTTCAGATGGACACAATTGCAGAAAACAAACCGGTGGATACATCCCTGGAGCTCTTCGGAAAGAAGTTTTTATATCCATTTTTTGCAGGACCGGTTGGTGCAGTGGGATTACATTACGGCGACTGCCTGGATGATGTGAGATATAATGATATTCTTGTGTCAGCATGTGCAAAATACGGGATTGCCGCATTTACAGGAGATGGTCTCGACAGTAATGTGATGGTTGCTGCGACAAAAGCAATCGGGAAAACAGACGGAATCGGAATCCCGACCGTGAAACCATGGAACATAGATACCGTTGCGGAAAAGATGAAGATGGTTCAGGAATCAAAGGCATTTGCAGTGGCAATGGATGTCGATGCAGCAGGACTTCCATTTCTTAAGAACATGGAGCCGCCGGCAGGAAGTAAGACAGTGGAGGAACTTGGAGAGATCGCAAAGATTGCAGGAATACCATTTATTGTAAAAGGTGTTATGACAGTCAGAGGAGCCCTGAAGGCAAAAGAGGCCGGGGCATCTGCAATTGTAGTATCGAATCATGGAGGACGTGTGCTGGATCAGTGCCCGGCGACAGCAGAGGTGCTGGAAGAGATCGCCAGGGCAGTAGGGGATTCCATGAAGATATTTGTAGATGGCGGAATCCGGAGTGGTGTAGACGTATTCAAGGCCCTGGCACTCGGAGCAGATGCAGTCATCATTGCAAGACCATTTGTGACTGCCGTTTATGGAGGTGCGGAAGAAGGCGTAAAGTCTTATATAGATAAGATTGGAACAGAGCTGGAAGACACGATGAAAATGTGCGGGGTAACGAGTCTCAAAGAGATCACCAGAGCGTCTGTCTGGATGAAATAATTACCAGATTCCCATGATATGCTGCATTCCGAGACTTACGATGGTAATTCCGATCCAGCAGCATCCACCGAGCATAAGTGGTTTTCCGCCGGATTTAATCAATTTCACAACATTGCTGTTAAGTCCGATCGCAGCCATAGCCATAATGATAAAGAATTTCGACAATTCTTTTAACGGAGCAAATACATCTGCACTGACACCCATAGTCATACATACAGTTGTGATCACAGCTGCAATGATGAAGTATAAGATGAACATAGGAAATGCTCTCTTTAAGCTGAATTTGTTTGATGCTGAGTCAGCATTTCCAGATTTTGCAGCAGATTTTGCACGGATCAGGGATAATACCAGTGTGATCGGAATAATTGCCAGTGTACGTGTAAGCTTTACGGTCACGGCTGTATTCAGTGTTTCACTTCCGAGCTTCCACATACTGTCCCAGGTAGAGGCAGCAGCGGTGACCGAAGAAGTATCATTAATAGCGGTTCCGGCAAATAATCCGAAAGAGCTTCCACTTGTAGTGTCAAAGCCAAGTGCACTTCCAAGTACAGGGAAAAGTACGGCAGCGATAACATTAAAGAAGAAGATTACAGAGATTGCCTGTGCAACTTCAGTATCATCTGCATCGATGACCGGTGCAGTGGCAGCGATCGCAGATCCTCCGCAGATGGATGAGCCGACCCCTACGAGAATCGAAGTATTCGATGGGACATTCATGATCTTGCGGAGAACCCACGCAATGATCAGAGAAGTACTTATCGTACATACGATGATCGGAAGGGATTGCTTTCCAGTCTGTAGAATAACACCAAGATTCATTCCAAATCCAAGCAGTACAACCGCTGTCTGTAAAATAATCTTAGAAGTCCATTTGATACCTGGTTCGGCTTTTCCTTTATTGGTCCATACTAGTGTAATCAGCATTCCGGCCAGGATCGCGATGACAGGTCCGCCGATAACCGGGAAAGCCTTTCCAAGAAGCCATGATGGAATCGCAATCACAAAACAAACCAGTATACCGTTTAGGTTTTTGTTAAAAAAATTCATGTTTTTTCCTCTTTCTCATTCTTTTATTGGTTCATACGGGTTTCCACTAGAGATTATAACACTGGATAACAATAATAAATAATTATATAATATTATCGAATGATAATAAAAAATTATTAAAAAATTAAATTGACAATGAAAGGAAAAAGATTATGCTGGATTTTAGAACAGATACATTCCTTGCGGTATGTGATACAATGAATTTCACAGAGGCAGCAAGAAGGTTACATATTACGCAACCGGCAGTTTCGCAACATATTCGTTTCTTTGAAAAGGAATACGATGTCAAATTGTTTTCTTATTGTAATAAACAGTTGTATCTGACTCAGGCAGGAGAGATACTTAGAAAACGGTTGATGACAATGAAAAATGATCAGCTGGCAATTATGAATGAGATAAGAAATGAATCCCATAAGATGGAATCACTTTCCATAGGAGTTACGATGACGATTGGAGAATATGCAATTGTAGATAAAATAGCAGATTTCCTGATCAGCCATCCGGAGATAAACCTGCATATACATTATGGAAATACAACGCAGCTGTTGACATTGCTTGATGAAGGAAGGATTAATCTTGCGCTTGTAGAGGGCAATTATCCGAAGGAAAATTATGAACATAAAAATTACAGTACGGAAGAGTATATAGCAGTTTGTGCCAGAGATCACACATTCAAAGAAAAATTTCCAGAAACAATGCAGGAACTGGTGAAGGAGCGCCTGATTGTACGTGAACCGGGATCCGGGACAAGAAATATTTTAGAGGAGTTACTTCTTGCAAGAGGAATGGGAATAAAAGATTTTCTCCATTATACAGAAGTGGAAAATATGCATACAATTATCGGGCTTTTAAAAAGAGATTGTGGAATTTCATTTATGTATAAGATTGCAGTAGCGGATGAACTTAAGAATGGAACATTGAAAGAAATCAGACTTTCAGATTTTAAAATGCAGCATGCTTTTGATTTTATCTGGGAAAAGGGCAGTATTTATACAGAAAAATATATTGGAATATGTGAGGAACTTCTGAAAAAAGAGAATATCATATATTGATTAGTTGTACTTATCGATAATGAAAGAAAGTATAAATCAGGAAGGATGGGAATCATATGATGACAAGAGAAGAAGCATTAGCATACGGAATGTCTTTTGACAATGTATATGAAGAAAAGCCATTCCGTGATCCAAACTGGCAGCTGGTGCGGATCAAAGGAAGTAAAAAAACATTTCTGTGGATCTATGAACGGGAAGATTATATCAATCTGAATGTCAAAGTGAATCCGGAGTGGAGAGACTTCTGGCGCTCGACGTATGAGTCAGTGACGGCCGGGTATCATCTGAATAAAGAACACTGGAATACGATCATTCTGGATGGGACTGTTCCGGAAAAAGAGATTAAAAGAATGATCGCAGAAAGCTATGATCTGGTTACGGATAGTCCGACAAAGAGAATTTACGAAGCAGTGAAGTGTATTCCAAAAGGGCATGTGGCAACTTATGGGAAGATCGCAGAGATGGCGGGAGACCCCAGAATGGCAAGAGCCGTGGGCAATGCACTGCATAAGAATCCGGATCCAGAACATATTCCATGCTTCCGTGTGGTCAATGCGAAAGGAGAACTGGCCGGGGCATTTGCGTTTGGTGGAGAGGATGTGCAGGCAGAACTTCTTCGGGCGGATGGAGTTGAAGTGATAAACGGCCGGGTAAATCTAGAAAAATACGGAATAAAAGCTGCCAGTGGCAGACTTCCAGAGATTTAAACGCCATGTAGGATAGACCAGAGGGAGTGTGGGAAAATAACTTTTTCTATATTCCAGGTGGAATAATATGAAGCGAAGAAACCGGGAGACGATACATTGTACTGTCACCTTGTGGATTCGGAGCTGCAGATAAAATAAAAAAGAAAAGAAGATAAAAATGAAACAGATTGCAAAGAAAATAACAGAATATGTAAAGAAAAGTAAAAGAGCAAAGCTATATGGAGTATTTGGTCTGATATATTTGATTGCAGTCATATTTGTCATGAATGACGCATGGCTGTATCAGACACCAATTGCAAAGCTGACAAAAGTAGAGACAAGCGTGGCAGGAGAAAGCAAAAGTACCCGTGGAACACAAGAAATCAAATATAAGCAAAAGATCCGGGGGGTGATATTAAATGGAACGAATAAAGGGAAAATCGTTGATTTTTCTAATGAATATACCTATACAGGAATGTTAAAGCAGAAATATCACAAAGGGGATAAGGTATTGCTGAATGGGTCTGAAAATAATGTGGGATCTAGTATACAGTGTGTAAAAAGAGATACGGAACTTATTATTTTGCTTGGTCTTTTAATATTGGTATTGATGATGATTGCGGGAAAGAAAGGCTTGCTTACAATTGTGACAGTGGGAATCAATATTGTGATATTTACAGCAGGATTCCTAAAAAGCGGTGATGATGCGGATGTTGTAGCAATCTGTAATAAAATGGTAATCTTTTTTGCAATTGCGACATTGATCGGATTAAATGGAATTCACAGGAAAACATGGGCGGCATTATTGTCAACTATATGTGTATTGGCAATGATCATGGGAATATTTGATGTGGTGATCAGTCATAGTGCTGAATTGGATTATTCTACTATGGAATATTTGGGGAGCATTGATAATCCGGATGAGATTTTTCATGCAGAGATTTTGCTATCAGGACTTGGAGCAATCATGGATGTTGCAGTGGCAATTGCTGTCGCATTGAGTGAAATTGTTACGAAGCGGCCAGAAGTTACATTTCGAGAGTTATTCCGGTCCGGAAGAGAGATAGGATATGATACGAATATTACATTCAGTAAGTAACATGGACAGAGCAGGGATTGAAACAATGCTCATGAATTATTATCGCCATATTGACCGTAATCAGGTACAGTTTGACTTCTTATGTAATAAGACGAAGCCGGGAGCCTATGACGATGAAGTTCAGAGATTGGGAGGAAGAATCTATCATACTCCTGGTCTGAATCCAGCCAAATATCCATTGTATCTGAAATATATGAAGAAACTGTTTGCCGAGCATCCAGAGTATAAGATTGTTGAGGCACATAATGGTGCACTTGGGGTTTATGCTTTGCATGCAAGCTTAGGGAATGTCATGGTGAACAGCTTCTCTTCTCCATTTACCAGAGAAATCACATTATTTTCTTCCTGTCCCAGCTTTACACCGGCTTCCAGTACGACCAGACTTCTGGCCGGAATAGAGAATTCATCCTTGTAAGTCTTGACTAACTCACCATTCACATAAATGGCTGCTTCCTGCATATGGATTTCCTGTTTTCCAGCATTATACAGCTCTAGCCAGCCCTCCTGGTTCACCTCATTACATACCACATAGCTGCTATTCTTTCCGGATACTGAAGAGCCTGTCTCTCCTGTCTTGGTAATCTCTCCCTGCATCTGGTTCAGCTGTGCCTGTTCTTCCTTCTGATTCTTGCCTGATTGCTTCAACAACAATATCAGCACGATCAGTACCAGTACGCACAATACGATCATTATCACATCTTTTGTTGAAAATCCTTTTCCATCTTTCTTCATGTCTCTATCCACGCCTTTCCTGTACTGTATCCACGCTCTTCGTTGTCTTTCTGTATATATACCGGATAAAAGGAATCACGATACACGCCAGAATGCCGCCCATGATTCCGCCCATCAGATTGGTCACGATATCTGTCACTTCGAAGAATCCTCTGCCTGTCATAAGCTGGGTAATCTCTATCGAAGCAGTCGTAAGAAAGCTGTACCCTGTGATCATGATCATTCTTCTCCAGGCCTTATCCTCCCATCTCCATAAGCCCCACAGAAAGCCCCAGGGAACAAAGAAGCACACATTGAGGAATGCATAGAAGAACTGCTGCCTTTCATACCAGTCACCAAACAGATTGCCCATATGCAGATATGCATACATGACACCTCTGCTTCCTGCTTCTCTTCTGAATAATGTGAGCTGTGCACCAAAGCAGGCATAGCCAAGTATCAGTATCAGCAGCAGTTCTCTGCGCCACCCTGTCCTTTTGCCACGAATGCCTGCCTGCAGCATACGGCCAATATGTAATATGACAATACATATAACCCACATAAGAAGCAGCTGCTCCACAGATACGCCCCTGCTCTGCTGCCTGATGTAGTGAAATAAGTATTCAAAAAATTTCTGAACGTTAATCGTTATCGCTTCCTTTATAATTCAGGTAATTGTGTATGATTCTTCTGTGCAAGATAATATCCGTAGAACGGAATCTGCTTCTTGAGCTCCCTGTATCTTCTCTTCCTTACCAGCACCTGCACAATATCAAACACCTTCTGGTTCTTATGCAGCAATGCCTTGATCCTGCCCTTGAAGGTACGTGAGGTATCTGCCTTGATTCTCCATTCTCCGGCACATAAATGAACCGCATAATGCCTGCCGGTCACTGTACCGATCTCGAAATA
>OGUO01001145.1_pt1 | contig 18226 bp, 14 predicted proteins | sample 1553641 | NCBI WGS metagenome assembly OGUO01 (sample SAMEA2579980, study PRJEB22360) | human gut metagenome | biome: human gut; feature: human-associated habitat; material: faeces | place: Denmark | collected 2008/2010 | reverse complement strand
AGGTACATTGTGTCCAAGCGTAAGATACCCCGGAACCGTAAGGTTTCCGGGGTTTTTCTGTTGCTTAAAGTATGATAAAATATGGAAAAAACGAACGGAGAAGGAAAGTAAACAAAGAAAAAAGTATATTTTATCACAAACTATGGAATTTGATGATTCCCATTGTTCTGCAGAATCTGATGCTGGCGCTGGTGGCGGTGGCGGACGCGTTTATGCTTGGGGGAATGGATCAGAATTATATTTCCACTGGCCTGTAGTGGTGATCTATGCATGTACCTGTATTGATGAAGTAGGAAAACTTCCATGGGTGCTGCATCATTTCCGGAAGTATAAATGGGTGAAGGATTTAACACGATAGTACTTTATATGTAAATATACAAAAATACCCCGGAGCAATCACGCTCCGGGGCATTTTCATGTAGTGGATTTTTATTTCGTTTCAGCCTCAGCATCTTCAGCCTCTTCGTCTTCCTCTGGAGCGGCTGCGTACTCACCGATATGAACAACAACGGCATCCTCAGGTGTGATGAAGTGTACCTGTTTGCCTTCCGGAATCGGGAGGTCTTTTACATGGATGTCACGGACATCTGCAGGATAGCCGTCGAAGTCGATGACGATAGTATCCAGCAGGTTGGCAGGATCTGCTTTGTAATGAACTTCTTCTATTTCCTGTTCAACAATACCCTGAACCATATCGGTGTGCTCCAGTTTGATAGCTACGGTTGTGGATACTTTTTCACCGGCAACCAGAGCCTGGAAGTCCAGAGCCATCAACTGTTTCTCAATTGGATTATAATCAATGTTCTTTACCAGGGCATCGACTTTTTCGCCTTCGATGTCCAGATAAATCTGAGTTCCTTCTTTATTTGCTTTAATGAATTTTGCGGCCTCGGCACCATTGAACTGAAGTGCTACTGGCTCTTTCATTTCTTTTCCACTAAGAATTCCTGTGACGTAACCCTCACGTCTTAATTTTTTAGCCTTTACATTCGGGTTTCTTTTCTCTGCTTTCAATGTGATCATGTCAAATTCCTCCTCCTGATGCATGGATTCCGGTAATGTTGCTGTTCGCGCTGTTCGCAGTAACACGAATTCTGCATTTCTTTTCTGACTGGGATTATTATAGCACTTCTCAGGCTAAGTGGCTAACAAAAAGTTAGAAAATTTGAGAGAAATATTTTGTATTGTTTGACTTATACACGAAACTTCAAGAGTAAAATTAGACAAAAACATAGCCGGAATTTGAGATTTTACAGAAAAAATTAAAACAACATGAAAAATTGCACAAATTAAGCGGCAATGAAAGCCCCAAAGTTGCCATTTATTTTGGGCAGAGATGAGTAGTGAATGCAAAATCTGATTTATTAGCCTGGTTCAGGAATGGAAAGATAAGGCAGAAATTTTACCCAGGAGAAAGAATTTAACGGAATTGCATATAATTTCCGAAATAATTTAACACATACTTCACAATCACTTATCGTAACCACGATATCTGGATATCCGGAAAACTTCTATACTAAGAACCATGCGAGCGAGGAGAGAAAGGAGATAAGTGATGTCAGAAATTGCACTTAGAAATGTATGTAAGCAATTTGATTCGGAACATTACGGTGTAAAGGATTTTAACCTTGATATACATGACAAAGAATTTGTGATCTTCGTAGGTCCGTCCGGATGTGGAAAATCCACAACCCTGCGTATCATTGCAGGTCTGGAGGAAATCACAGACGGTGAGCTGTGGATCGACGGAGAACTTTCCAATTATCTGGAACCAAAGGAGCGAGGAATGTCCATGGTGTTCCAGAACTATGCTTTATATCCAAACATGACAGTTTACGGAAATATGGCCTATGCTCTGAAGATCCGCAAAATGCCAAAAGACGAGATCGATAAAAAAGTCCATGAGGTGGCAAAGATCCTGGAGATCGAGCAGCTTCTTGATCGAAAACCGGCGGCCCTTTCCGGTGGTCAGAAACAGCGAGTTGCCATCGGAAGTGCTATTATCCGGAAGCCAAAAGCCTTCCTGATGGACGAGCCTCTTTCCAACCTGGATGCAAAACTCCGTGCACAGATGCGAGTGGAGCTTGTGAAATTACATAAACAGCTGGATACCACCATTATTTACGTAACACACGACCAGACAGAGGCCATGACTCTTGGGACTAAGATTGTGGTCATGAAAGACGGTCTGATCCAGCAGGTAGGAGCACCGCAGAGCATTTACGGCAATCCAGTGAATCTCTTTGTGGCAGGTTTCCTGGGTTCCCCGTCCATGAACTTTTTCCAGTGTACCGTAAAAGCAGAAGAAAACAACCGCACAGCCCTTCTTCTGGATGACGCAAAAACTGTAAAAAAAGTTTATTTGGATGGTACCAGGGGAAAACAGATCGCAGACAAATACAACGGCAGACACGTGATCCTGGGAATCCGTCCGGAAGATATTTACGAACTTGATGAGGCAAAAAAACTTGGGATCGAAAAGGACAGCGTAAATGTGGATGAGCCCGTAGTAAACCGGGAAATGCTGGGAGCGGAAGTAATCCTCTATTTTGATGAGCAGGGCAAAACCCTGGCAGTACGCCTAAATCCGGAGAATCAGACCCAGGTTGGAGAAAAAGTTTCCTTATATTTTGACATGGATAAAGCCCATGTGTTTGATCCGGAAACCGAAGAAAATCTTTTTTACAGGGAGGAGAAATAATCATGGGAAATAACAGCAAAAGTAAGATCACACCGTACTTATATCTGGTACCCTGTATGCTGATTTTTGGAGTTTTCCTGTTTTATCCGTTTGTAAAAACAATCTATTTAAGTTTGTACAAAACAAACAAAATGGGCCAGGCAAAACTGTACGTTGGCCTGGACAACTATAAAGAACTGATTCAGTCCGCATCCTTTATCAACAGCCTGAAAGTAACCCTGATCTTCGTTCTGATCGTGGTGGTCGGTGGCATGCTTCTTGGCCTGATTGCCGCAGTGCTCTGTAACAAAGCATTTCCGGGAATCCGGGTGTTCAGTACTTCCTATGCGCTGCCAATGGCTATCGCATCCAGCTCCGCGGCAATGATCTTCCAGATCATGCTTCATCCGGCAGTTGGTATTGTAAATAAGCTTCTTGGTCTGGACATCAACTGGCTGAACGATCCGAACACCGCACTGATCTGTGTGGCAGTTCTCACAGCATGGCTGAACAGCGGAATCAACTTCCTGTATTTTTCCGCAGGACTTGGAAACATTGATGAGACCATTTATGAGAGAGCTTCCGTAGACGGAGCCAGCAGTGTGCAGCAGTTTTTCAGCCTGACACTTCCGGGACTTTCCCCGATCATGTTTTACACACTGGTAGTAAATATCATTCAGGCCTTTCAGTCTTTCGGCCAGATCAAGATCCTGACAGAAGGCGGACCAAATGAGTCTACCAACGTAATCGTCTATTCCATTTACAGGGACGCATTTTTCAACTACCGGTTCGGAAGTGCGGCAGCCCAGTCTGTGATCCTGTTTATAATCATCATGATCATTACACTGATCATGTTCCGTATTGAAAAGAAGGGAGTAAATTACTGATGAGTCAGATGGAAAATGTGGCAGTTCCCGCTGTGGGAAATCTGTCAAAAGAAGAACTTCTGAAGCTGAAAGAAGCCATGAATGCAAAAGCACTCACAAAGAGAAGAGCAAGAACCGCCCTTTGTGTGGCTGCCAATGTGGTGTTTGCGGTTCTGATTCTGCTTCCGCTGCTTTACGCCATCAGTATTGCGCTGATGCCTTCTAATGAACTGTTTACTACAGAGTTAAATCTCTTTCCCAAAAATCCGACCTTTTCCAACTTTATCAATGCATTCCGCACCGTTCCGCTTCTCCGTTTTATTTTGAATTCCTTTATTATGGCGGGATGCATTACCATCGGACAGATCATTACCTGTTCTCTTGCTGCTTTTGCGTTTTCTTTCCTGGAATTCAAAGGAAAAGGTATTCTCTTCATGGTCGTGATGGCAACCATGATGGTTCCAGGAGAGGCAACGATCATTTCCAACTACCTGACCGTATCAAGCTGGGGAATGCTGGATACTTACCAGGTACTGATCGTGCCTTACCTTACATCCGCAATGGGAATTTTCCTGTTCCGTCAGTTTTACATGACTTTCCCGATCTCATTGTATGAATCGGCAAAACTTGACGGTTGCAGCAACCTGAAATTTATCGTAAAGATCCTGCTTCCGCTGACAAAATCCGCCATCGGAGCCATGGCAGTGTACACCTTCATCAATGCATGGAACATGTACATGTGGCCGCTTCTTGTAACAGGTTCCAATAACATGAGAACCGTTCAGATCGGTATCAGTATGCTGGACAGCGTAGATTCCCAGTCCATCACCCTGATGATCGCAGGTGTTGTCATGATCATCATCCCGTCCATTTCCATCTTTATCATTGGACAGAAACAGCTGATCCGTGGAATGTTCTCAGGAGCAGTCAAAGGATGATCCTGGAGCGGACAATAATCCCGGAGCATTTTTTCTGCAGGGGAAAAGATATTGCAGCGCCGTAAGGCCTGCAGTTCATCTTATATAGAAAGAAGAAAGAAAAAAAGAAAATTTTTCAAGAGGAGAAAAAAGTTATGAAGAAAAAAATCATCGCAGCTTTTCTTACCGCAGCAATGACCATCGGTTCACTCTCCGGAGTGACTGTATTCGCCGCAGATGCTTCCACAGATGAAAACGTGGAGATGGCAGATGCTTCCGACGTAGACGGAACAACCATTACTTTCTGGCATTCCATGGGTGGCGTCAATGGCGAGGCAATTGATACACTGGTAAAAAAATTCAACGATGAGAATGAATATGGAATTACTGTAGACGCTCAGTATCAGGGCGAGTACGATGACTCCCTGAACAAACTGAAAAGTGCACAGATCGGAAACATGGGCGCAGATCTTGTACAGGTATACGAGATCGGAACAAGATTCATGATCGATTCCGGTTGGATCGTTCCCATGCAGCAGATGATCGATACGGACAGTTACGACGTATCCGAGATCGAGCCAAACCTGGCAGCTTACTACACCATCGACAACGAGCTGTACTCCATGCCATTTAATTCATCTACACCGATCATGTATTATAATAAGGATATGTTTGACAAAGCAGGCATCACAGAAGTTCCGGATAGCCTGGAAGGAATCGGTGAGATCGGACAGGATCTTCTGGACAAAGGCGGCGCAGGCGAGGTAATGTCTCTTGGAATCTACGGATGGTTCTTTGAGCAGTTTATCGGAAAACAGGGCCTTGAGTATGCAGACAACGGAAACGGACGTAAAGATGCTGCAACAGCTGTAGCATTCGATGAGAACGGCGCTGCAAAGAACATCCTCACAGCATGGAAAGACCTTAACGACAAAGGTTTCGCTCCGATCGTAGGAAAAGGCGGCGATGCAGGACTTGCTGATTTCTCCGCAGGAAAAGCAGCCATCACACTTGGTTCCACAGCTTCCCTGAAACAGATCCTTCAGGATGTAAACGGAAAATTTGAGGTTGGTACCGCATACTTCCCGAAGATCAAATCCAGCGATGAGGGCGGTGTTTCCATCGGTGGTGCATCTCTCTGGGCACTGAACAACAATGATCCGAAAAAACTCCGTGCAACATGGGAATTCGTAAAATTCCTCATCTCTCCGGAATCTCAGGCTTACTGGAATGCACAGACCGGATACTTCCCTGTAACTGTAAAAGCTCAGGATGAGCAGGTATTCAAGGACAATGTTGAGAAATATCCTCAGTTCCAGACAGCGATTGACCAGCTTCATGATTCTTCCGCAGACTATGTAGGCGCTCTGTTAAGCGTATTCCCGGAGGCAAGAGCTACTGTGGAATCCGAGATCGAGAGCATGCTCAACGGAAAAGAGGATGTGGATACAGCTGTGAAAAACATGGCAGATTCCATCAACAAATCCATCGAAGAGTATAATCTGGTGAATGAATAATCGCAAAAAGCGCAAAAATTGAAAAAGAAAAATAAACAGAAACAGCTAAAAATCCCTGGAAAAATTCCGGGGATTTTTGCCATATTTACAGAGAAAAACGGTGTGACAGGAAAATATCAGAATAAAAATAAGAGGAATCTCTGGACGTAAGAGTATATATTGGCTATAATGATATGGTTAATAACAACTCCTAAGGAAGGGAGAAAAATCTGTGAACAGAAGTAAAAGAGAAGATTATAAAAGATTCGTGGTGTTTTGTCTGGCAAGCTTGATCATTATTGCACAGACTGCGATCTTTGCTTATGTGTGGTACGATTTTTACAGCAGCCTGATCCTGAAACCATTCTGGAGAAAAGGTAATTGGGTGCTGATCCTGATCTATGCACTGATCTATCTGATGTTTGCCAAGCTTTACGGAGGCCTGAAGGTAGGTTATCTGAAGAGGATCGATGTGTTTTATTCGCTGACACTGGCAAGTATCTGTACCAATGTTGTAACGTATTTTCAGATCACTCTGATCAACCGCTGGTTCCTTTCAGCCGGCCCGATCATAGAGATGACACTGGTTCAGATCGTGGTAACCATCCTCTGGATATGGGGAAGCCGTTTTATTTATTCCAAATTGTACGGAGCCAGAAGACTTCTGGTGATCTATGGCGACCGTGACCCCGGAGATGTCATCCACAAGATGAATACCCGAAAGGATAAGTACGATATCAGCGGTAAGGTACACATCCGCGAGGGAGAAGAGAAGATTCACGCCATGATGGAAAACTATGAAGGCGTGATTATCTGGGATCTTCCGTCTCAGATCCGAAACAAGTATCTGAAATACTGTTTCTCTCATTCCATCCGCTGTTACATGAGCCCGAAGATTTCCGATATCATTCTGCTGGGAACGGACAGAATTCATCTGTTTGATACTCCGCTTCTGATGTGCAGGAACCAGGGACTTTCCATGGAGCAGCGCGCAGCGAAGAGACTTCTGGATATCGTTGTTTCCGGCCTTGGTATTATTGTATCTTCCCCGATCATGCTGATTATTGCCATCGCGGTGAAGGCTTATGACGGCGGCCCGGTATTTTATCTCCAGGACCGTCTCACCTACAATGGAAAAGAGTTCCGCATCCGGAAATTCCGGAGCATGTGTGTGGATTCCGAGAAGAATGGAGCACGTCTTGCATCCAAGCATGACTCCCGAATCACACCGGTGGGACATGTTCTCCGTAACCTGCATCTGGATGAGCTTCCGCAGCTGTTTAATGTATTTGCGGGAGATATGTCTCTGGTAGGCCCCCGTCCGGAACGAGACGTGATCATGCAGGAATACGAGCAGGAGATCCCGGAATTCCATTACCGTCTTAAGGTAAAAGCAGGACTGACCGGTTATGCACAGGTCTACGGCAAATATAACACCACACCGTACGACAAGCTGAAACTGGATCTGTTCTATATTGAGAACTATTCATTCCTTCTGGACATCAAGCTTCTGTTTATGACTGTGAAGATCTTTTTCCAGAAAGAAGTATCCGAGGGTGTGGATGACGATCAGAAGAATGCCCTGAAAGATTCACAGGATAAATAGGAAATAATACGAAATCAAAAAGTGCGTGTCAGGCTGGTTCTGGCGCGCATTTTGTAAATAAAGAAAAGGGAGGTTGTTTTTATGGAAAAACCACTGGTTTCCGTGATCATGCCGGTTTATAACGGTGAGAAATATATTGGAAAAGCAATTAAGTCCGTGCTGGCACAGAAGGTTCCAACAGAACTTCTTGTCATTGATGACTGTTCCACAGACAAAACAGAATTAACCGTAATGAAATACATGGACAGCGGAAATATCCGTTATATCCGAAACAAAGAAAATATGGGAGCTGCCCGTTCCAGAAACTGGGGAGTAAAGGCCTCAAAAGGAAAATATATTGCTTTTCTGGATGCGGATGACTGGTGGGAAGAAGGAAAGCTGGAAGCGCAGGTAGAAACAATGGAACTTACCGGTTGTGATATCTGTTCTACAGGAAGAGAGCTGATGCAGCCGGATGGACATACCACAGGGAAATACATTCCGGTAAAAGAACGCATTACCTATCATGATCTTCTGAAACACAACAGTATTAACTGTTCTTCAGTGCTTCTCCGGCGGGAAGATGCCCTCGCGTTTCCCATGGAGCATGATGACAGCCATGAAGACTATATTACCTGGCTGAGAATCCTGAAAAGAGGGGGATTTGCAGCAGGAATCAACAAGCCATATCTGAAATACCGGCTCAGCGAAGGTGGCAAGTCCAGAAACAAACTGAAGTCTGCGGCCATGACATATCAGGTTTACCGGTATGTGGGATACGGTCCTGTAAAAAGCCTGTTTTTCTTTGTTTCCTATGCAGTTCACGGAGTCTGGAAATACCGATGAAAATACTGGAAACAGATAATAATACTGGGAAATATTAAGTTTTTATTTCCAAATTCATAAATATATGTTATAATTTATTCATATTTTAGCCAAATAACCTGTACTGCAGGCTGTTTGGCTATGAGCAAGTAGCGAAGCGGATTACGAATATCCGTATGAATAAGGTGGAAACAAATGAGACAGAGAACTGAAAGCCAGGGAGTCCCGTATTCTTATCTGGTTGATAACATTAAGGTATTGTTGATTTTTCTTGTTGTATTTAATCATCTGATTGCGTTTCAGCTGGTTAAGGCAGACGTAGTGGTGCGTTATGTGTGGTATGCAATTACCATTTTTCATATGCCTGCGTTTGTTTTTATGTCCGGCTATCTTTCCAAGAAACCGCAGGATGTACTGAAAAATGTGAAAAATCTGCTGATTCCTTATATTCTTGGATACAGTCTGACCTGGTATGCAACAATTTGGATCGGCAAACGGATGGATTATGAACTGCTTCGTCCATCTGGTACCGTCATGTGGTATGTGCTGGCACTGTTTATCTACAGACTTACCATAGAAGCACTGGGTAAGGTGAGATTTATTGTGCCGTTAAGTATCGTTTTTGCACTGTGGGCAGGAACAAGACCGGAATTTACAACTTATCTTTCCTCTTCAAGGATTGTTGTATTTTTTCCGTTTTTTGTGGCAGGCTATCTGTGGAAAAGTGATTATACCAAGGTAGTCCGTAAATTTAAAGGAAAATGGGTTCTGATCCCGATTTCGGGACTGCTTTTATATGCAATTCCGAATTTTATGATTGCAAATAAAATTCCGATCGATATTTTCAGAGGAAATCATACGTATCAGTTATCCGGAATGGATGATATCACAGGAATGCTGATCCGCCTTCTGATGTATCTGGTATCTTTTGTGCTGGTGCTGACGTTTCTGGCATTGATCCCGGATGTGAAGCTGCCGGTTACCTTTGTTGGAAGAAATACCATGGGGATTTATTTTTTCCATTATCCGATCATGATTGTGCTCAACGGACTTTTACTGCTCAGCATTCCGCAGATGCTGAATGTGTGGGTGCTGTTCGGAGTTTCCTGGATTTTTGTACTGATTCTGGGAAGTACGCCGGTTTCCTTTAGTTATAACGGTGTGCTGAATCTTCTCACACTGCTTGTGTTTAAGAGAGAAAAGCAGGTTCAGGATGAAGGTCTGGAAGAGGAATATGATGAAGATGACCGTTATGAGACTATGCTGAAGAGAAAAAAAGCAATCGAGGAACTGGCGGCCACTCTTGAGGAAGAGCATGCCGAAAAAGTCAAAGAAAAAACTTCGGGTAATACGACTCCAGATAAAAAAGAAGAATTTTTTACAGAAGAAGAGCTGGAAGAGGAAGAAGAAATAGAAGAAACACAGGAGTTTGAGGAATTACAGGCATTGGATGAACTCCTGAACGCAATTGAACCTCAGGAAGAGATGGAAGCGCTGATGGAAAAGGAAGAACAGAAAGAGCAGGACGAATAATGAAAAGAGTCATTACTTACGGTACCTTTGATCTGTTCCACCAGGGACATTACAACATTTTGAAAAGAGCAAGGGAACTGGGGGATTATCTCATTGTAGGAGTTACCAGTGAGAGTTACGATATAGAACGGGGCAAGCTGAATGTTCAGGACAGCCTTCTGAAACGAATCGAAAATGTAAGGAAGACAGGCTTTGCTGACGAGATTATCGTAGAGGAGTACCAGGGACAGAAACTCAGCGATATTACCAAATATAACATTGATCTCCTGGTAGTAGGATCTGACTGGAGAGGGAAATTTGATTACCTAAAAAATTACTGTCAGGTTGTCTATCTGGAGCGTACCAAGAATATTTCCAGCACCAAACTCAGAAGTGAGGGGACGATTTTCAGTGTTGGAATTGTGACAGATGATACGGAAGACAACGGAATGGTTATGGAATCCAAGTTTGTAAGCGGGCTCCATGTGGAGAGTGTTTATTCCGAAGATATCTTTGTTGCAAGAGAATTCTGTGACAGATATGAGCTGGATTCTTACGGTACAGATTATGAACGTTTTCTGGGCGGGCTGGATATTATTTATATCAAGTCCGCCCAGAAGAACAGAGCGGACTATATAAGGCGGGCGCTGGAACGGGGGAAATATGTAATCAGTGACACACCAATGACGCTGAACCCGGAAGAAATGGAAGAACTGTTTGCGCTGGCCAAGGAACACAGGGTAGTGCTTGTGGAGAAGCTTACCCTTGTTTATCTGCGCGCTTTTACACAGCTTGTATGGCTTACCCACGGTGCACTGGTGGGAGATGTGGTAGCTGTGAAGTGTGCGGTTTCCCAGGATGATTTTGAAGGTGGAAAAAACTTCAATGAGACAGTGAGCCAGGCGCTCTGTGCATGTATCAAACTTCTTGGAAAAGACTACCTGGAAGTCAACACCAATGCGGTAAAAGGCAGTGACGGAGAATTTATCTACGACATGATTACGGTAAAGTATCCCAGGGCACTGGCAACCATAGAGATCGGAACAACGGTAGATGTGGAAAATGAACTTGTGATCATAGGAAGCAAAGGCCGGATTACAGTTCCCAATGACTGGTGGAATACCGGGTATTTTGAGGCGAAGGTAGAAGGACAGGAATTCCTGAAACGCTACAGCTTTAACTTTGAGGGAAACGGTCTTCGGTATCTGCTTCAGGAACTGATGATTATGATCCGTGACAGACGTACGGAATGTACGCGGTTTTTCTATGAAGAATCCGAAACACTGGCTGAACTTTTGAAAACGATTGATCAAAGAGGTTAACAGATGACAGAAAAACAGGAGCTTCTTTTGCAGCTCTTCCGAGAGGTTGACGCAATCTGCAAAAAGCACAATCTTAGATATGTAATGGCCGGGGGAACCCTGATCGGTGTCCTTCGAAATGAAGGATTTATTCCGTGGGATGATGATGTGGATATCTACATGCCAAAGAGCGACTGGGATAAATTTGTGGAAATCTGCAAAACAGAAATACCACAGAACAGAGCGCTCTATTGCTCAGATGTAGACAGAACTTACACCAACGGGTTTCCGAGATATGGAGGTACGGACAGCTGTGCGATCCATAAGCATCAGATTATCGGAGACGATAAGGCCGGAGAGATCATAGATGTCCTTACTCTTGATCCCATTCCGGATGATGACAGAGAGTATGAGAAGTACAGAACCCATATGATGATCTACACAGATCTTCTTAATATCAGCATGGTTGTGGGTGCAAGATGGGAAATTCCTGCTTTTCAGTATCTTTACTGGCTGTTCCGCTATAAATTTTTCGGAAAAGACAGAACCCTCAAAAAACTGGAAAAAATCATGTTTTCTTATAAAGAAGAGGAGTGCAGCCGCTACGCCATGCGCTGGGGTGGCTGCCCGTTTCTTTTTGACAAAGATATGATGTTCCCTGTGAAATATATGGATTTTGAAGGGGAAAAAGTAATGGTTCCCCACAGGACAAGCGATTACTTGATCTGGCATTACGGAGATGAATGGTCTTATATACCGCCTCATGGGGAAAGAGAATCCCATGAGTCTATTTATGTTCCGGGCGCTTCTTATCAGGAGATCCGGGATGAATATATGCCGAGAATCGACAAAAACCGAATCCGCAGGCAGATGACATTTCGGAAATTTTACTGCCTTCTGATGGCAAAAGGTGACCATAAACTGGATAAGAAACGAAACCGTATCCGTGCAGGTGTAATCGCAAAAGATCTGGGAGCAAGGTTCCTGAGATCGGAGAAATCCCTGGAAACACTGCTTCTGGAAAAACGCTACGATGTACTGAATGAGATTTTTGACAGTTATTACCGCACACAGCTCAGTGTGGAATTTATCGGACGTGAAGATTACAAGGGAATCCAGCCGTTTTATCATCCGACTCTGGTTCCTGTGGAAGACGCTGTTTTCCAGGCAGCCATGCTGACACTGATTTATACGGAACGGGTCGGCAAGGCATGGAGAATGTATGAGGTTCGCAGAAAACTGGATCACCTTACTCCGGAAATGGAACAGACCGTGGAAGACATCCGCCTGTTCCGAAAAGCAGCCACTCATTATGAATTCCGTGAGATGAAAGAAGCGGAAACAATAGTTGATGATCTTTTGAAAAAATATCCGGATGCTCCGGGATTTGTGAAATTTAAGTGCAGATTTATCATGGCACGCATGGAAGAGTCCGGGAATACTTCTGAAGCGGAAAAATTCCTGGCATCCTGCAGAAAGCTCTTTCCACAGGACGGATATTTTATGAAATATCAGGGAGATCTTTTCTGGAAAAAAGGGCTCTGGAAAGAAGCGTTATCCGGTTATGCCCGTGCAAGGGAATGCACAAACAACGGAATTGTACATCTGGAACTGGACAAGTTCTTTAAAGATAAAAAAACATCCGCAATAAAAGAATGCAGAAAACTTCTGGACGGCCATCAGAAAGACGAGGCCCTTTCCATGATGGAACTCTGGAAAAAACTGATGCCGGAAGATGAGGAAATTGACGGAGCACTTTATCTGGCAAAAGTATCTGCTGTCCGGACAAAAGCAGAACTGGAAGAACTGGTAAATGAACTTTACCTGAAAACAGGCATTTCTGATAAGATAGAAAAAGAGGCTCTTTCAGAAGAGATGCTTTACAGGGAAGCACTTACCCAGGCATGGCAGAGATTTGGATATCCGGAAGTTCTGGCAGCTTACCATACCAGACTGATTTGTACAGATGATGAAAGCGAGATGGAATATCTGGCAGAAGAAGTACGGAGCTTTCTGTTCCATAAACAGTGGCAGGGAGAAACCTATAAACTTCTCGGAGATATCCGCAGAAAACAGGGACAGACAAAAGAAGCATTTGAAAACTACTTCAAAGCCCTGGAGAATATGCAGCATCCATATCTCAAAACAGAGCTTTCCAGAATTTTTCTGGAAGATCTTTATAAGGGAAGCAGAAGAGCGGCATTTTTTGCAAAGAAAGCAGATGTCTCGGAATTTTTAAGTGTCTGGCTGGACAAATATGGAAGCCAGGAAGAGATCCAAAAGCTTCTGAAAAAGATCGTATAATTATGAAAAATCAACAGAAATGAGGCAGAGTGTATTGAACAGAGAACAGCAGAAAATACTGGAACTTCTTAAAGAAATAGATACCATATGCAGAAAAAATAAAATCACATATTTTCTATCTCCGTACTTTACCCTCTGCGCGGTAACCGGAAGACCTTTTCCGCAGAATCCCACAGCCGGGAATGTATACATGAAAACCGGCGATATGGAGCGGTTCAAAAACGCATTTGAGGAAGAACCGGAATTAAGAAGAACACTGGAATCTATGGATAATAACAAACGCTTCCCGGGATTCTTTCTCCGGTATACAGATAAGGATACGCTGTATTACACCATGGATAACTACGGAAGATATCAATATCCCGGAATGGCGGTAAAGATTGTACCGCTGCAATGTGAGTATGGCCCGAAGAAAAAATATATGTGGAACCGGATGCGGGAAGATGGCTGGAAAAAAATCCGCGGAAAAAACGGTCAGTGGAAAACTAAAAGGGATTTTGCATGTATCTGGATGGTGCGTTTCCTTTCACTCTGTGGAAGAGGCTGGCTGGCAAAAAGTATTTTCCGGGATCTGATTCATCAGCCCCAGAAAAACGTTCAGACTTATGTGATTCGTTTCCAGAACCAGAATATTTATTATCCTGCATATATTTTTGAGAACCCACAGGAAGTGGAACTTGAGGGAGAACGCTTTTTTGTTCCGGGAGATACCGATAAATATCTCACCATTGCCTTTGGAAAAAATTACGCAGATAAGGCGCCGGAAAATTATCGTCCAGCACCTACAACTATATGCAGTGCACTGATTCCCTGTGAAGAATTTATGCAGCAGTACGGCGGAGAGGCAAAAAAACTTGCCGCTGAAAGAAAAAGGCGAGAGGCCCGCAGAAAATACGGAATGAACTATAAACAGTACTTTAACCAGTGCTGGACATACGCGAAGTTCTGCGGAACAAAATATACCTGTGCAAGAGCATACAGGAAGAAAACAGGATATATCCGCAACCTGTATAAGAACCAGGATTACGTTCAGCTGGAAAACATTTTTTCGGAATATACAGGAATGATGAATAAATGTCTGAAGTATGATGAAATATTTGAAGCGGATCCGGAAATACTGGATATATATATGAATTATCTGGAGAAAACAGGAAGGACACCGCTTCTTGAGAAGGTAAAAGAAATGGGCGTGAACATTGCTCATGTGACCTTACATGTAGGTCTTGGAACATTCCGTCCGGTAAAAGTGGATGATGTGGAGAAACATCATATGCATTCGGAATTTTATATTGTGGAGGAAGATCAGGCGAAACTGATCAATGACACAAAGAAAAACGGTGGAAGAGTGATTTCCGTGGGAACTACCAGCTGCCGTACCCTGGAGTCCGCAACCGGAGAAGACGGAATCGTAAAAGCCGGAAGTGGCTGGACAGAGATCTTTATTTATCCAGGCTATAAATTTAAAGCGATTGACGGACTGATCACCAATTTCCATCTTCCGGAGTCCACGTTGCTGATGCTGGTTTCTGCCCTTGCAGGAAAAGAACATATTATGGCTGCCTATGAGGAAGCGGGGGAGGAAAGATACCGATTTTTCAGTTTTGGGGATGCCATGATGATCGAATAACAAAACACAATTATCTTTCATAAAAAAATCCTGACAGATTTTCGCATGGATCATGCGGTATCTGCCAGGGTTTTTATTTTACCTATTCTTCGCTGTTATCTGAGAAATCTGCTTCTTCGTCGGAACTGTAATCTTCTTCATCTGAAGCATCATAATCCGAACTGTCAGATTCATCGGAAAAATCCGAGCTTGTATCAGATTCATCAGAAGTGTCAGTGTTTCCGGATGCCTCATCTGCAGAAACAGTATCAGAACTGCCTGTATCGCCGGATGATTTGGCTGTAGAATCAGCGGATGGAATCGCTGCACTGCGTTCATCGATTTTGGATTTGATTCTGGTAGCTTCATCGCCGGTAGCGGGAGTTGGCTGATAATTGTTATAACCATCTGCGGAAGAAATGGAGCAGGGAATGATGTTGGTTACATTATCGGCCTGTACACCGTCGGAAGTGATGGTAAAGGTCTGCTGGAAGATCATGGTGTCCATATCACTTGGTGAACTGTTTCCGCCAAAGCAGAAGTTTCCGAGGCTGTAAACGATATTTTTGCCCTTGTAAGTTTCAATTCCCTGAAGTACATGTGGATGATGTCCGCATACAAGATCAGCACCCTCATCGATAGCCAGACGGCCCAGAGTCATCTGATTGGTATCCGGAACGGTTTCAGTCTCATTACCCCAATGGAAGATTACAATAACAAGTTCTGCTCCGTCTGCTTTGACTTTTGCGATATTATCTTTCAGCTGTTGTTCACGGCCAAGATGGTCATTCAGTTCATAAATGCCAACAAGTCCGACTTTAACTCCTTTGATGTCCATAACTGCAGTATCATCATATCCGAAATGGGTGATCCCTTCATTATCCAGAGCAGTCAGGGTGTCCGTGTAACTCTGGTCTCCGTAATCATGGCTGTGATTGTTGGCAGTATTTACAGCTTCTATGGAACCACTGGTGAGGATCTGGGCATATTCGGCAGGTGCTTTAAATGCAAATGTTTTATCTTCACGGGTATCCGAATCCGTAAGTGTTCCCTCAAAATTGGCGATGGTCAGATCATCAGCTGAAAAAATACTTTTTACATTCTGGAAAAAGTAATCTTTTCCGTTGCTGTCGTAGTAGGCGTTCAGACTTGTGTCATAGTCGAAGGTTTCGTCTGTACCAAGGGTGCAGTCACCCACAACACTGATGGTCAGTGAAACAGGATCCTTCTGGGCTGCTTTCGCTGCTTCTTCGGCTTTTTTTGCCGCTGCTTCTTCCTGCGCTTTTTGGAGGGCAGCAGCTTCAGCTGCTTTTCTGGAAGAAATACATGCGCGGGCAGAAAAAATAATTACAAGAAGTAAGAGCAGAAGTCCACCTCCTGCAAGCATCATTTTCTGACGACGTACTTGCTGATATCTGGAATTTTTCTTGATGGTTTTTCTGCGTGATGCGGCAGAACTGTGCGTGGACGGGCGGTTGTTTTCCCGTGAAGTGTTTTGGCGATGGCCGCTTTCTTTCTGACTGGAATGATGTGTGCGTGTCTGTCTGGCCTTAAGTGCTTCTTTTCGTGCCAGTTCCGGATCATGTTTGTGGGGCGGCTTTCGATTATCATTTGCCATACTTTTTCTCCTTCATATGTAAAGATACATTTATTATAGGAAGAATTGGAAGCAATGTAAAGAATGAATACCGGACTTTGCAGAAAAAAGAGTTTTTGCTATAATATACAAAACTCCACAATCGTGGCTTTAAGTTACCGTAAATAAAAAATACAGGGAGATCAGAAAAAAATGGTATTATATATCGGAAATCATACAAGTTCATCCAAAGGCTATGCAGCCATGGGACGTCAGATAGTAAAAAACGGAGGAAATACATTTGCATTTTTTACCAGAAATCCAAGAGGCGGTAAGGCGAAAGAGATTGATCCGGCAGATGTGCAGAAATTTCTGGAACTTGCAGGAGAGAATCATTTCGGTAAGCTTGTAGCTCATGCACCATATACAATGAATGCCTGTGCGGCGAAAGAAAATCTGAGAGATTTTGCCCGGGAGATTATGGCGGATGATCTGAAACGCATGGAATATACTCCGGGGAATTATTATAACTTTCATCCGGGTAGCCATGTAGGACAGGGAACAGAAACTGGAATTGCAAAAATTGCGGAAATTCTCAACGATGTTCTTAACGAACAACAAAGTACCACAGTTCTTCTGGAAACCATGTCCGGCAAGGGCTCTGAGGTGGGCGCAACGTTTCAGGAACTAAGAGAGATCATTGACCGTGTGGAAAAAAATCACAAACTGGGAGTCTGCCTGGATACATGTCATGTCTGGGACGGCGGGTATGACATTGTCCATGATCTGGATGGAGTACTGACGGAATTTGACCAGGTGATCGGCCTTTCCAGATTAAAAGCCGTTCATCTTAATGACAGCATGAATGGCCTGGGAAGCCATAAAGACCGTCATGCAAAAATTGGCGAGGGAGAAATTGGTCTGGATGCGCTGGTTAATGTGGTGTGCCATCCGGCACTGAAAGGAATCCCCTTTATTTTGGAGACGCCTAATGATGATGAGGGATGGAAAAGAGAGATTGCACTTTTAAGAGAACAGTATACAGTGAAAGGAGCTTGATTCATGAAGAAATTCAGAATTTTTCTTTTGGTAATGACAGGTGCTGCTGTTTTGATGCTGGGAGGATGCAAGGAGAAAGCCAAATATGACGAATCAGCATTTCAGGATGATCTGGAACCATTAACAGATGATGAACTGGAGGACATGGACGAAAACAGTGACGATGAAATGATAGTGGAAGATGATGCGGAACTGGAGCAGTCACAGCAGCAGGAAGATTCCACAGAGAAAGCAGATGCGGAAAGTACAGACAGTAACGAAGAAACGCAGAGTAAGCTGGATGAAAAAGGGACATACACAGATAAAGATGAAGTTGCCCAGTATATTTATGAGTATGGGCATGCGCCGTCAAACCTTTCTGCAAAAAGTTACGATAATGCAGATAAAATGCTTCCGGTAGAAGATGGAATTACCTATCAGCAGTGCAGCCTGGATTCTGAAGAAAAACAGAAGATAATATTTACACAGGATGGAAAACGTGTGTATTATACAGAAGATG
>OGUO01001143.1_pt1 | contig 18231 bp, 19 predicted proteins | sample 1553641 | NCBI WGS metagenome assembly OGUO01 (sample SAMEA2579980, study PRJEB22360) | human gut metagenome | biome: human gut; feature: human-associated habitat; material: faeces | place: Denmark | collected 2008/2010 | reverse complement strand
TCATATAAATTCATGATTTATTCTATTTTTACTATAGCAGTAACTTTGGCAGCATCTTATTGGTCTCATAGTGCGAAGTATTTAGTCTTTTCTTCCATAATTATTTTTTTTCTAATTATTTCCTTTAGGGAGTTGGATAAGAGGCTAGATGTAAAACAAATTATCCGAAAAAGATTACATAAATAATTTAAGAATATGTCAGCTAAATTATTATCGTTACCCAAGTTTTTGGACAAGCGTGGCAATCTCTCATTTGTTGAAGAATTCAAGCATATTCCTTTCAAAATAGCTCGTAGCTATTGGATTTATGATGTGCCGGGAGGAGAGGTGCGAGGTGGACATGCTTATAAAGAAAACGAAGAGTTTATTATAGCCCTTTCGGGCAGTTTTGAGGTATTGGTAGATGACGGGAAAGAAGAGCGTACTTTTCAGTTGAGTCGTTCCTATTATGGTCTCTATGTGCCGAAAGGTGCTTGGCGTGAAATGATTAATTTCTCTACTAATTCCTTAGCTTTGGTATTGGCTTCCACACCGTATGATGTGAATGATTATATTTATGATTATCAAGAATTTAAATACTGTATTCATGCTGAAAACTAATGTATATGATTGTACTATGATAGAAATAGACAAACACCATAGTGACCGTAAAGGAAATCTGACAGTAGTCGAGAATATGAAGACTGTCCCTTTTGATGTAAGACGTGCTTACTACCTGTATGATGTTCCTGGTGGTGAGAGTCGTGGCGGTCATGCCCATAGGGAACTGAGTCAGTTGATTGTGGCTGCCAGTGGAAGTTTCTCCGTTACGCTTGATGATGGAAATGTAAAGCGTACTTTTCTATTGAATCGTCCCTATCAAGGGCTTTATATTGTTCCAGGTATATGGCGTACCTTGGATGATTTTTCTTCCGGTTCTGTATGTCTGGTACTTGCTTCGCACGGGTATGACGAGAAAGACTATATAAGGGATTACAATGATTTTATAGAATATAAAAATGTTTGAAGTAGTTCGTTATTCTGCTGAACAAAAAGCAGTTTGGAATCAGTTCGTTTCAAATTCAAAGAATGGAACTTTTCTTTTTGACAGAAATTATATGGATTATCATTCTGATAGATTTGAAGATAATTCATTGATGATATATCGTAAGGGCAAACTTTATTCATTGTTGCCAGCTAATAAAGTGGGCAATATATTGTACTCCCATCAAGGACTGACTTATGGGGGAATGATAATGAACGATAAAGTAACAGTATCGGAAAGTGTGGAAATGTTTAAAGTTGTCAATGCTTTTCTACGTGAATGTAGTTTTACTAAGGTTGTTTATAAACCTGTTCCTTTTATTTATCATCAACATCTTGCACAGGAAGACTTGTATGCTTTGTTTCGTACCGTTCATGCTAAAATAGCAGGTAGAAATATTTCTTCTACCATAATCCAATCAGATAAAATAAAGTTCATAGAGTCAAGGAAGTCCGGTGTAAGAAAAGCTTTGGCAAATGAAGTAACGGTTAGATTAAGCAGTGATTTATCTGCTTTTTGGGAGATTCTGGACACTAATTTAAAGAATAAATATGGGGTTGCGCCTGTTCATTCTTTGTCTGAAATGCAACTATTGCAATCAAGATTTCCTCAAAATATCAAACTGTATTTGACATATAAAGATGATGTCGCTTTGGGAGGTACATTGCTTTATATCACTAAACAAGTGGTACATACCCAATATATATCAGCCAATCTTGAAGGAAAAGAATTAGGAGCGTTGGATTTGCTTTTCGATCATCTGATAAATCACGAATACACTAATTATCCTTATTTTGACTTTGGCCAGTCAACGGAACAAATGGGGAATATATTGAATGAATCTTTGATTTTCCAGAAAGAAGGTTTTGGCGGTCGTGGCATGTGCTATGATATTTATGAATATGATTTGTAGAGTGAGTTTGTGCAAGTTTGATTCCATCTTTTTGGAAAAATCTTGGAATTGGTTGAATGACCCTTATATAAATTATTATTCAGTTACAGGTCCTATTACTAGAAAAGGGCAGCTTGAATGGTTTGATTCTTTGCAGGAAAGAAGTGATTATGTGATTTGGGGAGTCAAATATCAGGATATTCCTATTGGTGCTTGTGGCTTGAAGAATATAAAAGATGAACAAGCTGAGTTTTGGGGATATATAGGAGAAAAAGAACTACATGGGAGAGGGCTTGGCTATGATATACTGATTTCAACCTTAACTAAGGCAAAGGTAATGGGGTTTTCGAAAATTGTCTTGAAGGTGCTTCCAGATAATCAGAGAGCTATCCGTTTATATCAAAAATGTCTTTTTGATGAATTTAATAGAGATGATAACTATATATATATGAAAAGGGTATTATGATAAAGTTTTTAGATTTACAGAAAATAACGGCTAAATATACTAAAGAAATCCATGAGGCTGTCAATCGTGTGGTGGACAGTGGCTGGTATCTCCAAGGAAAGGAGAATGAGAAGTTTGAGGCGGACTATGCCAATTACATAGGAACAAAATATGCCGTAGGCTGTGCCAACGGTTTGGATGCCCTGATATGGATATTCCGTGCCTACATCGAGATGGGCGTGATGCAGCGGGGTGATGAAGTAATTGTCCCTGCCAACACCTACATTGCTTCCATACTTGCCATTACAGAAAACGGGTTGAAGCCTGTGCTGGTTGAGCCAAGCATTGAAAGCTATCAGATAGATGACAGCAGGATAGAGGAAGCGATAACCGCGCGGACGAAAGCCATTCTGATAGTCCATCTTTATGGTCAGTGTGCCTATACGGACCGGATAGGGGGAATTTGCCAAAAGTACAATCTAAAGCTGGTGGAGGACAATGCACAGGCACATGGCTGTAAGTTTTATGGACGGAAGACTGGTTCATTGGGTGATGCGGCAGGTCACAGCTTCTATCCAGGAAAGAACCTCGGAGCTTTCGGTGATGCCGGTGCGGTGACTACTGATGATGAAGAGCTGGCAAAGACAGTCCGTGCAGTTGCCAATTATGGTTCCCAAAAGAAATATGTGTTCAAGTATTGTGGTCGTAACAGTCGTTTGGACGAAATACAAGCAGCCGTTTTAGATGTTAAGCTCAAGCATTTGGACGAAGATGTGGCCATACGCAAACATGTGGCGAAATATTATATCGAGCACATCACGAACCCTGCCATTGTCACTCCGATTATTAAGGACTGGGATGCGCATGTATTTCATATCTTTACCATTCGCACAAAGAAGCGTGATGAACTGCAGAAGTATCTAGCTGACAATGGTGTGCAGACCATCATTCATTATCCCATTCCTCCTCACAAACAGGAATGTTATAAGGAATGGAACAGCCTTTCGTTTCCCGTAACAGAACAGATACATAATGAAGAACTGAGCCTACCGATGAGTCCGGTGATGACAGAAAAAGAAGTAGAAACGGTGGTATATTTGTTGAATAAGTGGAAATAAAGGAACGGGCTACTTATAGAAACATATTTAAAGCCACTTACATATTTGGAAGTGCCCAATTGTTGGTTATACTGATAAAGTCAAAATTTGTAGCTGTACAACTGTCAATAGAAAATATAAATTCTCCTTCATAACTCCATTTTATAGAGTCCTGCTATTCACAGTCTTGTTATGCTCAATATCATACTTTATATTAGAACTGTCCGGTTTATATTTCTATCTGTCCGTATTGGCAGTGATAGTACTGACATTCCTGTTTACCGTAAAGGAGCTTAATAGAAGGGTTTCATTTATTGCATATTAAAAAAATAGATTAATGGAAAAAATCAAGCATAGTGTTATAGTCATAACATACAATCAGGAGCATCTGCTTCCTACCGCTCTAGATTCTCTCTTTAGGCAGTCGGTTTTGCCTTATGAAGTTATTATTGGCGATGACTGCTCTACAGATGGCACATGGGATGTCATACAGGAATATTATAAGAAGTATCCTGATATTGTTAGACCAATCAGAAATCAGCATAATATGGGAATTTTTCAGAATCTAAACTATTTGAAGAAAAAGCCAACAGGGGATGTAGTCTCTTTTTTGTCCGGTGATGATTGGTATGAAGATGGAATATTTGAAGCTTTTAATGATGCGATTGCAGAGAATCATATAGATATAAAGAAAGATAACTTTCTTCTTATCAGTAATTGCATCTTTCAATATCCTGATGGCAGAAGAGTCGTTTATGACAACACTCCATTTAAAGGAAAAGATTTATTCAAAGTGAGGATAAGATATGGCCTAGACTTTAGGGATACAGGTATGAGTCTAAATTTAGTGAAACAACTGGATGATATTCCGCTCAATTTGGGATATTATGCGGACTGGCTACATGCAATCGGTCAAATATATAAAGCAAGTGACATCTATTTTATTAATAAGGCTTTTTCTGTATATCGGAAAGGATATGGAGTTACAAGCGTAGCTAAACGTCAAAGCCTGTTGAATTCTAAGATTAAAGTAATTAATCGAATCAAAGAATTATATGAAAAGGAGTTGGATAAGAATGATTTAATATCATTGGAATATGACAGCGAAATTTCAAAATTACTTCTTTTTCGAAATGATACTAGTTTTTACTTTCTCATTAGAAATTACAATAAAATTGTGAGTGATGACTTGCTCAGTGAACAGCAAAGGAAAAATATACGGTGTATGCTTTGGTGTGGTATACGTAATTATTTTCTAAAGAAAATGCATTTGTATGATATGCTGAAATCTTTAAAAGAAAGAATAAAATGAATCTGATTACCATTTTTAATATTGCAAAATTATGAGAAGAGGTTATAAAGTCGTTTGTAACACTGCAGCCGGACGACATCGTTACATGAGTTTATTAGTCCCATATGTGTTGGCTAATGATGTTGTTGACAGATATGATATATGGGTAAATACATTAAACCCTGTGGACTTACGTTTCTTTGAATTATTGGCACAAAAATACCCTAAAATAAATCTAATTTATATTGATGACAATAAGTTTAATGGTTTGAAGTCTTTATTTGGATTTTACAAATATTGTACAGAGAAGGATACTATATATGTCAAATTGGATGATGATTTAATCTGGCTTGAACCGGATGCCATAACAAAAATGGTTGATTTTAGAATAGACAATCCTGATTATTTTATTGTATCTCCATTGGTAATCAATAATTGTTCTGGAGCTTATTTAATGCAGAATGCTGGAAAAATAAGATTGAAGGAATATTTGTCATCGGCTATGACATGGGAAAGTTCTTGGTGCTCTGCGACATTTGCCTATCAACTTTTAGACTGGTTTCAAGAGAAGGTAAAAGATGATAGTTATAAAGAACTGTATATGGGAAAGAAACCTATTGCTATGTTACGTTTCTCTATCAATATGATAGTCTGGTTTGGATCTACGTTTAAAGAATTTGGAGGAATTTGTCCAAAAGGGAGCAATGACGAGGAATATTTCTCTGTAATAAAGCCTACACAATTAGGTGTTTCTAATTGTATAAATGCAGATGTTATTGTTGCTCATTTCGCATTTACGTATCAACGGGAAGAACTAGATAAAACTGACATATTATTAAAGTATGAGAATCTGATAAAGTGCGATGATGGTAAAACTAGTATTTTATATGAAGAAATAAAAAAGCTGGTGACTCTTGCAAAGACAAAAACAGATATAAATACTCCTCATTATATAGATTGTCGAGTTATAGCAAAGAATCCTATCAAAGAATTTATTCGAACTAGAAAGATACCAAGAACCTTCTATAATTTAGGAAGAATTTGGCGCACTTTGAATGAACATAATATAAAGTTTGAATAAGTCATTATAAAAGTATATTTTTATCTATACAGAATGGATTACAATGATTTAATAGATTCACTTTTAAGCAAAATATGGATTATCATACTTTCTATTATTTCAATAAATATATTATATATACCAATATATAAAAGATGCGTTAATGGACTTCTTGACCCTTTATTAATCGGACTTGTTTTTTCTTCACTTGCTAATTCTGTTCCTTTTTATCTTTTTTCTGTGGGATTGATGAGGCTTGAACTACTGTTATTTATTATTTTATCGGAGTTTAGTTTTTGGGGAGTATTTTATAATACGCATGTACGGTTAAAGTACAAATATAGCAAACCATCAGACGATTCTTTTATTGAAAAGATAGGATTGTTATCTTTATTAATGGTAGTTGTTCTTCAACTTTGCATTTATAAGTTGAATGGTATACCTCTATTTAATGAAAGTCGTTTCGCAGCAACAGGAGGAAATGATACAATAGTAAACTTACTCCAAAGATTAATCTCTCCATTTATGATATTTCTTTGTCTTTATTGCTTTAAAAAAATGGAACAAAGAAGAAGGAAAGGCTTTTATTTTTTCTTTATAATATTAATTATTTCATTCTTAAGCGGATCTAAAAGCTTTATTCTGTCTTTAGTGTCAGGGTATTTTTTCTATAATTTCTTTTATAAAGGAATTACTCCTCATTTAAGGTGGTATATTATTTTTATTATTATATTAACCCCATTAATAACATTGTACAACAAATCAGATAATGCTTTGGGAGCATATCTGTACCGTTTAATAGGAAATGGTGATATTTATTGGAATGCTGTTTATAATGATGCTATAGATTATGTGAAAATAGATAATCCATTTATCAATCAAACCCATCTTTTTTGGGGGCCATTTAGATATTTAATAGGATTTAAGCCTGGTCCTAATGACATGGCAATTGTAGGTGAGTCTATTATGGAGTATGCATATTCTCATGTAAGTGGAGTGCCAAATTCAAGAATTCCTGTGCTTGGTTGGATTTATTTCCGTTGGTTTGGACTTTTATTCAGTGCTTTTATGGGTTGGATATCGGCTTATTTTATCAAGAAGGTGCCTAATATGTATAATGGAAATATGATTTCAGTCTTTTATAAATGTTCATTTTATAGTATTGGCGTGTCTTTTATAACTGATGGATATTTGGGCTTTTCCAGCTTATTAAGTATCCTTTTTTTCTCAATTGTTGTTGGATTTGTCCGATTAATAAATCAAATAAATAGAGATGGTAAAATTGTCAATTATAACAATCAATTATAATAATAAAGAGGGGCTGATAAGAACTCTTAGCAGTGTAAAGAATCAGTCTTTTACCGATTTTGAATGGATTATAATTGATGGAGGATCAACAGATGGAAGTTTAGATATAATAAAAGAGAATGAGTCATTGGTCGCCTATTGGGTATCTGAACCGGATAAAGGTGTGTATGATGCAATGAATAAAGGAATATTGCATGCTAATGGTATATGGCTTAATTTTATGAATAGTGGTGATACTTTTGAAGAGAAGAACACTCTTAGAAATGTATTTTCAGAAGAAATTCCAAAAACCGTGCAATTTTTATATTCTGATACTATATCAAAGATGAAAGACGGTAGTACTAGAATATCTCGTCAAAACCATTTAAAAGGAAATATTATCCATCAAAGTTCAATATATAAGAAAAAACTACATGAAACATACGGATTTTATGTAGTAACTCCCCAAATAATTATATCTGATTTGCTATTTTTTCTTTCTATACCGGAAGAATATTTTTATAAAGTAAATACGGTTATAGCCAATTTTGAATTAGGGGGAATCTCCAGTTCTGGTACATGGTGTCTGAAGCAAAAAATGTGCGCTTTAGTAGTGTATAGGAAAATGGATTTTAAGTCTTTATACTATAGATATCTAATAATAAGGCTGAAGGGTCTTGCCAGAAAATTAATTGTTGGTTTTAAAGTTATTTGTGACATATGAAAACAGTGACTGTTGTAATGTCTTCTTATAATGGAGCTAAATATATAAAGAGGCAGATAGAGTCTATTTATAGACAAAAAGGCGTAGGGATAAATTGTTTTATTCGAGATGACGGTTCAAGTGATGATACATTAACTGTTTTGAGTGAACTACAAAAAAAATATGAAAACTTGTCTTTTGTTTGTGGTGAAAATGTAGGTTGGGAGAGAAGTTTTTTTTTAGCCCTAAAATTAGCTCCCCTTGCAGATTATTATGCTTTTGCTGATCAAGATGATGTTTGGTTTGATACAAAGATTATTAATGGAATTAATCAAATAGAAAAATACGCAGAAGATGAGGTGGCTATGTTTCATTGTAACAAGATTTCGGTGACAGAGGATTTTTCTCCTTTACCTCACCAAATCAAGCGATTGAATTCTCCTCTTAATCGGAAGAATGCTGTTATTCAAGAATATGCTCAAGGGTGTTCTATTATATTTAATAATACGGCAAAAAAGTTGATTACCAAAAAAGAGCCAAAAGAGAAAATAGCTCATGACTTTTGGGCTGGACTGATTTGTTTCTTGTTTGGACATGTTGTTTACGATGAGAATCCATATTTTTATCATATTAGTTATGGTCATAATGCTTCTGGTGAAGGGCATTTGATAAAAAGTTGGAAGAAACGGTTTAGTATGTTTTTTAAGTCAGAAAAGGTGTATTATTTACCTTCTTTGGATTTATTGTCTGATGCATATATTGATCTGTTGACAAGTAATGATAAAAAATTTCTTCAATGCACTGTAGATTATAAAAAGAATGTAATATCTAAAATTAAGCTTCTTTGTTCATTTCAATTCAGAAGAGCCTCTATTCTAGGTACATTGTCTCTTAAGTGTGCTATTTTATCGAATCGCCTTTGAGATTATGAGAAATAGACGTATTGCTATCAATGGTCAATTTACTGCCCGTAAAGTAACTGGTCAGGAAAGATTTGCTTTTGAACTATTGTTGGAACTAGACAAGATTGTAAAAGATTCTTCTTTGCATTTCAAACTGATTGTCCCAGAAAATGCATATAATATACCTGATTTACAAAATATTATAGTAGAGAAATATGGTAAGGCTAAAGGTTCTTTGTGGGAACAGACATATTTTACTTATTATCTGTTCCGCCATAGATTTACATCATTGAATCTTTGTTCTATAATGCCAATTCTGAAACCTGGAATAATTTGTATTCATGATTTGAGTTATAAGGTGAATCCTGATTATTTTAAAACGACTTATACACGAATCTCTAAAATGTGGCATAAACTTCATTTTAGGTTTGCTTGGTGTTTTTCACCTATTATTTATACGGTATCAAATTTCTCGAAGTTTCAGATGATTGATATATATCATGTTAATCCGGAAAAAATAGTAGTACTAGGTAATGGTTGGGAACATTTTAAGAGTGTGAGTGAAAATGATATATTGAAGGTTAGGAAACCGGAACTTTTTACAAAACCCTATTTCTTTTCTTTAGGTAGTCTTGCTCCCAATAAAAATATAGAATGGGTATTGTCAGTAGCAAAAATTCATCCACAATATAATTTTCTTATAGCTGGCAAAAATGGATTGAAAGATTATGGTACTGATTATAGAGAATGTGATTTACCCAATGTGCAGTTCTTGGGGTATATTACAGATGGGGAAATTAAGTATTTGATGAAACATTGTAAGGCTTTTATTTTTCCATCTTTTTTTGAAGGATTTGGCATTCCACCATTAGAGGCATTGAGTGTTGGAGCAAAGATTATAGTTGCTCGTTCTTCCTGTCTTCCTGAAATATTTGAAGACTCAGCGTATTATATTAATCCTAATCAAATTTGTATGAGTTTAGATGAACTGCTGAAGGATTCTGTGCAATCCGGTGAGAGGGTTTTGCAGAAATATCGTTTTTCTACATTTGCTAGAATCCTTTTGGATAGTTTGGAGGATTATTTTGTAAAAGGAAAGCGATAAATTGCAGTTGTATTTGGAAGATATAATTATTTAGGTTTAGAAAAATAAATATTGGTTGGATACGATAATGTTATTAATCTCTTCTAAGATATAATTAAGAATTTATTTTTTTCTCATAGGTCGTGAGCTGAAAAGCATGCGGCCCTAATCCTTTTCCCCTTTTTTATGAAGAAAATTAAATTGCTCCACATAGCACAAAGTGCAGGATATGGAGTGTCCATTTATGTGGAATCTTTAATAAAAAGTATAGATTCTAATACTTATGAACAATATTTGTTGGGCTCTGAATATTACGATAGTGAGCGCTTTAGCAAAATTGTAAATGGGTTGGTGACAATTGAAATGGCTAGAAATATTTCTTTGAATGATATTTCTACTATATTAAAATGCAGGATAATTATTAAAGAATTGGCTCCGGATATAGTATATTGTCATTCAGCCAAAGCAGGAATTTATGGGCGTTTGGCCTGTGTCGGAACAAAAATAAAAGTCGTTTATAATCCTCATGGATGGGCGTTTAATATGAATTGTTCTCCTTTGAAAAAAATGATATATCGTTGTGTAGAAGTGATATTTTCCATAATGACTGATAAGGTTATTTGTATTTCGGATTATGAGTTAGGTTCTACACCCAAATATATTCCGTCATCTAAACTGATAGTAATAAAGAATGGAATAGATGTGAGTCAGTGTAATATATCTTTAGCTAGTAATTGCTTGACTAAGGAAATGCTTGGAATACCTACTGATAGTTTTGTTATAGGTATTATAGCACGAATTTCCATTCAGAAAGGACAGGATATGTTGGTAGATATTGCTGGAGTGTTGAAGGAAAAAATTCCCAATGCATTTTTTCTGATTGTAGGTGGTAAGAGTGATGATATTCCTATTGAAGAAATAATAGAGGAGAGAGGATTAAAAAATAGTTTTCTTATTACAGGAGAAGTGGATAATGCGATAAATTATGCTTCATTGTTTGATGTGGCTGTATTGACTTCTAGATGGGAGGGATTTGGATTGGTATTGCTAGAGTATATGGTAGCGGATAAACCCATCATTGCTTTCGATGTTGATGCCATACCGGAAATTATTATTGATGGATATAATGGGTTGCTAGTAAAAGCTAATGATTTGCCAGCTTTTGCCCAGGCTATTTCTATTCTTTATGATGATAAGGAATTGAGACACAAACTTGTCATAAATGGTAGGGATTGGGTTAGAAAATCTTTTGACGTGACACGTGTAGCGAAGGAACATGAAAGGGTATTTGTCAGGTTGCACGAAGATTTACATATAGAATTATAACTAAAATATTTTCCTAATGAACTACTTTATAACAGGTGGTTCCGGTTTTATCGGAACCCATTTGACAGATCTTCTTAAGAAGAACTGTCCTAAGTGCAATATTTACAATCTGGATATTGTGGAGAATAACCAAAATGGCAAGGTGACTTGTGTTTATTGTGATGTGAGAAAACCTATTGCTATAGAAGGAATTTCTATTACTGAAGATGATATTATCTTTAATTTTGCAGCTGTGCACCGTACTCCCGGACATCCCGATCCTGCCTATTTTGAAACCAACATTCTTGGTGCGGAAAATGTGACGGCATTTGCAGAGAAATATAATATCAAAAAGATTGTTTTTACCAGTTCTATAGCTCCTTATGGAGCGGCTGAGGACTTGAAAGAAGAAACAACAATTCCAATGCCTAATACTCCCTACGGAATATCGAAACTAGTGGCTGAAAAGATACACATGATCTGGCAAGCAAAGAATTCTTTGGAAAGACAGTTGACAATTGTCCGTCCCGGTGTGGTGTTCGGTAAAGGAGAAAATGGAAATTTTTCCCGTCTTTATTGGGGGATACGTGAGCGTAAATTTATGTATCCGGGTAGAAAAGACACAATAAAAGCCTGTATTTATGTAAAAGAATTAGTTCGTTTTATGTTGTACAGACTGGAACATCACGAACAAGGGGTGGAATTGTATAATTGTACATTTGAACCGGCTTATACTATTGAACAGATTGTGGAGACAATGAAAAAGGTGACAGGCATGGATCACACTATTCCATTGATACCTGCCTGGATATTAATGTCTGCGGCTACTGTAGCAGGTTGTCTGGGTGCTCCGATGGGAATTTGTCCGGCTCGCGTCAAGAAACTAATGATTTCTACTAATATATGCGGTAAGAAATTGGCCGGCTCGGGATATAAGTTTCATTATACATTTGAAGAAGCTATAGCTGACTGGTTTAAAGATAATGACAAGCAATGCTTGAAATGAGAAGATTCTTTCTGATTTTTCTGTTTATTGTTTACATTGCAGGAGTAACAAAGGCACAGATCAACTACGGCACTACCGGTCTGATGAACCTCCCTACCGCCGACATGCAGCGTGATAAAACCTTTATGGCAGGTGGAAACTGGTTGAATCATCACGCTACCGTTCCCCGTTGGTGGTATGACACGTGGAACTATTACATAAACATAACTATTTTCCCTTGGTTGGAGGCCGGGTACTTATGTATGGGGCATAAGGCTGTTCCTGTAGATTATGGTAATCGCTCGGGCTATTGGGTCCCTTCCACGTATGGTAAATTTGTCAACCAAGACCGTTCCTTTCATTTTCGGCTTAGAGTGTGGAAAGAAGGCTGGTGGAAAGAATGGACACCCCAGATAGTTCTCGGAGCGAATGATGTAATAGGTGATTCATGGAATGGAGGGTCGCTGTCCAAGCCTTCGGATTTAAATTATGGTAATGGTTTTCTTAACCGCTATTATTTGGCCATAACCAAACATTTTTATTTTGAGAATATGGGTACATTAGGTGCACACCTGTCATGGATATACAGCAACCGTTTTGATAACAAGTTGAATAATCTGGCTATGGGTGCGAATTTCCGGTTTCATTTGAAGGAAAGTGATTCTTGGGTGCATAAAGCCATTAATGGTGTTAATTTAATGGCAGAAGTGGTTCCCGGTTATACGGATGTGAAGGAGGATTTGACTTTTGATCCTGACGGGACGAAGTATCAAGTTAATCTTGGCATGGAGTACAGCTTCTGGAAAGACTACATCAACGCCGTAGTAGAGCTGAATCGCTGCAAATACTTCTCCGGTGGTATTGTTTTTAAACTTCATCTGAAATGATAAAAAAGAGGTTCCTATTAGGAATTTCCGGTTAGATTTTGTTCCTTTGTAGTACAATCAGAAAAACGATGAATCATGGAACAGCAGCAGTTGAAGAGATGCCCGATAGGGGTACAGACTTTTGAGAAAGTCATAGAGGGGAACTACCTTTATATAGATAAGACGGAATATATTTACCGTATGGCACACGGTGCTTCCAATTATTATTTCCTGAGCCGTCCCCGTCGGTTCGGTAAGTCGTTGCTGGTTTCCACGCTGCATAGCTATTTTGCCGGAAAGAAGGAACTCTTCAAAGGGCTTGCCATTGAGAAGCTGGAAAACGAATGGACGGAATATCCGGTGCTGCATTTTGACATGAGCCGGGCCAAGCATGTGGACAAGGAGAAACTGAATGAGTATCTGGTCTGGCAGTTGCGGGGATATAATGAAAAATATGGCCTGACGAAAAACAATGATGCGGAGGTTAACATCCAGTTGGCGGATCTGATAAAGCGTGCCTGTGAACAGACGGGCCGCCAGGTGGTAGTCCTCATTGACGAGTATGACGCGCCCTTGCTGGATGTGATGCACGAGGAAGAGAACCTCCCCGCACTTCGTAATGTGATGCATAATTTTTACAGTCCGCTGAAGGGGTGTGACCCTTATCTGCGCTTTGTGTTCCTGACCGGCGTCACCAAGTTCGCGCAGCTCAGCATGTCCGGCACTTTGAACAATATCTCGAATGTCAGTATGTTGAAACCATACGCTGCCATTTGTGGCATTACTCAGGAGGAAATGCTGGAACAGATGGCCGGACATATAGAACACCTGGCCATATCACAGGAGATGAGCAAAGAAGATATCCTGCTGAAATTGAAAGAGAAATATGACGGTTATCATTTCACTTGGCCTTCGCCCGATATTTATAACCCGTTCAGCCTGCTGAATGCCTTGGAAAGAAGGAAGATAGACAACTATTGGTTTGGCAGCGGCACGCCCACCTATCTGATAGAGATGCTGCGCAAGTTCCACGTCCTTCCCTCCGAGGTGGGGCACAGCATGCAGGCCATGGCTTCTGATTTTGATGCGCCTACGGAGAAAATGGAGAGCATCGTGCCTCTGCTCTATCAGAGCGGCTATATCACGATAAAGGACTATGACAAACTGACGGAGCTTTATACGCTGGATATCCCGAACCGTGAAATAAGAGTGGGGCTGATGCAAAGCCTGTTGCCAAACTATCTGAACCGGGACACGTTGAGGGGTAAGACCACTATAGGCAGAATGTACGGAGCCATAGCGCATGGCGATATGGATGCCGCCCTTCGTTTGCTTCAGGAGTTCCTCTCCACCATTCCTTATTGCGATAACACGAATTACGAGGGGCATTACCAGCAGTTGTTCTACATTATCTTCTCCCTGTTCGGGATGTACGTGGATGTGGAAGTCCGTACCCCGAAGGGACGTGTGGACGTGGTGATGCGCACTGCCGACACGTTGTATGTCATTGAATTGAAACTAGGCAAAGATGCCGATGCCGCCATGTCCCAGATCAATCTGAAGAACTATCCCGGACGTTTCGCCCTTAGCGGACTGCCTGTGGTCAAGGTAGGGGTGAACTTCAGTGCGGAAACCCACAACATCGAAAAGTGGGTGGTGGAGGAATGAAAAACAAGAAAGAAATTAGAACAAAAGGCTAAGACGGAACGCTACTTGTCCGCCTTAGCCTTTCAATAAAAATAAATTTACTTTTCCAAAAATCCGTATTCACTTTCCGTATCAAAACACGGGCACGCCTTCGGAATGCTTCCCGGCATGTCCCGGTGTCCTCGGATCTTCGCGTCCGGAAAGAGTTTCCTGAGCTTCATCAGCAACAACAGCAGCTGTTCACATTGTTCCTGCGTGCGTGTGTCGGCCGGATGCCCTTCCGCATCCAGACCGCCCTCGTAACAGATACCGATGGAGCAACGGTTCCACGGGCGGCAGTGCGCGCCCACTTCCTTCAACTTGCGGTGCTGGGTGACGATGCCCGAGCGGCGGATGTAGAAATGATATCCGATGGTGCGGAACTTGCGCCGGCGGTGGCAACGCAGCAGGTCCTCTACGGTGAAGTCCCGGTTCTCGCGGGTGGCGGAGCAGTGTATGATGATATATTTCACTTTCTGCATATACGGCCCGTCCTCTACGCTTTTCAGCAGTTCTCGTTCGCTCGCCACTTCCTCATCGGCGGTGAGCAGGGGAAAGGATTCCTCTATCATAGGCCAAGAGGAAAGGTTGTGCAGCTGGTGATTCCCAGTGCGGTGAGGGCGGCGATTGCCGTCTGAATGATGGCCTGAATAACCTTCTGCCAGGTGATTTTATTATTTTCGCTCATTATTCTTTAAATTTTAGTTTTCCATAAGAGTTCGGGAAATTACTGGGACGGACTACATGTCCGTCCCAGTCGGGTCACACCTGTTCTTCGGTGGGCTGGTCGGCTTCGTTTCCTCCTCCTTCTCCTCCCGTCAGGTCTACGGTGGTTTCGCCTGCCTTGATGCTCTTCAACAGGATCTTGGCTGCACGGCGCGAGGGGACGAGGTTGAACACGGCATTGTCCAGAAGGTTGCGGAAGCGGTCGCCCGGTGACCAGTTCACGTTGAGCTGTTCGATGTGGATGGCGGGGTTGAAGGCTTCCAGACTTTCCGCTCCCTGGCTCTGGATGCTGACGCTGAACACGCCCAAGTCGCCCATTTCGATGCGCTTTCCTTCGAGCAGCATTTCACGCATGCAGTCCACGGTCTGCATCAGCACGGCATAGATGTCTGCACGGTTGTACTTGGATCCGTGGCTGGCGATGTGCTGGGCAAACTTGTCCAGCGTCAGGATGTTGGTGTACTGTGACTTGGCGTAGGCCTTTTTGGGCGCATCCTCGTCGATAGGGTTGCCAAGCATGGCAATACTGTAATTGATTGACATAATCGGTTTGTTTTTAATGGTTAAACACTCAATCGCTGCGCGGCTGTAGCGGACTGTCCGGAATATCCACCGGGCCGGAAGGTCTTGGAGAATGCGCTGAACAGACTTGGCTTGTCCGTTGAACAGACTTGGCTTGTCCGTTGAACAGACTTAACTTGTCCGTTGAACAGACTTAGCTTGTTCGTTGAACAGGCTTAGCTTGTTCGCTGAACAGGCCTAGTCTGTCCGCTGCATCTCCTTGACGTGTGCAAAGGTATCACCCCTCAAAATCGCAGTGTCCGTCTATGTCCGTTTATGTCCGTCTACGGAAAAATTTCTTTCGGAATGGGTCAGGATGCGGCGGATGGTTCGCCCAGATACTGGCGGATTAGAGTCACCTGCTTCCAGGTGAAGGTTCGGTTCCGGCTTTGGTAGCCGGTTCCGGTGAGGGCTTCGACCAGGGGTTGGCAACGGGCTATCCATCGTGTGAGGTGGCGCACGGCGGTGGCGGAAGTGGCATCGGGAAAATATTGCAGGGCGAGTTCTTGTTTGTTCATGGCTCTTGAATTGTTTCTTTTCTAAGTGACTCTTGAATTGTTTCTTTTGTAAATGCTTGAATATCAATTTCAGTGGAGGATATGGAGGGTTATTATATAACTTATATAAATAATATACTTATTATTCTTTCCTTTAAAGGAAGATACTTCTTATTCCCATATAATGGAAAGTTTGAAAAATATCCTCCATATCCTCCACCAAGTGTGTCAGAAGGGAAGTTCGGCACTCTCCTCGGAAGGCTTTCCGCCGGGGGGATCCGCCTGTTCCTCTCCGGATGGCAACAGCTGCTGTTCCGCCTCGGCCGGCAGCAAGTGCTGCACCTCCTCGGTGGTGCGCTCCACCACCACCCAATAGTTGGCGTTGGAGGCCTTTACCTGCCGGAAGCCCAGCTCGCGCATGGCACGGCCCACCTTCTGGAGGCTCAGCCGCAGCGAGGTGTTTCCGAAACGTCCGATGATCTGGCTGCTGGTGGTATAGACTCCCCGTTCCAGCCCCACGGGCTTGCGGTAGAAGGTCAGGATCAGCTCATACTCCGGACGGGGCACCTCAAACTGCTGCACATGGCCGCGCAACTGCTGTATCTCCTCATCGCTAAACCAGTAACGGAATTTTACGTCTTGATAGAGCGCGTACGTCTGGCTGTAGATGCCCTCGTAGGGGATGTCCGCCTCCCACGGGCTGTCTATGCCCTCCACCTCGAAGGGCAGCCAGCGGCGGTTTCCCGTGTCGTCGGTCAGGAACTGGAGGTTGTTTCCGGTGGCTACGAACGAGGCCACATGAGGCAGGTGCACCTTGTTGCGCCCGTATGCCCGTCGCTCGTCCACGTATCGTTGCGTCACCATCGCCTTCAGCTGGTTCAGCTCCGAGGGAGGCATGGTGTCGATCTCCTCCAGGTTGATCACCAGGTTCTCGGTCATGGTGAACAGGTCGTCCTTGGTCATGCGGCTCGAATTGCTCTTCGTGGTGTAATATTCGGACAATGCGGGCGGCAGGATATGCTGCATGAACGAGGTCTTGTAACTTCCCTGCCGCCCTATCAGGGTGAGGATCACCTGGTTCACCACGGTTTCGTCCAGAGCCGCGGCAATCATGGAAACCATCCACCGTTTCAGGATGTCGGCAAAGCGTACGGGAGCCTCGGAGAGGCCGTCCCGTCCTCGGCTTTTGTCCTGCTGCAACGTACTGTGCGGACTTTCCCTGACATGCACCATGGCGGCCAGCCGGCCGATGTAGTCGGTCTCTCCGTCCCAGGGCGGCAGACCGTTCAGATACTCTTTCAACGGATGATATTCCTTGACGAAATCACTGCCGAGCAGCGTGTGCAGCTCGTTCAGGTTGGCCGCCATTCCATAGTGCTGCATGGCGCACCACAGGGAGTTCTCTATGTGGTCGGTGAGCCGCTGCCAGTGGCGGCAGCTGGAAGCTTCGGGACGCTCGGATTTCGCATTCGTATCGGAATCGGCATTCACATCGGTATCTACAATCAGTTGTGTCTCAATCTGATGCGTAAGCATGTTCATCCGGATCTTCATATAGCCGTTGATAAACTCCTCCATCTCCTCCACGGTGGCCTTCTTATGAGAGGAGTCATTCTCTTTCTCCTTTTTCCGGACGGAACGGGGCAGGGGGACGGTGTTGAACTCCGTCGTGAGCGAGTAACAACTCTTTATAATGGGCAGCAGCTGCCCGCTCGGATAATCGGGAAAAGTCCGGAGCGCCCATGCCTCGGCGTCCGCCTGCGGAACACCGTAGCGGTTGGCATGATAGAAACAGCGGCTTACATAGTCGTTGTAGCTGC
>OGUO01001140.1_pt1 | contig 18245 bp, 16 predicted proteins | sample 1553641 | NCBI WGS metagenome assembly OGUO01 (sample SAMEA2579980, study PRJEB22360) | human gut metagenome | biome: human gut; feature: human-associated habitat; material: faeces | place: Denmark | collected 2008/2010 | reverse complement strand
CATGTCTACACCTGCAATGTGGCTGCTGCTGGCTGTGGTGATCGTCGTCATCCTGTTCGGCAGTGTGCTGTACAAGCGCACCTTTACCACCAAGGAGCTGGCCCTGACCGGCGTTATGGCCGCGTTGAGCCTGGTGGCATACCTGTTCTTCCGCGTGCCGTTCTACGGCGGCTCCTCGTTCCATCTGGGCAACACCTTCACCGCCCTGACCGCCCTGCTGCTGGACGGCGTTTCCGGCGGCCTGGCCGGTGCGATCGGTCTGGCTCTGGCCGATATCCTGGCCGGTGACCCGGGCTATGCCGTGACCACCTTTGTGCTGAAGTTCATCATCGGCATCACCTGCGGTGCCGTGGCCCACAAGGTGTTCAAGCTGCGCGATCTTGACCGCCACAGCAAGGGCTACCTGCTCAAGGTCATCGTGGCAGGCGGCTCCGGCCTGCTGCTGAACGTCATCACCGACCCGTTCCTGGGCTATTTCCGCAACATTTACATCTTTGGCCAGGAGTACACCGTGGCACAGGCCCTGTCCAAGATCGCCGGTGGTGTCACCTTTGTCAACAGCGTAGCCTCCACCATCTGCGTGGTCATCCTGTATCTGGCCCTGCGCCCGGCTCTGGAGCGCGCCGGTCTGCTACCCAAGGGCGAAAAAAAGTAAGCCTCTCATCTCTTTCTGACGCATAGATGAAAACCCCCGGTCTGTATCCTCAACATGATATGCTGCCCCTAGAGTAGACAGAGTAAAAAGAGAACTCTGCGTACTCTGGGGGTATTTTCATGTCAAGCAAGAACAATCACGATACAGCGGAAGTAAAATATCAAAAGAATGTCCCGTGTTGGACGCTGCAAGCTCACGTCCGTGCCATGAATCAAGCGTCCTAACGCCGATTTGCACAAAAAATTCGCCGTTCCCTTGTGGAAACGGCGAACAAAAATCTTATATTATTTTTTCTGTCTACTTGACGGAGTGCACTTCATTTCACGCACCCGGTCTTTTTTTGCAGTTGTGCACGAAATTTTGCAATTTCGCCAGTTTATTGGAAATCTTTGCCGGAGCGTGATAGAATGTGGGTGAGCCAAGAGGATGCGGTGCATCCCGCAAGATCCCATCGAAATGCCGGTGCACAGGCGTTTTGAATATCCGTCCCGAAACAAACCCGATACAAAATGGGCAGACATAGTTTGTGTCTGTCCATTTTAGAATACTTTGAGGGAAGTTGTTATGAATAAAAACAAATTTTTATATGTGGCAGCGCTCTTTGGAATGATGGTCTTGGTTTCCTGTTCATCGCATGACAGTGCCAAGAACGTCACTGTAACCTCTGAACAAGGCGGAGCAGAATCGCAAGCTGCATCGGACATTGTCTCCAAACCGCTGACACTTTTGCAAAGTAATGATGGCTGGTCTTACGGTGCCGCAGGCGCAAAGGGCTTTTATTTTGTGAGCGCAGCAGTCCGAAGTGACGATTCCACCTCGCTGATGTATTGCGATTACGACACCATGCAGCAGATTTTACTATGCTCCCAACCGAACTGTGCGCACAATACAGCCGCCTGTAACGGGTATCTTCCCTATTCGGCGGGCGGCATCGTGCCGGAAATTGTCGGTCAAAATCTGGTGCTGTTTTATCCGGGCAATGTTCATGCCGAAGAAAACGCAACCCTGCCGCGCATCGAAACGATGGGGTTAGACGGTTCCGACCGAACCGAAAAGATCACCTTTGCAGCCAACCAAGAGTTTCTGCGCCCAATGGTCACAGACGGGGATTTTATTTATGCCTGTATGTGGGAAACCTCCGACAACTCAATGAAAAGCTTTCTGGTACGCATCGACCCAACTGCCGGAACCTGCGAAAAGATGTTCTCCATGGACAGCACATGGATCAAAGGCGTTGTAGGTGATAAACTGCTTTTGAAAAGCACGTCCGGCGACAACTCGGAATGGTTCACCTATGACCCGGTCACTGGGGAGCAAGCCGTTCTCTATACAGAATCTTCCAGCGTGTTGCAACCTGCCGCCGTTTACGGTCAAACGCTGGTTTATCAAAAGGGCGATCATTTTCATCTCCTTGACCTTTCCACTGGGCAAGACACCGAATTGGCGGGGTACACGGTGCCCGATCAGGCAGTCAGCTATGTGAACCTTTACTATGCCGACGATGGCAAACTACTATTTGAGCAATGCTCAAATGCTGGTGCAGACTCACAATATGCGGACGGATTTTATGTATTGGAAAGCGACAAGGAACCTTCCCCATGGACATTGACCTACTCGCTCTATGATAAAGATACCGCTTGCGCTGTCGTTGCAGCGAAAGATGCCGACACCTATCTCGTGGAAGCCGGAGTGCAAGATACTGCCGCTGTGCAGGCAGACGATGGTGCGTCTAAATACGTCTCGACCGGCGAGAGGCGCTATGCGCTGATTTCCAAAGCGGACTATTGGTCAGGAAATGCCAACTACCGCGATTTTGAAAAAATCGGCTGATACGCAAGCATCCTTGCTTTATGAAAACACTTCATCTCATCCGATTCTAAAAAAAGTCGTTTCTACTAAAGCAGGGGTCCGTCTTTTCTGTAAAATATAATGCATTTGTAGCAGATCGAGAGAACAGAATGAAACATTTTAATCTGTTGGCGATTGGAATCTTGTCGTTGCTTTTAGTCGGATGCTCCTACAATGCCAACGAGGCAACATCAGCGGTATCATCGCAAATGGCATCTGATGATATAGTCACCCCCTCAACAGCTGAACATAAATTATCGCTTTGTGTTCCGAGCTCTGAGCAAGGGATGTATACTGTAGATTCGATTGCTAATGGGTATGGCAACATTTTTTATATTGATTTTGAGACAATGCAGCAGATACCTTTATGCGATACACCAAATTGTACACACTCAAATGATAGCTGCACTGCCTGGCTGCAAATTGATGAAAGCGGTTTTCTCCCCGGAATTTTACAACTTGGGAATTCAATTCTTCTTGTGCAAAACGGCGAGTCATCAAACCACCCTGCTTGCATTTGGATTGCTGATGCGAACGGAGAAAACAAGAAATTGTTATTCAGTGCCCAAAGCGGACAGAGCATCGGCCCTGCTTTTTATACAGATGAAACAAATTCGTCATTGTATTTTGTTTTGTCAGAGGTATCCGAATCGTCGGGCGGGATAACGGAAAAAAAGACCTTAAGCAAATTAGATGTAAAAACAGCGGAAATAGATCCGTTGATAGATATAACAGATTATGGCCTCTATTCGGCTTGCGGGGACTGTTTTATAGTTTACCGGGCAAACGAAAGTGAACAGCACTTCTATTACCTTTATCCGGGGTATGACACAACTGCAGTTCTTGCGAGCACACCTTTTTATAGCAATGAGACTTCAAAAACAGGGGCTTTTGTTTCCGTCGACACACTTTTCGAGTATGACTATCAAACAGCTTCTCTAAAAATGCGGAATTTACTTACCGGCGAGGAAAAATGTTTTGACTGTTCCCCTTATGCAGAGCAGCCGGATGATGAGCATCGTCCTGATTGCAGAGGACCATATGGGAAATACCTGCTTTACGAAACATCTTATGTGAGCAAAGAGGGGTATTTTCTGCCACACTATCGAGTATTAAATCTCGAAAACGGTGAGTTTTCCGAAGAGATGAATTTGAAAGATTCTCAAGGGAATTTCCTTACATCGTTAACCGTAGTAAAAGATCAATTTTGTGTTGTCTACGATTACACATCCGTCAATATCGCCGTTGCCGATGACAACACGATGGAAAATGTTTTGATTCCAAAATACGCATTGCTCTCACAAGATGACTATTTTCACTCGCGTGATAATTTTCATCCGATTTCTAATGATAGCTTTTGATTCATAATGGCCTGATTCCTTTTTTATGCATTTATCTTTTCGCTACACGGAGAGACTCTGCCATGGGAAATGATTACAATGATTGTGTTTTAACCTACGGCAAATTGACTTTAGCATATCAAACGGGAACGTATGCTAATTTTGGCGTCACAATGACAAGCCAGAACACAAGCCCTTATAATACTTATGGTAGGATTTGCCGTTGGACGAGCAATCCTACCAACTGGACACATGTATCCTGATTTAATGGCCGTAAATTAAAAGACTGGTGATGCCCCCGGAAGCCGTCTAAATACAATTGCTATAGGAGAGGATCATGCATGATTCATCGTTTTGTCGAAAGGCTTTTACCCTTTGTATTTGTCTTCTGTTTTCCGGATGTGCAGCCTCTCTTTCCGATGCAAATGTCAAAGGGGAAAAAGCTGTCACAGAAAACATATCGCTGGCGGATTCTATGAATTTGACGCAGCCATCTGACGGAAGTTCTGATGCCGCGCAGATGAAAATCATTTCATCCGCCAATGGTATTATCGCTTCTAGCATATTGGGAAATGAAAAGGGCTGCTACGAGGTCTTTGATCGACCTGCCAACGGCGGAAACCTACTATATACCGACTATGCTACAAAGAGCCATATTTATCTTTCTAACCAGATTAACAGTGATCACAACAATGAGTCCGATACCAGTTATCTGGAAAGTACAATTGGCGGTTGTTATCTTGCCCTAAGTGATGACTACCTTTTTATTTTCAAACTGAACACGCCATCCTTTGCGGCAGACGAAACTTCTGAGCGACAAGGGTATATTGCACGATGTGACCTCGATGGTGCAGACCGACAAATCTTGACGAAATTGGCTGCGAATGAATCGATCGTAAGCGGCTGTGTTGCCTGCGACGGCGAAAATCTTTACTATCTTTCCTGCCTGCTTCAGGACGACGGCACAACTACCCCAAGTACATTGATTCAGTTGAAGATTGCCGATGGTACACGACGGGAAATATGCCAACTCGATTCGGAATCACGACATTTCATCGTCGGAGCGCATCAGGATAAAATTATCCTAAAAAGCATTTTGAATCCGGCCAAGTTAAGCGATGACCTTTCCGCGGATGATATCGTACGCGCTGTCCAAGAGCAGGTACATCAGCTTACGCTGCTTTCATCTGATGGCCAACAGCAGGAGCTTTGCCGCTGGAAGCAGGATGAGCGAAGCGAGATGTTTATGAACGGGAATATGTACTACTGGGACAAGGAAACAAACGGCCTTTATTGCTGGGATTTGGAAAGCGATACGCCGGAATGTCTATTCGCCGGCCCGATTCGTTTCGACGATGAAGTATCTTACGACCGGCTTTCATTAAGTGCAGATTCTTTCGATGGGCATTTGTTGGTCACTGCCGTGCAGGATTCAGACGGTCAAGCCGTTTCGTGTGCATTTGATCCAATCAGCAAGTCACTCCAAAAGCTGACTCTGACATCGGATGATGAGAAAAGTGTTTTGATTTTAGCAGAAGGATCGGAATATTTTCTTGTTAGGTATGGCCTGATGGAATATGAGGTGCCAGACTACGCTCCGGATGGACGCGAAATTACCACTACAATGCTTTTGCCAAACCTTCGCCTGATTGCAAAAAGCGATTATTGGAACAATATTCCGAACTACATACTCCTCGATGATTATGTATATAGCAGGAAACCATAACACGCACTGGATGGTTCGATCATTCTTATCTCAACCTTTTGGAACAAAGAAAGCGTACCTCTGCCATGCAACTGGAACTGAACAATCTGCGCAAAACCTATCTGCTGCCTGCACCGCGCACGCCATCGCGTTCCGCAGCGTACCTGACGAGGTCGTGCGCGTGGCTGTTACCGTCACATGACCGATGAATTTGAAAAGCAGCCGGCGGTGACTGGCCGCGTAGGTACGGTACGATGTGAATTTTGCTTACCGCGGCATGAGATTCGGCTTGGGTCTGCTGACGTAGCTGATTTGAAGCGTATTCACAATTTTTGGGCAAAACTCGTCTTTTGCTGCATGGAACTCTTGAAATACTGCCGAAACGTGGCGAATGTGAAAACTTTTTGGTATAATGAAGTTGTTCCAAAGAACCGCCATCCACATCTAAGACTCAAGCATCGGCGCGCAGATGCTGAACATATCCGCCCCGCAACAAACCCGACACAAGTTTCTTTCAGAAAGGATTGGCTGATTTCTTATGAAAGAAGTATTCATCAAAACACTTTCCATGGGAATCGTCCTGTGCATTTTAACTGCCTGTACAGGTAGGCCGTCACCGAGTACATACTCCAACAGTAGTGCGACTTCCTCGGATTCCAACGTAGAAGCAGATAACAAAAATACCGAGCCTACCGCGACAGGATTTAAAAATCTTACGCGCCCCTACTATTCTGTTTTGGGTTGTGGCGGAGAGAGCGGCTATTATGAAACACGTGCTAGAGACGACGGGTCCGCCAATGTCACTTACATTGACTATTCATCGCAAAAAGAAATATATTTATGTAATGCACCTGGTTGTGCTCATGACAATGAAGGATGTACTTCTTGGATATCTGCGGAGAATGCTGGCGTATTTCCCCTCATTTCAAGTGATCATCTTTTACTTATCCATCGCACCTATGGTGGAGAAGAGGGAAAGCAGTCACTTTCTCGAATTGATGCCGCATCTCTGGATGGAAGCAACCGTAAAACACTTATTACATTTAACAATGGGGAACGTCTTGGCGATGTGTTTTGTACCAACGGAGAATCCCTTATCTGCTCACTGACAACACTTGAGCAGTTGCCGGACACGTTGGAATCCACTTTTACTTTATGTATGATCGACTTAAATACGGGCGAGCGCGTGGATTTGTATGTGGAAGATACAACAGACGGAATACAGCCGGAATTTTTAGGGGTTACAGAAACCGGATATGCAGTTTTACATTCTTCTCAACAAACCAAAACTGAAAGCGATTTTCCCGGTAAGGAATGGAGCGAAATTTCCGATGAGATTGCTCGTTCAACTTTCCACCAATGGGAAAAAATTCCGATTGGCGGAAACTGTTGCGAATCTTTTTACGAATATACAGGAAACATTCAACAGCTGTTAATGGCCGATGGGCTATATTTTTACGATGTAAACACCAAAAAGCTGATACGAATCAGTGTACAAGACAGTAATATTGATGAGGTTGCCGATTTTATTTCCACAGATGGAAACAGCGCCTATATAGACGGAAAATTTGATGAATGGCTTTTAATGTCAATTCGACACTATGAGCAACATCCAAATGTGGAGTATCCGGTTGCAATCGAGAGCTGTTACGCAATCAATACACAGACAAAAGAGGTAAAAGAACTTAACATCAAGCAGGAAATTGCGGAAGACCGTACAATTCCCATTATGCTTGGACAAAGTGCAACCGATCTGCTTCTCATCACGGATAGTCAAACCGATAATGTAGAGCACTATGGATTTGAATATTCTATTATAAGTAAAGAGGGATATTTAAATTCTGATGTAGCAGAATTGCGGAAAGTCTCTTTTATTGAAGATGGTTCTAATGTGTCGTAATGGTAGAACTCACCTCTCCGCGTAAAATCTACCCGCTGCCAAGCCGACTCTGGCAGGGCAAGGTAAAACTAAAGCGTCTCAGAGCAGAGTCAATACACCCCCTTGCAACAACTCCGCAACAATCCGGTGCTACCATGCGGGCAAAGCCTAAAGAGCCTGCACAAAAGAAAGCGTACCTCTGCCATGCAACTTACACTGAACGATCTGCGCAAAACTTACCTGCTGCCCGCCCAGCGCACGCCATCGCGTTCCGCAGCGTACCTGACGAGGTCGTGCGCGTGGCTGTTACCGTCACATGACCGATGAATTTGAAAAGCAGCCGGCGGTGACTGGCCGCGTAGGTACGGTACGATGTGAATTTTGCTTACCGCGGCATGAGATTCGGCTTGGGTCTGCTGACGTAGCTGATTTGAAGCGTATTCACAATTTTTGGGCAAAACTCGTCTTTTGCTGCATGGAACTCTTGAAATACTGCCGAAACGTGGCGAATGTGAAAACTTTTTGGTATAATGAAGTTGTTCCAAAGAACCGCCATCCACATCTAAGGCTCAAGCATCGGCACGCAGATGCTGAACATATCCGCCTTGAAACAAACACGATGATGTTCCTTATAATGTTTTCACCTGACTTTATGGTTGAGAAATATGAAAAAAGCCGCAAGATTCTCAATTGAAATTCTGTCCCTGCTTCTTCTCATGAGCCACTTTTTGGCTGGTTGCTCGGAAGAATACGGTTATAATTCCGAGGTTGCCGCCACAGAGTCTGCAACGCCAGCGCCAACAATTATTGATGAGGATGCGGCGGAAACTGTTCCGTCTTCCGGCGAAGAACTGCATATGCTTACCGCACAACAGGGAATTGCCATGACTGTGGGCGGTGAAACAGCAAACGGGTGTTATAGTTTAGATCCTTACCCGGACGCATCCGCAGATATTATTTATTATGATTACTTAACGCAGGAATGCATCAGGTTATCTGCTGACGCAAATTTGGGGCATGATCCTGCAAGTACCGCCTACATCCCATCCTTTAAGGGTGGCGCAAGGTGCTTTGTTGTAGGGAACTATCTGTATGTTATAAAAAACGGACAGCCTTATACAGATGCCTCGGTCTCGGGTAATGACCCCACGGCCAGAATCTACAGCATGGCATTGGATGGTTCCGACAGAAAAATTCAGGAATACGGGTCGAATGTGGTTTTCAATTGGTTTGGAGGCGTTGCAGGCAATGGAACGGATGCCCTTTTCACAATTGTGTCCATTGTCGACCCGCAAAAAGTGGAGGTGAAGTCCGCTTTAGTAAAATTCGGAAGAAATCTTTCGGGATATGAAATTTTATATGAGTGGAACGATGACGTTGTTGCTAATCTGGTCGGAACTTGTGATGATTCTTTTATTGCTACCATAACGTCAAAATCTGACCCCACAAAAACAGAATGGATAAGTATATCGCAAGAAAGAGTGTTGAGAGACAACTTACTCGGCGATGAAAAGGAATCCAATATCACGAGCTACACGATTTATGATGGCATTATGTATTACACAAAAGAAAAATCTGCCGCCGTTTACCGCTATGATATTCTCCATGATGTTCATCTTGAAAGCCTCGAAACTGATGAGTATGAAGATTTTCTTCCCTCTCGTACAATGATAAGTTGTGAGGTTAGGGATTCACATTTAATTCTTTATTTAGCGAACGAAGCCCTGTACAAAGGTACTTATGCTTCTGTTGATTTAGATACAATGCAGATTGCCCCATTGAATCTTTATGCAAAAGAAAACGGAGAAGATGTCTTTGTGGGAATATTTGCAGAGGGCGAAAAAGATTTCCTTGTTCGTGTTGGAAAATTCACACGAAAAAGAAACGATTACGGGACGGATGGGACCCCTTTCACCTATGAGCAAAGTTTCGAGGATTATGTACTCATCAGGAAAGAAGATTACTGGAATAGCCGGCCTAACTATCTAAGATTCAAATATTATGAGTAATCATGTGGATACAAATTTGATTTTGAACGCATGGCCAAAAGCAAGGCGCTGAGCTTTAGCTGATTATGAATCTTACTTTGTGCGATTAGCGCAAAACATATCTGCTGCCACACCGCTGCGGGCAGGGAAAAACACCCACAAATCTGTGCAGAGCAGAGTCACCCCCCCAACAACAACTCCGAAATAACCCGGTGCTACCATGCAGGCAAAGCATAAAAACCCTGCACAAAGAAAGCGTACATCTGCCATGCAACTGGAACTGAACAATCTGCGCAAAACTTATCTGCTGCCCGCACCGCTGCTGCACCGCCGCGGGCAGGGCAAACCGAAAACCAAACAGGCTCTGGCTGGGGTGTCGCTCACCCTCGGCCCGGGCCTGTATGGCCTTTTGGGGCCGAACGGCGCGGGCAAAAGCACGCTGATCGGCATCATCACCGGCGGATTGGCCGCCGATTCGGGCAAGGTGCTGTGGTGCGACCGCCCCGCGCACGGCATTGCGTTCCGCCGCGTGCTCGGCTATATGCCGCAGCAGCAGGGGCTGTACGACAGCTATACCGGGCGGCGCTTTCTTGCCTACATGGCTGCGCTGAAGGAAATCCCGCGAAAGACCGTTGCCGCCGAGATAGCCCGTGTGGCTGCCGCCGTAAATTTAACCGCCGAATTGGACAAGCGCCTTTCTGCCTATTCCGGCGGCATGAAACAGCGTCTGCTGTTAGCCTCCGCCTTGTTGGGTGACCCCAAGCTGCTGATTTTGGATGAACCAACGGCGGGTCTTGACCCAAAGGAGCGCGTTCGCCTGCGTGAATTGCTGGCAGATATGGCAAAAGACCGCATTATTCTTGTGGCAACGCACGTTGTTTCGGACGTGGAAACGGTCGCTACCAAGGTCATTCTGCTGCGTGCGGGCAAAATTGTGGATGCCGCGCCCGTGCCGGAGCTGATTGAAAAATACGCGCCCGGCCAAGGTCTGGAAGATGTGTACTTGAATGTGTTTGGTGAGGGAGACGGTAAATGAGTCTATTTTTTGCTGAACTCCGCAAAATCTGGGGTGGCAGGGTGTTCCCTGTCCTGTTGGCGATACTGGCGTCCGCCAATCTCTTGCTGCTGTGGATGGGCACCCGCCCCACCGCCAAACAGCCTCCTGCATCAGCTTATCGCGCAGTAGGTGTCGAGCTTTCCGATAAAACCATGGAAGAAAAGAGAGCCTACCTTCACGACAAATACACCGAGATAGAAAGCCTTGTAAAAATCGGGCAGTATTATCGGGAACTGGCTTACGGCGGCTATGGGCTCACTCAGTATCGGCAGGACAATGCCGCTATGTTCGATGCCTATGAACAAGAGTACACAGATAAGACCTATACTCTATTTACGGATAACTTGAACACAGAGTACCGCCTGTTCAGCCAGCTGCAAAGCGAGTATGACACCGTGGTTGCTTACAACGACTTCTTGGAGGGGGTTCAAACCAAGGCCGCCCAACTGTCAGGCATCTCCATTTTTCAAAATGACCGTACCGGGTACGATTTGAAAAACATAGAACGGACCGCGCAGGTTTATGCCGGGCTGACGGATACGCCTATAGACTATTACCCGCAAAAGGGCTTGTACACAGCCATCAGCTATGCATTCACGGATCTTATCCTGTTGGCGGCTATGCTGCTGCTTGCGCTGATTCTTGTACGCCAAGAGCGCGACAACGGTTTGTTGAGCCTGATTCGCAGCTTACCGGGTGGACGGTTAAAAACGGCCATTGCCAAGCTGGCGGCATTTGCTGCCAGCTTATTGGTCGTTCTGATGGTGCTGTATGGAGTCAACCTCGCATATTGCTCGGCGTCGTTCAGCTTGGGGCCTATGAATCGCACGATTCAAAGTGTTCCCGCATTGATGCGCTGCACAATGCAGATTACCGTTGGGCAGTATCTTTTTCGATTTTTACTTGCAAAGTGGGCCGGTGCGTTTGTGATGGGGCTGTGGGTTATGCTGGCTGCCCTTATCGCCAAACGCGCTGCCGCCGGGTGGGTCGGTGCCTTGGCCCTGCCCTTGGCAATGTACGGCATTCGTGCTGCAATCCCTGCCACAAGTCATTGGAACGTTGTAAAATATGCGAATATGGTGAGCCTGCTGCAGACCAACGAGCTGCTGGGGAACTACCGGAATCTTTTCTGGTTTGGTAATCCTGTCAGCCTGCCGTTGGTCGAATGGTTGACGGCAGCCGTTTTGGGCGGCAGCTTGTTTGCGGCATTCTGTACGGTATTTGCCAAGGCACAGCTACTGCCGGCTGCCAAGCACAGCTTTGCACTTCCGTTTTCCCGTAAAACGCGTGCGACCTCTGTTACCCATGAAGAGGGCAGGAAGTTATTGCTGATGAATGGAGCCGCAGTATTCTTGGCAGCGTTTCTGGTGTTTGGCATCTATCAGGGCGTGACGGCGGAGAGCTACATAGACGCGGACGAAATTTACTATGCCTATTATATGAAGCATATTTCCGGCCCGTGGAGCGAAGAAAGCCGCGACTGGATACGAAATCAGCGTAACGAGTTTATTCCCATGCTGGAGACACAGAAGCGTGTCAACAGCGGCGAATTGAGCAGTGATGCGTTGCTGGCCTACAGTTCACTGCGGCAGAAATATTCTGTCTATCAGCGTGTAGTGCAGTCCAACATCAATTACTATCTGAAAGAGAATCCCGGTGCATGGCTTGTCTATGAAACCGGATATAAAAAGCTGTTCGGATTTACCGGCACCGGCGATGTACAGGATACACTTCTGGCGGGGCTGCTGTGTGCGCTGTGCTTCAGCGGCTTATTTGCAATGGAACGCAAAGGCGGCATGGATGAGATTCTGGCCTGCACACCATTGGGCCGCAAATACACTGTAAAGGCAAAGCTGCGGCAAAGTACCGCCGTGGCAGCGGTTATATCGTTCGGAACCGTTCTGCCTCATCTGTGGCAGGTGCTGCGTGACTATGGCCTTCCCTCTTTGCTGGGGCCTTCGATGAGTATCTCCGACTTGCAGGCTGTACCCAAGTTTATAACCCTGTCGGATTTGCTGATTTTCTGGTTAATCTGTCGTTTCGCGGCCTGCCTCTGCATGAGCCGGATCACCTTATGGCTTGGACAGAAATTGGGGAATTTGCTGACGGCGCTCTTTATCAGTGCAGTTACCTATTGCCTGCCCGCGCTGCTGAGCCTTTCCGGAATGAAAAATGGTATCGAGTGGCTGGGATTCTATCCGCTTTTCCATGCAGCCGCGCTCTGGCAAAACCAAGGATATACCGCTGACGGAGAAAGCTATAATGCAATGTGGATTCCGATTTTTCTGGTATGCGCAGCATTCTTCCTCGCATGGGCAATCGGACAGGCTCTTATTGACGATTATGACATGATAGGTGTTCCAGATGAAGTACTATAAAAATCTGTCCATCGATGAAAGCGATTTCTCCGTTCAAAGGCAAGGCTGCCGCATTCACCTGACAACCACAGAATATCAACTATTCATTACACTGCTCGACCATTCTGGGCACATCTGCTCCCGAAACTTTCTTCTGGCATCTGCATGGAATATCACAGTGCCGATTCAGACGCGGACGGTTGATGTGCATATTGCAAAGCTGCGGAAGAAACTGGATTTGGGCCCGGATGATTTGAAAACCGTAATGGGACGGGGGTATGCGCTTTCTGTATAAGAAATCTATAGAGCAAATCGCTCATTATAGGAGTCACATTATAATGAAAAGTATTGCATTGCATCTACACGGCTACCGTTGATCCACACGTCCAGATGCAAATGTTTTCTCGTGGCACATCCTGTGTGGCCGACATAGCCAATGGTCCGCCTGTATTACACCTGCTGAACGGCGGTGATGCAGACGCGGTAACAATGTGCATACCTAAATCGTTCGACATTTAACACAAAAATATTTTCAATTTCGGTTTACATTTGCAGATGATTTTTCTCTTTTTCCTTTCAAAGGGGGAAGAAGAGAATGAAATCATCTCTTTATACTTGCATTCAAGATATTCAAAATGGTGACCGTGAGCAGGCACTCGCTCTTTTGGAGAAGTTTTCTCCCCTGCTCAAGAAATATGCATTCTTCCTGCAATCAGAGGATGCGTTGCCGGATTTTCAATGTTTCTTACTTGCGTTTGCCAAGAATTTACAACTCGACAAGTTGACCATGAGCACAGATGGTGCTATTATTAGCTATATCAACAAGGCAATATATCATCATTATATCGCACTTTCTAAAGCGAAACGCCATCAGCTTCCCACTGTTTCGATTGAAAGCCAAACTGACTATGATCCTTTGCAGTTTGACACTACGTTCAGCGAATCCGATACATACAATAACCTCTTGCTGCTTGATCTTAAACGTGCGCTAAGTACCGAAGAGTATCATGTCATTTATGACCATTACTTCCGTCAATACAGTATTCAAGAAATTGCCGCCAGAGATAACAAGTCTCGGCAAGCCATAAACAAATGCAAAAAGACTGCGATTGCAAAATTGAAACGCTATTTTGGCGTCACGTCATAGCTGTCAACAACTCTCTTTAAAGTTTCTTTCCGCTTTTTCATAAATAGTTTTGAAAGAGCGCCTTGGTATCTTCTATTAATTTTTTCAACTCATACGACTATATGGAGGCTTATTATGAAAAAAAAGATTTATTTGTTAGCTGGTACATTATTTGTTCTTTCTCTTTGTTCATGCTCCATTCAAATTTCCACTGACGGCAATCATCAGGAATCATCTTCTGCAACTACGAGCAGTTCTTCCAGTGGGGGTAATTCTTCTGAAGCTCCATCAACTCCAGAAATTTCCAACCGTTCGGACATTTCTATCAGCGACTCTACAGCGGATTCTCCGAGTGCAACTCCTGATGTAATTTCATCGTCTACATCTTCGTCTGACTCAAACGAATCTCCTTCCGACACGCAGGTTTCCCCCGACACTTATACTCTTACACGCTATGATTCTATTTATGACGTTCCTTATGCAAAATTAGATTATAAAAGTTATGTTGAGGAAGATGGAGATAGTGGTCATTACACTTTAACAAAAGATGGAATTCCTTGGGTGGGTACCCCTGGCACAGATCAATTTGGAGATATTTGTTTTAGCGATGGGCGCAATCTTTATATCCAATGCTTCTTGTCGTATAACGATACCTTGTCTACCGATTTCCGATGGTTCTGTGTAAACTTTAATCACTTTGATGATGAAGATTCTCATTTTTTGCCTGACGAGACAATGAACAAGCTTTTTACTGGATCCGATGGCGAGACACTCTACACCGATGATGGTTATCAATACAAGTTAAGTACTATGCCTTGGTGTCAAGATGGCACTTGCAAGAGATAGAAAATGTGCATATAATATGCCCTACTATTCTTTTATGCACTAAATATCGTTCAAAGCGCCGATTTAATGACGCTTCTCCAAATATTTTTACGCAAAAACTCCCCGCTTGTTAGGTGTTCCACCTACAAGCGGGGAGTTTTCTACCTATTTGTATTTAGGCTTTAGTTAGGAATACGGATACGATCTACGCCCAGCGTCACATGGCTAGTCTGCATAGCTTCAAGAATAGTGACCCGACGGCCCTCCGTAGAGCCAGAATTGCTATTGTACGGATCAAGGACCTTAATGCCTGCAGTTGCCCAAGTGCCGCCACTTTCACCAGTCAGTTCATATGCAACGAACCAGTGCTGACGATTACCAGAGCCAACTGCATGACAGGCAACCGGAATATGATTCTTGACATAAGAGCGAATCTTCTCAATCGTCTGTGCCTCATTCAGGCTTGCCAGAGAAATGGCATCGCTGCAAGAGAAGTTATCCGGACCAGTCCAGTAGTAGCCATTGGTCTCATCATAGTAGTTCGCAAAATCAGAAATGGTGTAACTCTTATTTTTCTTCCACGATGCCAAGTCCACACCACAGCAAACCGCACAGCCATAATTGATAATCCAAGAACTATTTCCGGAATAATTCTGGTTTGCATTTACGGGCATCGTAATGGTGGTACTGCCACCCGTACTGCCGCCACCGCTGGACTGGGACGCGCAAAGCTGCCAAATCTGATTGTCTGCATTGGACGCATTTTCCCATGTCAGAGCAGCACCGCTCGAATTGGATGCCGGAGTCAGGTACAGGTTGTGGTTGATCATCTTGATGCGGTACAGATTATTAGCTGCGTCAACGGTCAAAAGGTCAATCAAAGCATCGTTAAAGTTGCCAGAGACCGGATAGAAGTCACAAACACTCCCTGCTTTGGTTCCGTAAATGTTCAGACCATACGCATTGTTGAGGTCAGAAAGCAGCTGGCAGCCACCACTGACCTTGTGAACTTTAAGACGCTGATCAGCAGAACCTGCTGCCGTATACAGTGTAGCTTTCTGGTGAGATGCGATGTTGCCATTGCCGTAGCGGTTCAGCCAAAAACTGCTGTTGCCGCGATACGGACGAAAATAGTAAGATTGCTCAAAAGTGTAAGCCATTATTTTTTCACTCCTTCATTGAATTTTGTCCTTGCACCTCGTCAGGTGCTTTTGTGAACGTTCACTAAGTAAAGAGATTACTGCACCAATTTTGTAAACCCTAAAATCAAAAAATCAGAAACCATTTATCGTGTTCGCTTTATCTACCAGTTCCTGCAGCTTTCCGGAAAGATAAGGACCGGGGCATGCCGTCGCAGCGTACATACTGTGCCAAGTCAGATTTTTACCCTTAACCAATTTTCCAAGGCCATTACGGCGGGCGATATCCGCCACCAGTGTAACCAGCGTTTGGAACGTCGTATCTGAAACAGGCCACTCCGGTGCGCCACCACTATTAGATGTCTCAATTGTTACTGCGCGGCAGTTTGCCTCCCAGTTGCCGTTCGTCCATGCCACATCACTTTCATGGACATACTGTCCGATATTCGTTTCAGAAACGCCGTAGTGGGAAGATCCTTTTCGCCCTTCGCGCTGCCAAAGTGCGCCCAGAGCGTCAATGGTCAAAATGCTTGCGCAATGGTGAATCGTGATTTCAGAAATTGCCCCACCCTGTGCTTTGCGGTCTTTCGTGTAATTTCCTTCGTAAGCCGGAATAAATTTGGTTACCAGCTTCGAATCGGGAACATTAGAGACTTCTCCGCTATCACTGCCATCACTGCCGGTGCCAGGTTCCAAAATGGTGAACATCTGTTCTTCTTCGCCCGTATAGGCACTCCATTTTAGGGCAGTGCCAACAGCCGTCAGGTAAATGCTGCGGTCCCGCAGCATAAGATAATAAGTATTGGGGCGATTTTCTACCTCGACGGTAGTAATAACCGTATCAGTATCATCCGCGGTATTCAGGTGCCAAACGATGCAATTGGTGTTTCGCGTATTATAGTTCAACGCGTACCAGCCTTCGCCCCGCTGCAAAACCATTCGGACATTGCCATTGCCGCCGAAATTTTCCAACGCCCAACGCTGATCAGGATTGTTCGTACGGTTGAAAAGGTTAACTGTTTCACCGTTTTTTACGGTGCCATCCTCGTGATTGCCCAGGACGTTCACGTATTTACCCGTAGCTACGTTCTGAATCTCGTAGTAATGGTTAAATTCGTATGCCATTTTTATTCTCCTTTTTTAATCTTTTTGAGCGGCCACTCAAAAAGTAAAGAGAGTAAATACTGTAAAATGTAAATCGCGTTTACATTTTGCAGAATTTGCTCTCTTTTGATAATAAATCTTATAAAAGGAGAATCCGAAAGATATGCAAACAGATTCTGTCGAAAAGGCCGCCGGCATCGGCGCAATCGGCCTATGGGCCGCATTGCATGGATGGCTTGGCTGGCTTGTTGTTCTCTATGCCGTCTGTATGATGCTGGATTGGGTAACCGGCACTGTTCTTGCTATAAAAAATGGTGTTTGGAGTTCCCACAAAGCTAGGCAGGGGTTGTGGCATAAATGCGGAAGTATTATAATGATTTTTGTCAGTGTCTTGACAGATATCCTGCTTGGATTGACATTAAATCATATTTCCGGGCTCACGCTTCCGTTTAATTATGATATGCTGCTCACACCAATTGTTTTGTTTTGGTATATTGTATCCGAATTAGGCAGTATCCTTGAAAATGCCGAAAAGATGGGTGCTCCTATTCCCCCACTACTTAAAAATGTTCTCGAAAAGATGCGTGACAGTAACGATGATAAGAATACTCCCTCGCTTTAGGCGTTCATTTTTTCATAAAACACACAAATGCCCCTCGGCTTTTGAAACCGATGGGCATTTGTGCGTCGAGTGGTTTTGTTGATAATAGTGTTAGTACATGGGTTTTCCATGCGTAGACTTCTGTGTTAACCGTAACACTCCCGGAAACCTACATCAACAAAGAAACAGTGAAATGGTTCTCTTTCAATTTCAATCATGTAGGTGCTATTTGAATGTGCAAAACGTCAGTGTTTTTGGCATTTTTTGTGCGTAACCAATTTTGCGATTTTTATAGTCCTTCATTTTCCATTTATTTTCGATTCTGTTTTTGTACAATGTTGCAACAGCCGTCAAAAACGCTCTTGAATTTTATATTGTAAAATATTGCATTGCATCCACACGATTGCCGTCGATTCTTACTTCCAGATGCAAATGGTTACCTGTGACTCGCCCGGTGTGGCCGACGTAACCGATGACCTGCCCGGCCTGCACCTGCTGGCCGGTGGTGACGCAGATGGACGAGCAATGGGCATACAGCGTTTCCGGCCCGCCGCCGTGGTCGATTTGGATGTAGTAGCCGTAACTGCCGCCCCAGCTGTCAAGACCGTTGGCAACGGGGAC
>OGUO01001118.1_pt1 | contig 18463 bp, 14 predicted proteins | sample 1553641 | NCBI WGS metagenome assembly OGUO01 (sample SAMEA2579980, study PRJEB22360) | human gut metagenome | biome: human gut; feature: human-associated habitat; material: faeces | place: Denmark | collected 2008/2010 | reverse complement strand
TGGGACGTAAAGTTCCAAGCGGTGGACTTCCGGCAGATGTTGGTGTTATTGTAGATAATATCAGTACGATCAAGGCAATTTCTGATGCAATTCAGACTGGTATGCCTCTGGTAGAACGTGTTGCGACTGTAACAGGCGAAAAGATCAAAAATCCTGGCAACTTCATCATTAAGATCGGTACCAGCGTAAAAGAACTGATCGATTACTGCGGTGGTGTTACAGATGATGATGTTCAGATCAAAATGGGTGGACCAATGATGGGATTCCCTCTTTCCGATCTGAATGTACCTATGATGAAAGGTTCTAATGGTATCATTGCCATTGATACAGACGAGACAAAAGAACAGCCGTGTATCAAGTGTGGACGTTGCGTAGATGTATGTCCGATGGAACTTTCTCCTCTGTATTTTGCAAAATATGCAGACGAAGAGAACTGGCAGGGAATGAAGGATATGAACGTTATGGACTGCGTTGAGTGTAGATGCTGTCAGTATATCTGTTCTTCCAAGATTCCAATCGTCACCAAGATCAAAGCCGGAAAAAATGCAGTAAGGGGGATGAAGTAATATGTTGATTACCCAGTTAAAAGCAAAAGAAGCGATTACATCACTGACAGCCGGAAAGAAAGTTTTCATTATCAACTGTCATGGATGTAAGGAAGTTCGTTTTCCGGAAAAAGAAGCTGCCCGACTTCAGAAGGAACTTGCAGCTGAAGGAAATGTGACAGGAATCATGACAACTGATTACATCTGTAATCCGGAAAATATGGAATTACGTCTTAAGAAACATATGAGCAAGATCCAGGAAGCAGATCTGGTTCTGGTATTCTCCTGCGGTGTTGGTGTACAGACCGTTTCAGAATATCTGGAAGATAAGATGGTCTGTGCAGCCTGCGATACATACCCGGTACCAGGTTTCCAGGGCGTGACACCGTTAGAGTACAAATGTGACCAGTGCGGTGAATGCTACCTGAACCTGACAGGCGGAATCTGCCCGATCACAGCATGTTCAAAGAGCCTTGTGAATGGCCAGTGCGGCGGTTCCAAGAACGGTAAATGTGAAGTGGACAGCGAAATGGAATGTGGATGGGAACGCATCTACAGACGTCTGAAAGAGATCGGACGCCTTGACGCGCTGAAATGTCCGACACAGATTCATAACTTTGCAACAGACGATGAATTAAAATAGATTATAATGATTGGAGCAATGTACAATGAAAATGAAAGAATTATTCGACCGTGGTGAATTTGTAGTTTCTGCTGAAGTAGGACCGCCAAAAGGGATTCATGTAGATGAGCTGTTAGAAGAAGCAAAAACATACCTTCAGGGTGTTCATGCAGTAAACGTAACTGATAACCAGTCTTCTGTTATGCGTCTTGGTTCTCTTGCAATGTGTAAAGCATTAAAAGATGCAGGCTTGAATCCGATTTTCCAGCTTGCATGTCGTGACAGAAACCGTATCGCATTGGAATCTGACCTTCTCAGTGCTGCAATGTTTGGTATCGAAAATATCCTCTGCCTGACAGGTGACCATACAAAAATGGGTGACCATCCACAGGCAAAACCGGTATTCGACCTTGATTCTGTATCCCTGCTTCATACAGTAAAACTGTTAGAATCAGGTGTAGACCTTGGCGGAAATGAATTAGTTGGCGAACCTCCGAAATTCTCAAAAGGTGCAGTTGTATCTCCATGCAGTGATTCTGTTGATGCACAGCTTGCAAAAATGGAAAGAAAAGTAGCTGCAGGTGCAGAATACTTCCAGACACAGGCAATTTTTGAGCCGGAAAAATTCATTAAATTTATGGAAAAAGCAAAACAGTTCGGAAAACCGGTACAGGTTGGTATCATCATTCCGAAATCCGCAGGAATGGCAAAATTCATGAACAATAATGTTGCCGGTATCCATGTTCCGGATGAAATGATTGAAGAATTAAAAGCTGATAAAGAAAAGACAAAAGCTGGTATTACAGGTGTTGAAATTGCAGCACGTATCATCAAAGAATGTAAACCATACTGTCAGGGTGTACATATCATGGCACTTGGCTGGGAATCTAAAGTTCCGGAACTGCTGAAACAGGCTGAAATCTAAAAATAATAAATTTAAGAAGAATAATAATAGAGGGAGCAGCGCACAAGTTAGTGCGTAGCTCCCTCTTAGTTTAAGCAAGCAATTCTTTCATCGCTTCTAATAATTCGGTATTTTTTTCAGGACTCATCAGACAGAACCGGATATAACTGTTATCTAAAAACGGGAAAGTGGAACAGTCACGAATCATCAATCCCTTTTTGATGCAGTGGTCAAACATCATTTCGGAAGTGACTTCTTCTTTTAAAATTTTTACAAGAATAAAATTCGTACAGGACGGATAGACTTTGACGGTATCCAGTTTGGATAATTCATTTGTCATGCGCTCGCGTTCTGTTGTAATCAGGTTCTTTGTTTTTTCGATGTATTCTTTATCGGAGAACATGATACAGCCGGCAATTTCTGCCAGACTGTTGATAGTCCATGGATTCTTTTTGGTGTTAATGTGTTTTAATAAATCCGGATTTCCGGTTACGGCATAGCCAAGGCGAAGCCCCGGAGCTGCAAAAAATTTGGAAATTCCGCGAAGCACAATCAGATTGGTATAATTGTTAGTCAGCGGAATGGAGGACATATTCGCTGCGTCCGGAGCAAATTCTTCGTAAGTTTCATCGACCATGACAAACATTCCGTACTGGAGTGCAGTATCCAAAATTTTTCTCATTTCTTTTTTGGTAATGGCAGAAGCAGTCGGATTGTTCGGATTGCACAGCACAAGTAAATCAATCGAATCATTTAGCTGGTGGCAGAAATCATCGACGTTCATCTGGAAATCATTTTCTTCTTTTAATGGATAATATAAGGTATGTCCGCCCTCTAAGGTGATTTCACGCTCATATTCCGAATAAGTCGGTCCTAAAATCAGAGCTTTTTTTGGATGAGTGGATTGAATAAATAAAGAAATCAATTCCGTCGAGCCATTTCCGACAATAATATTTTCAAACTGCGCACCGGTATAGTCACAGATACTTTTTCTAAGTTTTGTATAGTCGCGGTCAGGATAAGAAGTGATAGCGTCTACATGCCTGGAAAGAGTATCCCTTAAAAGAGGGGAAATTCCAAGTGGATTTACATTGGCAGAAAAACTGGTAATATCCTCTTTTTTGATTCCGTAAATATCCTCTATTTTTTCTAAATCACTGCCATGAAAATGGTCTTTATGTTTCAGCATATCGTAGATGCTCCTTTCTTTTTTACGTGTCATGCAACTTGTCTGATGCAGTTTTTCGAGAGGTTGCGTCTGTTGCATTTGTAGTGTATAATTCACATTATAGCCAGAAAACAAAAATTGTTCAATATAAAATAAGCAACGGGAAAAAAAGAGAAACAACGGGGTAAGTACATTGAAGAGAAGAATGGAGCAGTTAATAAACGGAAGATTTGAATATGAAGTGCCAAAACTCCTGTTTTCACAAAACAGCATTGCGGTAAGTACAAAGCCGGAAGAAAATGTAAGGGGAGAGCTGGTTATTCGGGCAGAAGATAAGAGCCGTATCAAAGGACTTGTATACTCTTCTCACCGCAGATTTCTTCTTGGAAAAGAGCGTTTTTTAGGACAAAATGTGACGATTCCTTATGGCGCAGATGTGAAGGGATTAAAGCCAGGAGATTCCTTTGAGGGAGAAGTGGTACTGACTACAAATGTAGGAGAGTATCGTCTGCCATTTCAGATTTCAATCGAAAAAGAAGAAGTAAAGACAGCTATGGGTGCAATCGACAATCTGGATGCATTTACACAGCTTGCAAAAGAAGATTTCAGGGAGGCATATCATTTATTTGTAGATTCCTCTTTCCAGACCCTTTTAAAAGATTGTCAGGAATTACTTCCTTATTATTTGGCAATGACGGCAAAGCCGGTTACACTGCAGAATCTGGAAGAGTTTTTAATCGGAATTGGAAAAAAAGAGCGGGTTGCCCTGAAAATCGAATCGGAAAATCTGGAAGTATATGAAGTAATGGCTTCTTTAAAAGATACCCTTCGGATTCATAGAAGTACCTGGGGACATTTAAAAGCAGAAATCTTTGTAGAAGGGGATTTTCTGGAAGTAGAGAAGAAAAAAATCAGTGATGATGATTTCATCGGCAGTGTTTATGAGATGGAATACATTATCCGCAGAGAAAATCTTGGAAAAGGGAAAAATTTCGGACGAATTCGTATCAGGACGGTGTATGAAGAACTGGTTTATATGGTGGTGGCGTCAAAGTCAGGAGAAAGACAATTAGACCTTGAGACTTATGCAAAGCATAAAAAAGTAGAACTGCTTCGGAACTTTCTGGATTTCTTACTTGAAAAGACAGAATTTCCGATTTGGAAGGAACAGACGGAATCCGCATTTTCAGAAGCACAGGAGAATGGATTTTTCACGACTGAGTACAAATTGGTTCAGATTTATCTGTTACACTGCTTAAATGAGAAAGAACAGGCGGGAAAGCTGCTTGGCCAGTTAAAGTCCGAAAAAGAAGTGGTGAAGAATAAACGTCTGTCCGGAATCTGCGAATATTTGGAATATGTGCTGGATGACAATAAAGAAGCATTTGAAACTTCAGCAAAGGAAATGCAGTTTTTGGAAAAACAGTATAATGAGGGCAGCAGGAGTCCATTTTTATATCTTCAGGCATGCCGTCTTGCCGAGAAAGATGGGGCACTGCTTCGCAGATTTGGTGGATTTACAAGACAGGTTATGCTGTTTGCAAAACGTCATGGAATCCTTTCAGAAGAGATGGCATTTCGTGCAACAGATTTATCGGAAAACCTTCGAGAGTATTCGGAATCTGTCTATGAACTGCTGGAATATATTTATCAGAGATACCCGTCCGCCCAGGTTGTGCGTGCAATCTGCCTTTTGATTATGAAAGGAAAAGCGGGAGAAGAACGGTATTTCAAATGGTATGAACTTGCAGTGCAGAAAGATTTGAAGATCACAAAACTCTACGAATGTTATATCGAGACGATGAGTCGGAATTATCGTGGAATGTTGCCGAGAATGATTCGGATGTATTTTGGATACAACAATACCCTGAGTGATACCAAAAAAGCTTTTGTATACAGCAATGTTATCCGCAATAAAAAGCTTGATAAGGTAACCTATCAAAGTTATCAGACAACGATGGAACAGTTTGCGCAGGATAAATTAAAAGAGGGACGCATCAATGAAGATTTTGCGGTGATGTATCGTGAATTTTGTCTGAACAGTAAGGATGAAGTAATCAAACGGGCACTTGGAAAAGTATTGTTTGTACATCGCTTGTACTGTGATGACCCGAAAATTCGAAAAGTGATTGTGAAACACTCTGCGTTTGAAAAAGAGCAGGTTTATACGTTTAACAATCATGCAGCATATCTTTCTATCTATACACCGGATGCAGGAATTGTATTTGAGGATGACTGCCAGAGAAGATATATTCAGAACGTGGATTATAATCTTCAGCCGTTATTTGAGCAGGAAGAGCTGGCGAGAGAACTTGCAAAAGAAGAACATCAGAGCGCAGGACTGCTTTTATATACGTGTGGAGAACTTGCGCATGAAAATCAGATTACACTGACGAATCTTCACAGTTTTGAGCTTGCAGCCGAGGAAGAAAGCTTTTCAAAAGAATACAGACAGCAGATTCGCAAACGTTTATTGTTGTTTTATCAGGAATACATGGGAGAGGAAAGTTTGAGGGCTTCTCTGGAAAAAATTGATTTTCAGAGTTTTGCAAAAATCAATAAGAGCCTTTTGATTACAATTCTGATTAAACAGAAAATGTATGTGGGTGCTTATGATTTAATCTGTGAATATGGATATGAAGAAATCAGTTTCGTGGATTTACTGCACTTGTGCACCTGTATGATTCAGAATCTGGATTTTGAATATGAAGAGGAATTAGTGCTTCTGGCGCATGACATTTTTGAACAGGGAATTTATGATGAAGTTATCTTGAAGTATCTGGTGAAATATTTTAAAGGCCCGGTTGATAAAATGATAGAAATCTGGCAAAGAGCAATGGGATTTTCTTTGGATGCTTATGAGCTGGAAGAAGATATCTTGATTTTCAGTATGTTTGGACGAATCTGGACACCTCAGGGTTCGGCGGTATTAAAAGATTATGTCAGACAGCGTGGAAAAGAAGTGGTAATTCTTGCTTATGTTACCTTTGAATCCTTTGAATTTCTGCTTTCCGGCAAAGAATCAGACCGTTTTGTGTTCCGTTCGATTGAACAAATCCGCAAACGTGAATGGGAACATGACTCGATTTGCGATGTGGCATTGTTAAAGTCTTATGAGCTGGAACAGGACTGGGATGAAAAGCGCATGACAAATGCAGAAGCCATTTTGGAAGAATGTGAAAAGAAAGGATTAAAATTTGCCTTTTATCAGAATCTTCCACGAACACTTTTACAGAAGAGCCAGGAAGAAGATAAAGTATTTGTAGAATGTTTTGCCGGAAATGATGCAAAAGTTACGCTGTATTACCGGATTCGTGAGAATAGTCAGGAAGAAACTCCATATAAAGAAGAAATGTTGGCAAACCGTTATCATGGAATCTTTAACAAAGAATTTCTCTTATTCTGTCAGGAAACCTTGGAGTATTATTTCGTAATCGAGAAGGAGAAAAAAGAGTATACAACCGAAACAGAAGAATTAACCGTATCCGGTGAAAAGAAAAAGGAAACAACGAAATATCAGATGATAAATCAGATGTTGTCAGCAAAACAGCTTGGAAAAGAAGAGGAATTAAAAGATGTGCTTGAAACATACAGGCAAAGAGAAGCCTGGATTGCATCACTTTTCCGATTGATGGAATAGCAGAGGGAGACGAGGAATGAACGAGACAAGAAATATCATTGCAAGTCTGGAATTTGGAGAAAAAGAATCTCAGATTTGTTATTATGACAGAAAAGAAAAAAATCCGGTTTCTCTTGCAGTAAAGACCGGAACGACAGAATATACCTTTCCAACAAGATTGTCCAAACGTCCCAAAACAAATATCTGGCATTTTGGAGCGGAATCCGAGTATTTTTCAAAATATGAGGGAGAGACACTGGTAGAAGATGTGCTGAATCTCTGCATGAAAGGAGAGCCGGTTGAGATTGACGGAGAATTCCATGAGGTAGAAGAACTGCTTGAAGTATTCTTAAAGGGCTGTCTTTCTATGCTTGGAGTGGGAGAACCGCAAAGACAGATTAAAATTTTAATGATTACAACTCCAAATCTGAATCGGGTGTTTATTCGTAAACTGCAGAAAGTATGCAGACATTTGAATTTTGCAAATGGTCAGGTATTGATACAGGATTATAATGAGAGTTTTTATTATTATGCAATGCGTACCCGCCATGATAATGCAAACCGAAGTACAGGCTTATTCTGCTTTGACAAAAACAGAGTGCACTTTCGGAAACTCTGGATTGATACGGCAACAAAACCGATGATTGCGAGAGTTGAAGTGGGAAAATCCGAACTGCTTTCGGAAAATCCGAAAAAACGGGATAAGAGATTCGCTGAAATGATCGAAAAATGCTGTGGAGAGGAAAGTTATTCAAACCTGTATTTAATTGGCGAAGGATTTGATAAGGAATGGGCAGTAGATTCTCTTACCGCCCTTTGTAAAAATCAGAGAAGAGTTTATTACGGAAATAATCTGTATGTACGGGGAGCTTGCTTTGCCGCACTGGAAAAAAGTGAGGATAAGACTCTTGGAAATTACCTGTATGTGGGAGAAGCTTTAGTAAAAAATCATATTACAATGAATATGAACATTCAGGGAAAAGACCAGATTTATACCGTAACAGAAGGTGGAAAAAACTGGTACGAAACGGAACATACTTTTGAACTGATTTTAGATGAAAAAGAAGATTTGGAATTTACCTTACAGCCTATGGATGGAGAAAAACCTTTTGTGCACACAATGAAGTTAAAAGGACTTCCGAACCGTCCAAAGAAGGCGACCAGATTACGGATACAGGCGATTTATGAATCCGCAGATTGCTGTGTGGTATTTGTGGAGGATTTGGGATTTGGAGAACTTTTCCCATCAAGCGGTCTTAAATGGACCGAAAAAATAAGATGGCAGGAGGCGGAACATGAGTGATTATATTTTATGTCAGGTAAAAAGGGCTTCGCTGCCGTTTTATGTGGAAAATATCAGTAAAAATATTTATAGCATAGAAGAACTCTGTTATTATTTTTATAAAAATATTTATCTGATTGATGAAAGTATTATCAATGAACGGCTCTGCAACTGGCTGAAAGATGAGTTGGGGCTGTCAAAATTATATGAAAAGTTGTACCGGATTTTGGAAAAAGAAGAGGGAACGAGTGCATTTATTCTGGCAATTTTCCGTGAAATTCATTATCTTTCCCATGAAGAATTTAAGAAATTAAATGAAACTCTTGAAATTTTAGAAAAGCAGCTTCCGGCAGTGCGAATCAAGAAAAAAGGCGATTATCTTATCGGTAACCGGATGTATGTCAATGCAATCCGAATGTATGAAAATGCTCTGGTATCCGCAAAAAGAGAGGAAAATCTTGGACTTCAGTTTGAAGGTGAGATTTATAACAACATGGCTTATGCGTATCTGGAACTGTTTCAGATGGAAGAGGCAGCAAAATATTTTAAGAAAGCTTATGAAAAACTGCCGGCTCAGCAGATTCGCAGACAGTATTTCTATACCTGTCGTATGTTTATGGATGAGGGAAAATGGAGAGAAGAATGTGAAAGCATGGGAGCGGATGAGAAGGAGCGAAAAGAAATTGTCTATGAAATGAGTCAGGTCAAACCAGAGCAGATGGCGTGGAATACAGAACAAATTGATGAGATGCTTTCTGATTTTAAGAAAGAATATCATAGAAGTACAGGGTTTTAGCTTGTGTTTTCTTGCTACGTGAGCTATAATCCAAAAAGTAAGAACACTTGTAAAAACGAAAAAAGGAGATTACAAAAATGAGTACAGACAGATATCAGAGTCCATTATCTGAACGTTATGCAAGCAAGGAGATGCAGTACATTTTTTCACCGGATATGAAATTCCGTACCTGGAGAAAATTATGGATTGCACTTGCAGAGACAGAAAAAGAACTGGGATTAAATATCACACAGGAACAGATTGATGAGCTGAAAGCGCATGCCGATGATATTAATTATGATGTTGCAAAGGCTCGTGAAAAAGAAGTGCGTCATGATGTTATGTCTCATGTTTATGCATATGGTGTGCAGTGTCCAAAAGCAAAAGGAATCATTCATCTTGGAGCAACATCCTGTTATGTAGGAGATAACACAGATATTATTGTAATGACAGAAGCGCTCAAACTGGTGAAAAAGAAACTGGTGAACGTGATTGCAGAACTTGCAAAATTTGCAGATGCAAACAAAGCACTGCCAACCCTGGCATTTACTCATTTTCAGCCGGCACAGCCAACAACCGTTGGTAAGAGAGCAACTTTATGGATGCAGGAATTTTTAATGGATTTAGAAGACTTAGATTATGTTCTTAGCACCATGAAACTCCTTGGTTCAAAAGGTACAACCGGTACACAGGCAAGTTTCCTTGAACTGTTTGACGGAGACCAGGAGACCATCGATAAGATTGACCCGATGATTGCGAAGAAAATGGGATTTGAAAAATGTTATCCGGTATCCGGACAGACTTATTCCAGAAAAGTAGATACAAGAGTCTTAAATATCCTGGCAGGAATCGCAGCAAGTGCACATAAGTTCTCAAATGACATTCGTCTGCTTCAGCATTTAAAAGAAGTAGAAGAACCATTTGAAAAGAGCCAGATTGGTTCCTCGGCAATGGCGTATAAGAGAAATCCGATGAGAAGTGAGAGAATTGCTTCTTTATCCCGTTTCGTTATGATCGATGCGATGAATCCGGCAATTACATCCGCTACACAGTGGTTTGAGAGAACTTTAGATGACTCTGCAAACAAACGTCTTTCTGTTCCGGAAGGTTTCCTTGCAATTGATGGAATCCTTGATTTATGCTTAAACGTAGTAGACGGACTGGTTGTATATCCAAAAGTAATTGAAAAACGTTTAAGAAGCGAGCTTCCGTTTATGGCAACAGAAAATATTATGATGGATGCGGTAAAAGCAGGCGGAGACCGTCAGGAATTACATGAAAGAATCCGTGAACTTTCCATGGAAGCAGGAAAGAATGTTAAAGTAGAAGGAAAAGAAAATAATCTGCTTGAACTGATTGCTGCTGACCCGGCATTTAACATGACATTAGAAGATTTACAGAAAACAATGGATCCATCCAAATATACCGGAAGAGCCGAAGTACAGGTTAATGCGTTTTTGAAAAATGTAGTACAGCCGGTTCTTGATGACAACAAAGAAATTCTTGGTATGACAGCAGAAATTAATGTTTAAATTAATGTTTTGATAAGAAAGATAAGAGGGGTCTTATAGGTGACTTTTACTTATAAGGCGCCCTTTTTTTGGACAAAAACACTAAAAATAAAAAAAACAATGCTTTTTTTAAAATAGAACTTTATTTATCAAAAGAAATGTAGTATGATACATGGGTACAAATAAGCACTTTTAGGAGGAATGCAAAATGGTAAAAGCAGTAGTAGGGGCTAACTGGGGAGATGAAGGTAAAGGTAAAATTACCGATATGCTGGCTCAGGAATCCGATATTATCGTAAGATTCCAGGGTGGTGCCAATGCTGGCCATACAATTGTAAACAATTACGGAAAGTTTGCACTTCATACTCTTCCGTCAGGTGTGTTTTATGACCACACCACCAGCGTCATCGGTAACGGTGTAGCGCTTAACATCCCAGTACTGTTTAAAGAGATTCAGTCAATTGTGGAAAAGGGTGTTCCGATGCCGAAGATTAAAGTATCTGACCGCGCACAGATGGTAATGTCCTATCACATCAAATTTGATGAGTATGAGGAAGAACGTCTGGCAGGAAAATCTTTTGGTTCTACAAAGTCAGGAATCGCGCCGTTTTATTCAGATAAATATGCAAAAATAGGTTTTCAGGTAAGTGAGCTTTTTGAAGATGAAGCAGTACTCAGGGAAAAAGTAGAACGTGTCTGTGTAACAAAAAACGTACTTCTTGAGAATCTGTATCATAAACCGGCTTTAAACCCTGATGATATCATGGAAGAATTAAAACAGTACAAAGAAATGATAGCACCTTATGTGTGTGATGTTTCTTTATACCTTTGGAATTCATTAAAAGAAGGAAAAGAGATTCTTTTAGAGGGACAGTTAGGTTCATTAAAAGACCCAGACCATGGAATTTATCCGATGGTTACTTCCTCTTCTACACTCGCAGCTTACGGTGCAGTAGGAGCAGGTATCCCGCCTTATGAAATCAAAAAAATTATTACAGTCTGCAAAGCATATTCCAGTGCAGTAGGAGCAGGCGCATTTGTATCTGAAATCTTCGGAGATGAGGCAGATGAATTAAGAAGACGCGGCGGTGATGGCGGAGAATTTGGTGCTACAACAGGACGTCCAAGACGTATGGGATGGTTTGACTGTGTAGCTTCTAAATACGGATGCCGTATGCAGGGAACAACAGACGTAGCATTTACAGTTTTAGATGTACTTGGATACCTTGATGAGATTCCGGTTTGCGTAGCTTACGATATTGATGGAGAAATCACAACAGAATTCCCGACAACCGCATTACTTGAAAAAGCAAAACCGGTAATCGAAACATTACCAGGCTGGAAATGCGATATTCGTGGAATTAAAAACTACGAAGACCTTCCGGAGAATTGTAGAAAATACATTGAATTTGTGGAAGAAAAGATTGGATTCCCGATTACAATGGTTTCTAACGGACCGAGCAGAGATGATATTATTTACAGAAATAAATAAGATTTAATTAAAAACAGGACAGAGGACCCCTAAGTCGTTACAAAAGAATGACTCAGGGGTTTTTGTCTGGAAAAAGTAAAAACAAAGTAGGGTATAGGAGATTTAAGTTTATGAAATATGATGTAATTATTATTGGTGCAGGTCCGGGTGGGATTTTCTCTGCTTATGAACTGCTTGAGCAGAATAAAGACTTAAAAATTGCAGTATTTGAAGCAGGTGCGCCGCTTGAAAAACGCCGCTGTCCGATTGATGGTGATAAAGTAAAAACCTGTATTAAATGTAAAACGTGTGCAATTATGAGTGGATTTGGAGGAGCAGGTGCATTTTCTGATGGAAAATATAACATCACAAATGATTTCGGTGGTACTCTCTACGAACACATTGGAAAGAAAAAATCACTGGAATTAATGCATTACGTGGATGATTTGAATGTAAAATTCGGTGGCGGAGAAACAAAGATGTATTCTACTGCAGGAACAAAATTCAAAAAACTTTGTCTGCAAAATAAATTAAACCTGTTAGATGCATCGGTACGTCACTTAGGAACAGATATCAACTATATCGTGCTGGAGAACATTTATCAGGAATTAAAAGACAAAGTAGAATTCCGTTTCTTCTATCCGGTCAGCCGTCTGGAAATGTTAGAGGATGGATATCGTGTGTTCCACGAAGAAGAATATGATGACTGTGATAAATGTATCGTTTCTGTTGGACGAAGCGGAAGTAAGTGGATGGAATCTGTCTGTAAAGACCTTGAGATTCCGACAAAATCAAATCGTGTAGACCTAGGTGTCCGTGTAGAACTTCCGGCAGTTATCTTCTCTCATCTGACTGACGAACTTTACGAGAGCAAGATCGTATACCGTACAGAAAAATTTGAGGATAATGTGCGTACCTTCTGTATGAATCCGTACGGAATCGTTGTAAATGAAAATACCAACGGAATCGTTACCGCAAATGGTCACAGCTATGAAGACCCTGAAAAACAGACTGAAAATACCAACTTTGCCCTTTTAGTATCCAAACATTTTTCTGAGCCGTTCAAAGACAGTAATGGATATGGCGAAAGTATCGCAAGACTCTCCAACATGCTTGGAGGCGGTGTTATCGTACAGCGTTTTGGAGACTTAGTAAGAGGACGAAGAAGTACTGTGACACGTGTGGAAGAAGGACTGGTACGCCCGACTCTTGCAGCAACACCTGGAGATTTGAGCCTTGTGCTTCCAAAACGTATCTTAGATGGTATTATCGAAATGATTTATGCATTAGATAAGATTGCGCCAGGTACTGCAAATGATGATACTCTGCTTTACGGTGTAGAAGTAAAATTCTATAACATGGAAGTCGATATTGATGAAAATCTGGAAACCAAATATAAAGGTCTGTATGTGATTGGAGATGGTAGTGGTGTCACTCATTCTCTTTCCCATGCATCCGCAAGTGGTATCTATGTTGCAAGACATATTACAGAAGAATGAAATAAAAATCAGGTTTCAAGAATATCAAGAATACTTTCCTCAAAAACAAATTGATTTTCTTTACGGATTTTTTTATAGGCAGATGGCGGAAGTGGAGACTCCGCCCTGCCTATTTCTATTGTCAGACTTGGAATATTCTGCTTTAAAAGTGCCCAGTCTTTATAGCCTGCCGGGTCAAGTTCCTCATAATTGTCATCGGGAGTATAGCCGGTAATGTTAGAAATTCTTTTGGCGAAGGACTGTGTTTTTTTTGCCAGTTCTCCACGCTGTCCAAACGACCAGTAAATCACAGCACCGGAAGAGTGATAACTGATCGTGCGGTCAAATTTTTCTTTTAACGTTAATTGAATCAAAGTATCTGCTTCTAAGGTACATCCGGCTGACGGACCTTTATAATGTTCACTTGCCGGTTTTTGGACTCCATCATAATAACTTTCCCAGAGCGCATCAAAGTTTCGGTTTACATCAATGCCTTCTGCATTGGATTTCCAGTATTTAAAGTACTGTTTCCATGGCATCCTTGCTCCTTCTCTTCGTGCAATTTCCCATACCCTCCTTCGATTTTCCTCTTTGTTTAGAGCATCGGGTCCCATTTGGCTGATAGTAACACCATCGGGATTAACCATGGGAAGGAGAAAGAGCGAACAGGTATCAAAAAAAGTCTGATACGAATATCCACGATAAGTCTGTTTTTCTAAAATGGCTCTTGCAAATGAGGCAGTCAAATCCATGAGAAGCTGGCAGGTCATATATTCTCTTCCGTGAATCCCCGCAAAAATTAGAATTTTGTGTCTGGCATCGGGCTTTCCAATTCGTGCCTGAAAAATTTCCCGACCGTCGGTTGTACGTGCAAGAGTGGTGATTTGTACAATTTTCTCAAAAATTCTTGAATAAATATGTAAATCATTTTTTAAGTCTTGATAAGAATAGCCGGAAAATTGTAGAATCTGTCGATTTTCTCTGACATTTCGAGCATTAATGTCCATTGACGGAAACTCCTGAACTCTTTATAATTAAAGATATTCAAAAAAGGGAGGTTTCAGACGTGAAGAAGCTAAAACAATTGCTTGCTCTTTTAGTCGTCATACTGCTTCTTGGTTTATATGCACTTACCCTTGTATTTGCTCTGATGAAAAGCCCTGCGGCACAGGATTTACTTCTGGCATCTTTGTACGCAACCGTAATTCTTCCGGTTCTTATCTATGCCATTTTGCTCGTCTATAAATGGAGAAAACCGGATGATAAAATACCAAAGATTGACGAAAAACATGCCAAAGTAAATACCATTATTTTTGATTTGGGAAAGGTTCTTGTTGATTATGACTGGCAGGATTATTTAAAATCCATGGCATTCGATGATGATGCGATTGAGGCAGTTGGAGATGCGATGTTTGCCAGCGATGACTGGGTAGAAGCAGATCGTGGAGTACGCACAGAAGAAGAAATTTTACAATCTTTTATTGATAACGACCCGGAATATGAAAAGCAGATTCGTGATGCGTTTGATGATATGGGCTTTACGATTCATACATTTTCGTATACAAAAACCTGGCTGAAATACCTGAAACGACGAGGATATAAACTTTATTATCTCTCGAATTTTTCAAAACCTCTCTTTGAACGGTGCACGCAGGAGATGGAATTTTTAAATCTGATGGATGGCGGTTATATGTCATGGGAAGTGCAGATGATAAAACCGGACGCACAGTTTTATCAGAAACTGTTGAAAGATTTTAAGATTGAGCCATCTAAGGCAGTATTTTTGGATGATGTGATGGAAAATATTGCAGAAGCAAGAGCACAGGGGTTAAATGCAGTTCATTTTACAAATAAGAAAGAAGCAATTCGTGCCTTGAAAGACGACTTTGGGGTAGAATAACAAAAAAGCAATCCGAAAACTCGGATTGCTTTTTGTTTGCTCTAAAAAGGAGGGAGCTGTGTTTCATTTATCGAATGGAAAATGCAGAAGCCGGAGAGTAAGAACCACCCTGCTGTCTGTCATTTGAGTTTTCATTTCTTTCTGGCTGGCTGTTGCTGTCAGAAGAAGTAGCGGATTTGCTTCCTAAAGTGATGGAAACCGTTTTTTCTTTGTAGCTGTCACTGTCCGGTACTTGAAGAGTTAACTCAACCGTTTCACCGGCTTTATAATACTGCAGTAAATCCTGAAGGCTTTCGATATCAGTGACGGACTTTCCATCGAATTTTGTGATGACAGAACCGGAAGTAATGCCGGCTTTTTCAGCTGCGCTGCCAGAAGTTACTTCAGATACATAGATACCTTCCGGAAGATTATATTTCTCCTGAACATCACTGGTTACATTGATTCCTTTGATACCGATTGTTCCCTGTTTGTCAGAGTCTACTTTGGTTCTGGTTGTCTGGTTCATCAGATTATCAATGATATCAGAAACTCTGGAAATCGGGATTGCATAGCCCATACCTTCTACTTCTGTGGAAGCAAGTTTTGCAGAGTTGATACCGATGACTTCACCATTCATATTTAAAAGCGCACCACCGCTGTTACCTGGGTTAATAGCGGCATCTGTCTGAATATAAGTTGCAGAACTGCTGTCATCAGAAGAAGAGTTGCTGTCCTGTGTATCAGAAGAATTATTGCTTAAAGCACGATTTACGGCACTTACAATGCCAGTTGTAACGGACTGACCATATCCTAAAGCATTACCGATGGCAACAACCTGTTCGCCGACTTTTAAAGAGTCAGAATCACCGATGGAAGCAACAGCAATCTGAGACATTGTATCATCGGAAATGCTGTCAAGCGGAACTGCGATAACTGCAAGGTCATTTTCTGCGTCTGTACCTTTTACGTTTGCCTTATATACCTTATTGTCAATGAAACAAACGGAAAGAGTATCGGCACCTTCTACAACGTGATTATTTGTTACCATTAAAAGTTCTGTATCATTTTTGCCGATAATAATACCGGAACCCTGGCTTTCGGTTTCCTGAGTCTGAGTCTGCCCCTGTCCGCCAAATCCGAACTGACTGAAGTAATCCTGAACTTCCTGAACGGATTTATTTGTAATTGATACGATTGACGGCATTGCAGATGTTGTAATATCAGAGACATCTAAACTGCCTTTATTAGAGCTGTTGGAAGTAGTGGTTGTCTTTAACAGACTGGCACTTGAACTATTACTTTTAGAAGTCTGGCTTGAACTGTTTGTTGTTTTTGAAACAGGTGAAAAGTAATTTACAGCCTGGAAAGAACCGGCAGCGACAGAACCAAATAAAACAGCACTTAAAGTGATAGCACCGATTTTCTTTGCAAGTTTTTTAGAATTTTTAGGATTCTTTTTATTGTTATTATGACTGCCGGATGGTGTCAGTGGCTGGTAGGGGTTGCTTTCATTTTCCATTTTATTATTATCTTCTGTATGATTAAAATCATAATTGTTTAACATTATTAATTCCTCCTTGTTGTTCCCTTTGATGCTTCTAAGAATACAGGAAGAGTGTGACGAAAATGTCGAGATTCTGTGATGAAAATAAGGTGAAAGTGTGTAAATTTGGTGAACGCAAAAGGTTGGACAATAGAGAAAATGTGATTTATCTTCTAAATATAGAGCAGAAAACTCCATCCGACGAGTCGGTTGGGGCAGTTCAAATTATGAAATCCATGTTTTGGTAAAAGAAAGCCTCTAAAACTTGACAAAAAACTACAAATGGTGGTACTGTTATTGCAACCGCAGTAACAGCGGGGAGCAACGAAATAAAAGAATATAATAATATTGAGGTGCGAAAAAATGCAGGAATTGAAACCAATCAAAGAAGGTAAAGTACGTGAGATTTATGACAACGGTGACAGTCTGATCATGGTAGCAACCGATAGAATCAGTTGTTTTGATGTGATTTTAAAAAATGAAGTTACAAAAAAAGGAACCGTTCTGACACAGATGTCCAAATTTTGGTTTGACTTAACAGAGGACATTCTTCCAAACCACATGATTTCTGTAGATGTAAAAGATATGCCGGAATTTTTCCAGCAGGACAAATTTGATGGAAATAGTATGATGTGCCGTAAACTGGAAATGCTTCCTATTGAATGTATTGTACGTGGTTACATTACAGGAAGTGGATGGGCAAGCTATCAGGAAACTGGTAAAGTATGCGGAATTGAACTTCCGGAAGGCTTAAAAGAATCTGACAAATTACCGGAACCAATCTATACACCATCTACAAAAGCTGAGATTGGAGACCATGATGAAAATATTTCCTATGAAGAAAGTATTGCTCATCTGGAAAAATACTTCCCGGGAAAAGGCGAAGAATACGCTCAGAAACTTCGTGATTACACCATTGCACTATACAAAAAATGTGCAGAATACGCACTGAGCAAAGGTATTATTATTGCAGATACAAAATTTGAGTTTGGACTTGATGAAAATGGAAACATTGTAATCGGAGACGAAATGCTGACACCAGACAGTTCACGTTTCTGGCCAGCAGAAGGCTATGAACCGGGACATGGACAGCCATCCTTTGACAAGCAGTTTGCACGTGACTGGTTAAAAGCAAATCCGGATAATGACTGGACCCTTCCGGATGAAATCGTCGAGAAAACAATCGACAAATACTTACAGAGCTATGAGATGTTAACTGGAGAAAAATTAGCTTAATGCAAAAGAATTACATTTACCGTGGGGGCTTTTACTTAGTAGGATTACTGGTACTGGCCCTCGGTATCTCTCTGAATACGAAGACGGGACTTGGGGTCTCTCCCATCATCTCCGTATCTTACAGCATATCCACAATCTGGAATCTAAACTTTGGAAATATGACGATGGTACTTTATTGTATCTTTGTTCTGGTAGAAATGCTTCTTCATACCATCCTGTGCCGGAAAGAACTGAAACGCGAAGATATTGCTTTGGAGCATGCAAATGAAATGAATCTGAAGCTTGTTCTTATTATGGATCTTTTACAGATTCCATTAAGTCTTGTATTTACAAGATTTTTAAATGTGTTCGGTGCATGGATTCCTGATCTGAAAACAGACTGTGCAGGCAGCTTTGCCGGAACATTTGCCGGACGGGTATTTTTCCT